>Ga0172364_10001163_pt1 | contig 19890 bp, 17 predicted proteins | sample LakKivSesite10cm_FD_114545 | JGI IMG/M metagenome (GOLD analysis project Ga0172364, IMG submission 114545) | Sediment microbial communities from Lake Kivu, Rwanda - Sediment site 10cm | ecosystem: Environmental > Aquatic > Freshwater > Lake > Sediment | place: Rwanda: Western Province, Lake... | reverse complement strand
TACCGCGAGAATCGTATCTCGCGTAAGTTCTTCCACGCGAACTGATTGATCTATTTCTACTTTGCTGGTTTGGATTTTATTCATAAAATTCTAAGGGGCCTAATAAATAGAGGTAGGGGCTGACATCTGGCGCATTAAATTGATACTTTAATTCATGTGTTTCCCCCGCCTGCCAATCCGCCTGCCAGATGATTTCAGAATTTAGAAGATGTTTAACCTCGGAGGTTAAACATTCTGAACATTGAATAATCTCAAAAGTTGCGGGGACAGTTTCTACTACTTCGCCGACGAAATCCTGATTTACTTTGACTATCATTCTCATCTCGTAAGTTGCCGGCGGGTAAATTCTGGTCGGGCCGACTCTCTCCACGTCAAAAGGCACCGCTTCTTTCACCTCAAAAGAATCGGTTATGGTTCTGGTGCCGTTTTTGGTATGAGCGGTTAATTCCAACTCATATACTCCGACTTCGCCGGGCAATTGGTAATAAGCAAAGTAGTCCGGCACATTGGTCACATTATTCGGCCCGCACTCTCCCGATCTCTCTACATCTATTGAAGTTGAACTTCCATAATTTGGCGGAGTAATCTTTAATTCCAAATCGGCGTCGCAAATAGTGTGGCCTCTATCATCAAGTACCCCAAATTGCAGATACGCCTGCTCGTCCGCAAGCGTGTAAATTGATTTATTAACGTTTATTGCCAAAACTCCCCAGGTGAAATCCTGCTCCAAGTTATAAACTTTGCCATTTTTCTCAAAGTCCACTTTAAGCGTGTGAAGTCCTGGCCGGAAATCTTCTGTTTTGAAAATCTTAATTTTAGTTGGCGAACGGGTTTTAGCGCTGAAATCTTCGCCAGCTTGAAGCACTAATTTCTTATCAGGACGAATTAAAGTTGCCCCAACTTTTGGTTCTTCCTCAAAAACTGTTCCAATTGCTGCCACTAATTTTTCAACGATATTTTTTTCTTTTTTTGACACAATCTCAAACTCGGGTTCCTCATCGGCCCGCCAATCTTTTTTAATGGCTATCAATTCATATTCTTCCTCCTCTTCTTTTTCTTGATATTCTACTTCTATCCAGACGCTATCCAAGAAAGCTGTAATTTTTGTTTCGCCGCCGACCACACCTTCAAATTTTATTTTTAGATTTTCAACATCTTCAAAATTATTCAAAAAGGGAGCTTCGTATTCAAAATAGCCGCCGTTTAAAGCATTAGATAATGGATAATTAGAAATCGTGTCTAATATTTGCCAACCTTGTGGTGAGCAAGTCGAACCATTTTCTCCATCCTCTTCGACAGGCTCAGGGCAAGCAAGAGACCACCAGATAATAATTCTGGTATCAAGATGCGAAAGCATTTCCTCAGCAGGTAGAGACCCGTTCTCTATCTGTCCTTCTTCGGCTTTAACAATTAAAAAATTTTTAACTTTGTTCCAGAAGCCGGTGGGTTCAGAATCTGAAGGTGCGGGCTCAATTTCTTGTTCTTCAATTATTTGAATATCCGATTCTTTTTCTCCGATGGCAAAAGAGAGTTTAATTTTAGCTGAAAAAGTATTCTCTTGGGCTAAAACCTTAAGTCCGAAAAAGTCTTTCATCCTTTTTAGAAAACCTGTTTCTTCGCTCTCTACTTCTATTCCTTCTTCCTCATCTTCAACTTCCTCCATTAACTCAATCTCTTCTATTTCTTCTGCCTCTTCCATCTCTTCTACTTCTCCCACCTCTTCTGCCCCTTCTGCTTCTTCAACTTCTGTCAAATCTTCCACTTCTTCATCAATAATTTCTTCTCCGTTAATCACTTCTTCTGCTTCGGCTGTTTCTTCTTCAGTTACTTCCTCTGCTTCTTCCAAATCTTCCACTTCTTCTGTCTCTTCCATCTCTTCTATTTCTTCTGCCTCTTCCCTCTCTTCTATTTCTTCTGCCTCAAAAGCAACAAAACCTTCAATTATTAATTGAAGAGGTCCTGTCTGATAAACTGCTGAATTGTTTTCGTTAAATGAATTTATGTCACCGGCCGGTCCGACTTCCGGCAAGCCTGGCACGTTTTCCGGATTCTGCCAGTCCCCATATGAAACAAAAGAATAATAATTAATCGTTTTTGTTTCTCCGGCGGTAATGGCTGAAATAAGAGAACTGTGTAAAAATTTAATCGGAGCAAGACCGGAAAACAAAAAGAAAATAATGAGGGTTATCAAAGATAGACGCCAGCCAAAACCAAAAACCTTGTTGCCGCTTTCCGGGATAAGATGGATTGATTTTATATATGTTATATATGACGGAAAATTAAAAGATATTTTTTCTTTCGTTTTTGTTTTTCTTTCTTGATAATTTTTTATTGCTTGTTCGGTCGTCTGCCATGATATAGCGGTGTAAATTTTCTTCCCTTTAATTTTTCCCTTCCTGATAAGCCAGCCAATATAATCAGAAGCATAGCCTGAAATTTCAGCCGCTTCTTTCAGAGATAAATATTTTTTTTCTGAGTATTTTTTCTTTAAAAAATAAAAATCTCGAAGATCGAGACTTTTATGTTTTTGGCAATATTTAATTAATTCTTCTTTTTCTATCTGCCAAGAAGCTCCGGTATAAACTTTTTTCCCTTTAATTTTTCCTTTCCTGATAAGCCAGCCAATATAATCAGAAGCATAGCCAGTTTGACTGGCTGCTTTTTGCAGGACAATATATTCAGTATTGGCTTTTCTTCTAATAATGTCCATATAGAAGAATAAGCTCGTATCTCGACCATCGAGATTCAAGATTTTAATCTATTTAATCTATTTTAAGCGCATCTGAAACCTTGTCAATTGTGGAAAACTCGTGGGAGCACCAAATTAGTCGCTCGCCTCCGGTTCGCTGTTTTCTTTCACGGGGAAACCGGAAGGTTCCCCCCCCTTCCGAATGGGGTTTTCCACATTGACAAGGTTGTTTGAACAAGATTATAATATAATAAAGTTTATCAATGTTTCGCCTTAAAAAGATTAGTAAACATTAATAATATGAAAAATTTTTCTATCGGGCTTCGCCATATAAAAAAACCAGAAATTAAAAAAAGATACCTCACCGTCAAACAAACAGCTGACCTGTTAGGGGTCACTCCCTTAACGCTCCGAAATTGGGATAAGTCAGGAAAATTAGTTGCTTATCGCAATCCTTTAAACAACTATCGAATTTACAAACCGGAAGACATTGAGTTTTTTTTACGAAAGATTGAATCAAAAGGCAAAGTCCAATTAGGTTAATAAAAAAGCGGAGAAATGAAAAATTAACAAAAAAAAACAGTTTCTCAAACTATTTTTTTGTTTTATAACGTATTCAGTTATTTAAAATTCTAGCCAAAGTGTTACCAATGTACCCGTCTCGTGCAAGCTCTTGACATAGTTTCTTGATTTGTTAATATAGAATTAGATTCACTTGGATGGGTGCGTGCACCGGTTCAGGTGAGTTTTTTATTTTGGAGCACGTTTTTCCTCTTTATTTCCGGCCAACTAACTATTTTCTCTACTATAATATTTTCTTTAATTAAGTTATAGAATTGTAAATCTTTCCCGTGATATTTCCATAAAATAGCTCCCGCAGCCATATCAGCGGTATTCACTAAAAAATTCCGCTTGCTGTCAACATGTTTAATCTGAGGTTCTAAACATTTATCAATTTTTTCTCTAAGAAATTTATTAAATCTATTTTTATCAACTTCTCTGTGAAAATGTTTGTCTAAAATAAGATTAATTCTTTCAACTCTATACCAAAGAACTATTTCGTTTACCAGTTCGGCTACCAATAAAGCGAAATTCTCCGGAGTATCAACTATTTTCCTTCTCTTTTTATCTACAATTAAAGCTGAAATATCAAGATTAGCAGAAACTATCCCTGAAAGAAATTGCCGTTTGGTGTTTTGTCCGGCATAATAAAACTTTACCTCTTGAACTTTTATTTTTCTTTGCCGTAATGATATTCTAATTCTGCTAAAAATATTATCGACCTCTTTGACCTTTTCTACTTTCACCCCGCAAATAACTACGAATTTATCTTTAGAGTCAGGCAAGGTGCCAGATTCATCTATAAAAATTGTTAACATATTTATATATTATATATATCTTACAAAAAACAAAAAGAAAAGACAACAAAAAAACGCGCGCCAACGCGTTCTTTTTTATCAGTTGCTTGAAGTTGTCCCGAACCTGATAATCGCGATTTAACGGCTCCGCGATCAACACCTTGAAGTTAAAGAGAGAATTCTTCCCCTTCGACTTCAGTCGACACTATTTTTCTAATTTAAAAAATTAGAAATGTAGTGATCCATGGACAGGTTCCCCTACCCATGCCTTGTTCATGTTGTTCCCTATATCGCTATAGAGCATGGACTATATCACATTCCTCTTTTTTAAAGCTTTGATTTTTCTTGGGTGCCAAGTTCCTATTTTGGTCAAGAAAATTTTCTGCGAATTCGCAAGAACATACATTCTCCAGTAATCAGAATCTACCAATTGACTTGGGTTATGAATCCTTCCCGTTTTAATTTTTAAATCATTCAACAGAACTTTTAATTTCTCTAATTTTTTCCTGTCATTCTGAACTAACTGAATGTAGAAACGTGCTTTTTCATTTCTTGGAATTCCGCCTTCGGCGTCAAAGAATCCTCTGATATAACTGATTTTCTCTTCATTATTCTTCAGCGTCAAAGGATCGAAATTAAAATCCAAGAAATTAGCCAACGTCTCCAAAACATAAACTCTTCGGTACTTTCCCTCTCTGTAAATCCAAGAATTATATCCTAACTTTCTAAAAAGTTCCTTTAGAATTTTAAGCCAATCTGTGCCAACTTGCGAAATTCGAAATCTTTTATTACTACTAAATGTTCCATCGTGTAATGATCCAAGTAAATAAGCTTTAATTTGAGGATCTTGGCGTGTAGTCTCTGAGGGGTCATTCGCCAGACGGCGAAGACTTCCCTGCTGATTGGCTGCACTGGAAGCATTTTTACTCATATTAATTTATCTTAACATAAGTAGCTCCAGATACACAGATGTTCCAGCATATAGCCAAGTTTTTTCCCGAAAATTACTTTTCGAGAGTCGCAACGTGTAGTTTACACCAACGACTTCATTCTTGTCACCGACCTTAGCTTAGGCCCCCTTGCGAAGGATTTCGGCTACTGCCGGCTTCCCTAATGTGACGGGCGGTGAGTACAAGATTCAGGAACGTATTCATCGCGCCGTGGCTGATGCGCGATTACTAGCGATTCCGGCTTCATGAGGTCGAGTTGCAGACCTCAATCCAGACTAAGAGACCGTTTGATGGGATTAGCTCCGCATTGCTGCTTGGCAACCCATTGTCGGTCCCATTGTACCACGTGTGCAGCCCAGGACATCAAAGGGCCACGCTGACTTGGCGTCATCCCCACCTTCCTCCTGGTTGTCCCAGGCAGTTTTTCGCGACACTTATAACGCGAAATAGGGGTTGCGCTCGTTGTTGCACTTAAGCATACGCTTCAAAGTACGAGCTGACGACCATATTATTCCATAATTACTTATGGTACGGACTATACCATTTCCCGCATTCAATACGGGACCAGCGTTTTATGATGGGTTAAAAGCCATCATCTAACTCTATTTTGCCACCGAGCTTCCGTAGGAAGCGACGGTGAAGAAGAGAATGAAATTCTCTTCGCCCTTCGGTAAGAGTTAAGTCTCTAGGGGGTACAAGTACTAATTTTTGCAACTTTGAAGAATAAGGCGAAATGATCTCCAAAAATTTTTTTGTTTCGTAACGAGAAATATAAAGACAGAAAGTGTTGGCGATTTTATAATGGTAAATTTTTGTGTTATCAATGCCGATTTTTCCAAGAAACTCTTTGTCCTTTGCGGCTTCTTCTTTTTTCCCATAAATAATCCTACAATCTTTGCACAGATTTCTGCTGATGGAACCATCTCCATCAAAACGTCCTGCGATATACGCTCCAATAATTTTAATGTCTTTTAAGTTATCTAAGTTATTCTTGGCGGAAATGAATTCTCTCAATAGCGGACGACTGTTCACGAATAAATGGTCGCGATTATACTTTATTCTGTTCTCCGGGAAAAATCTTTTTAGAAATTTCCTGAATCTTTCAATTAAAACAGAATCTGTATTACTTAAACCGATTGAACTCGCCCACCAATAACTGTCGGCGCACCAAAGACCAAGAATATAAGCATCTTCTTCCTTTGTGAAGAAGTTGCAAAAATTAGTACTTGTACTTCCCACGGTATTACCCATTCCTCCATTTTAACACAGAAGAGTTAGGGCTTCACCGTTATGAGCTGGTTTTTCAATCCCGATTACTCGGAAAAGGGCCGTATACTTTAAAAGTATCAGCCGTGCAGCACCTGTCCCGCTATCCTTGTGGGTAGTCCCGACTTTCATCGGGATTTTAGCGGGATTTCAAGCCCTGGTAAGGTTCTTCGCTTGTTGTCGAATTGAGCCACATGGTCCACCGCTTGTGTGAATCCCCGTCTATTCCTTTGAGTTTTAACGTTGCCGTCGTACTTCCCAGGCGGGATACTTAACGCGTTTACTTCGCCACCTGAAGGGTCGACACTTCAGATAGCCAGTATCCATCGTTTACAGCGTAGACTACAAGGGTCATCTTGTAGATTTCTATTTCTCCGATTACTCGGAGGATCGGACTATATCATTCTTTGAAGTTTTTCCATTTTTTCTTTTTCTCTGCTAAATATTTTTCAACAATTTGCCGAGAAAATTGAGATAATTTACATACTTCAAAGATCCAACGTTGTTGGAGGTTTTGATCTTTGTAAAGAAGAATTACTTTAGGCAACATGCTTGCCACAGGAATATGAGGTAAAATTATTCGTAGAAATTTTTTCAACTCTTCCGTTGAATAAATCCGCAATTGGTAATAATTACCTCTTCGTCCTATTCGGGAATTTATTCGCCATCTATTTTTTAAATATCGAGATAAGATTAACAAATCTCGGTAATTAAATCCTTCGGTGCAAAAAACTCCCTTACGTGAATTAGTAACTAGTGATCCATCGTCTAACCACCAAACTACTAATGAGAGTGGTGTTAATAGCTTTAACCATTTGTGGCGAATACACAAATTGCCTTCAGAATAAACAAGATGATAGAGCTTCGTCAAAGAATCTTTAGTTAAACTTTGGTAACGAAGTTTCATCTTTAACGAACCATCTCCAAGTAATGAACCTAATATAATTTCTTTACATTGATCGTTTAGCTCCATTGGAATTATAATTTTAATTCCTAGTCTCTACGGGGTCAATTACGACTTCCCACGGTATTACCCATTCTTTAATTATATCAATAAAGAATTCGGGTTTCACCGTTATAGCTAGATGCTCACTCTGACGTCACCGTCAGAGGGGACACCCTTAAACTACCTAATCAAACGATTAGGCTTTTTGCTTCATTGGGAAAAGGATAACCCTCTGCAAAAATTTAAGTATCTAATCCTTTTTGCTACCTACGCTTTCGTCTCTCAGCGTCAGGGTCGCCCCAGCTGGATGCCTTCGCTTTGAGTGTTCTGGTCGATATCAACGGATTTCACCCCTACACCGACCGTTCCACCAGCCCCTAGCGCCCTCTAGTCCAGAAGTTTCTCTGGCATTCCTAAGGTTAAGCCCTAGGCCTTTAACCAGAGACTTTTTGGACCGCCTACAGACTCTTTACGCCCAATAAATCCGGATAACGCTTGGGGTACTCGTATTACCGCTACTGCTGGCACGAGTTTAGTCACCCCTTATTCCTGGAGTACCGTCATTCGCCTTGCGGCGAATTCTTCCTCCAGAAAAGCTCTTTACATCCCGAAGGACTTCTTCGAGCACGCGGCGTCGCTGGTTCAGGGTTTCCCCCATTGACCAATATTCTCGACTGCTGCCTCCCGTAGGAGTATGGGCCGTATCGCAGTCCCATTGTTGGCGGTCATGCTCTCACACCGCCTATCCGTCATCGCCTTGGTAGGCCATTACCCTACCAACTAGCTGATAAAGCGCAGGCCAATCCTTTACCGACATAGATTGCTCCACACCTTTACCGAACACGTAATTTATGGCTCGGACTATCAGGAATTAGCCCCGCTTTCGCGGGATTATGCCTGTGTAAAGGGTTTGTACCTACGTGTTACTAACCCGTCTGCCACTTGCACAAGCCTTGCGGCCTGTGCCCGTTTGACTTGCATGCCTTATCCACGCCGCCAGCGTTCATCCTGAGCTAGGATCAAACTCTCAAAATAACCCCAAGTAGAAGAGCAAAGCTCTCTACGGGGTAAGAATAGATTCGGGACAACTTTAAATAACTGACTCTTTCATATTTAATTTTTAAAGTTCTTCCATCAGGATATAAAAAACCAGGAAGAGACTTCCTGACTTCTCTGACCTTTTCTTCATCTAATTCCTAATCTCTTTAACAAACCTTTTTCTTTTTTGCTTTCTTCTTTGCCATATGTTTGTCTCTTCTGTTTCTTATTTTACTTTATTTAAAAATCTTGTCAAGCCCAGTAAAAGTGGTGGGGGGGGCGACCCTCCCCCAAACGCATTTGCCAAAAAGCCAGGGAGAGGAATCGAACCTCCAGAACCTTCGCTTTACAAAAGCGCTGCTCTACCAATTGAGCTACCCTGGCCTGTCTAAATTTTACTTCTCGAAATTTTGGTGGGTTGGCCAGATTTTCCTTTCTCTTTGATTTTCTTTATTTCTTGCCAGTAATTTTCGTCCTGGCTGAATTTCTTTTTTTGAGAACGTTCTCTCAGTTTCTGAAGCCAACTGGAAGTTTTGCTGTCTGTTTTTAAAGTTAAGATTCTGATTTTAGAAAGGATTTTTTGAAGAAAAACTTCAAAGGAAAAATTTCTAAACGGCAGCAAATTTTTAATTTTTATTAACAACTCCTGCCAGTTAAATTGAGACGGGGCGGTTTCTGGCAGCTCTAAAAGCAAAGGTATCTTTCGATAAGTAATTACCCCCAGGCCAAAAATGCTTACTATTAAAATGATTAAACCAATTGATTCCATCATATCTTGTATCTGTTGAATCTCTTAACAACAATATTCTCTCCCGTTTTTGAAATATAATCATCAATCAAATCTTTTATGGTTTTTGTTTCATCTCTAATCCAGGGCTGGCGCAAGAAAGAGGACTTTTTAGGATTCATTGCCGCAATCTGTAAACATAACTCATGGCCTAATTTTTTAAATTCTTCGGTTCTGGCCACGAAATCAGTCTCACACCTGAGCTCAACCATTGCTCCAATTTTTTTGTTTTGATGAATATAGGCCTCAATTATTCCTTGATGTAGTTCTTTAGGGGCCCGGCCGCGAAGCGAATGGGAGGGCGAAGAGACTTTGTCTCTTCTTCCCCCTCGCTCCGCTCGGGAGGATGAAGTGGATGGGTTGTAGTCTGGCATATTACTTTTTTGTTTTGACACCAATTATTGTCTCTTTTACTTTTTCTAAAATATATTTTAGCGAAGAAATAGCGTCGTCATTAGCCGGTATCGGATAATCAGCCAGGCCAGGATCGGTATTAGTATCAGCTATAGCAATAACTTTAACCCCTTTTCTTTTTGCTTCTTTTATGGCCAGGGTGTCTTTTTTCATATCTAAAACAAAAATGGCTTCGGGCAATTTAGTCAAGTTTTTAATTCCTCCGACCTTCAACTCAAGGTCCATTAATTCTTTGTCTATGTCGGCTCTTTCTTTTTTGGTGTACTTTTCCAATTCTCCCTCGGCTTTTTTCCTTTCCAGGTCTTTAAAATAATCAATTCTTTTTTTAATGGTTTCAAAATTGGTGAAGGTTCCGCCCAGCCACCGTTCTGAAACATAGGGCAAGCCGCACTCTTTAGCGATTGACTTAACTAAATCCTTGGCCTGGATTTTTGTTCCTACTAAAAGCAAAATCTTGTCCTCAGAAATTAATTGCTGAAGAAAAGTCAGCGCTTCCTTAAATTTTTCTGCAGTTTTTTCTAAATCTATAATATGAACCGTATTTCTTACGCCGAACAAATAAGGTTTCATTTTAGGATGAACCCCGGAGGTTCGATGACCAAAGTGAACTCCGGCCTGAGCCATTTCTTCAGTATCAAGTTTAAAATCCTCTTTTTTTGTCTCTTTTTTTGCCTCTTTTTTTTGCTCCATATATAGTGAAATATAGCACATTTTAAAATTCGCAACAAGCCCCTTGATTGAAATTATGTTTTCTGTTATGATATTCAATACTAAAACAAAAAAATATCCCCCCTGTTAAAACCATGAAGAAAAACATTCATCCCAAATATTATCCTGCTGCCAGAGTGCAATGCGCCTGCGGCAACAGTTTTACCATTGGTTCAACAAAGGAATTCATTGAAGTGGAAATTTGTTCTGCCTGCCATCCTTTTTATACCGGCCAGGGGAAAATTGTTGACACCCTGGGTCAGGTTCAGAAATTCAAGAAAAGATTAGCGGAAAAAGAAAAATTTAAGAAAAAGAAAAAATGAAAAATTTGGCGAAAGAAAGAGAGAAAAGGAACAATTACTCATCAATAATTGTAGAAATCAGGGCGGGTGCCGGCGGCCAGGAAGCAGCCCTGTTTGCTGCCGACCTGTTTAGAATGTATTCAAAATGCTCTCAGTTAAAGAGTTGGCAGCAAAAAGTTTTGCACTTCACCACCGGTGAACTTGGCGGATTTAAAGAAATTGTTTTTGAAATTAAAAACGGGGATGTCTGGTCTTTTATGGAATACGAAGCCGGAGTTCATCGAGTTCAGCGAATTCCGACAACCGAAAAATCAGGCAGAATTCATACCTCAACGGCTTCGGTAGCCGTGCTGCCAAAACCCGAAAAAGGAAAAATCGCTATAAATCCTCGCGATTTGAAAATTGATACCTACAAGGCCTCGGGTCCCGGCGGACAATATGTCAACAAAAGAATGACGGCCGTCAGAATCAGCCATCTGCCCACCGGTACCATTGTCACCTCTCAAACCGAAAGGAGCCTGCAGCAAAACAAGGAAAATGCTCTCTCAATCCTGGAAGCAAAAATACTGGAAAAGAAAATTAAAGAAGAGGGAAAAAAATTAAAAGATGAAAGGAAAACGCAAATAGGCACAGCCCAAAGAGCAGAAAAAATCAGAACCTACAATTTTCCTCAAAACAGGATTACCGACCACCGCCTGAAAAAATCATGGCATAATCTGGAAGAAATATTAAACGGAAAACTCGACGTAATAATCCGGGCTTTCCAAAAAGAAAAAAAACAAAGCGACTAAAAATACACGGGTGCAACCCGTGTATTTTTCACCCGTTCTATGATAACCTGGAAGGAATTATGGAAGGAAAATTAACATCTGTAATTTCTGCTTTACAAAAATCAAAATATTAATTGCTGGCAGGCTGACGACATCGCTCCCTTATCAATGAATTCCTGAATGCAAGAGGCGCGACGCATTACATCTGAAGCATACCAGCTATAGCCGCCGCTGTAACGATTGGCGGCAACGCTTTCTGCGGCTGTTGTTTTTTGGCCCGCCCCCAATTCATATAAATACAAAGCTGAAGCGGCAAAAGCATGATAAACATTCCAGGGGTTGGGAGCAGCAACGCCAAATAAGCTTCTTATTTTTCCTTCATATAATGCCCAGGTGCTGGGAATAAATTGAGCCGGTCCCATCGCTCCCCCAAAACCCCAGGGACCGTAGCCTGCCGGGCAAATAATATTACCTGTTTTGTCAATTGACACATTGTTAGAGAATCTTCCTGTTACAGCCGAATAACATATCGGTATCCAGCAGGAAACGGGAATCTGGGAAAAGTTATCGCCGGTGATTCTCAAAAAAATAGGCAAATCGCGGCTGGGATGCATAATACGGTTTATCGGATTGCCGGTTGTGATAAAAACGCCCCCGCCGGTTTGATTGTTAGTCACATAACATTGGCCGACATTTCTTCCCAGAGCTGATTCGGCGGAAATTACACCGAGCAAAAAAGCCGGCCTGATATTGACCACTTTGGTAACAGCATCAGCATACTGAAGCGCCTCTCCAAAAGTAGGAGCCTGAATGTCGGGAATGCCAATTAATCGGAAAAGTCTTTCTCTAATTTCAGCGGCTATCTTTTCGGCTGCCTCCTTTTCTTTAAGATATTGCTGTTTTTGAACTTCGCTCAATTGTAAAAAATTTTCCTGCTCTTGTCTAGCTGCCTGACTTTGCTGTTTTTGCGCATATTGAATTTGAACAACTCTTTCCAGGTCTGTTTTTTCAGCATCCAAAGATTGTTTTTGTCCCTCCAGAGTTTCTTTAAGAGCTTTAATCTCTCCTAAAAATTCCTGGCTTTTTAAATTTAAAGTTTCCAAAGCCATCAAACTGTCAAAAAAATCTGATAAATTGGCGTTAGAAAGCAAAATTTCAATTAATGATTTCTGGTCCTCTTCATAAATTATTTGCAAAATAGCTGCCAATTTAGCTCTTGAATCTTTAATTTTTAAGGATGTCTGTTCTATTGAACCCTCGGTATCTTTTATCTGATAACCCAAATCTTTTATTATTATGTTGCCCTGCTGAATCTGCAGGTCAAGCTTCTGAATATTTGACCTTAAAATACTGATTTGATTTTGAATTGTTCTTTGCTCTTGTTCCGTTTTGCCAATAACTCCTTCCAGTTTTTTAATCTCGTCTTCCCATTTTTTCAATAATGCCTCACATTCTTCCCTGGTTTGGCAATCATTTTGGGCCGTTAAGGAAAAACTCGGCAAAACTAAAATTGCCAATAAACTGAACAGTAAAATTGTTTTGAAAACGCGAAATCTCATAAATAATTATTTTTCTTCTTTTTTGGTTTCTTCTTTACTACCCTCTTCTTCCTTTGTTTCTTCTTCCTCTTTCTCTTCTTTTTCTTCCACTTTCTCCACTTCTTCCACTTTTTCTTCTTCTACCGGCTTGGCCAATTCTTCCTCTATTTTTTCAGGTTCGGCGACAAAACAGATTGTTTCGTCAGGCGTTTTCAGAATTTTCACTTCTTTGGCCACAATCAAATCTTTAATCAAAATATCGTCTTCAAAGGTTTTTAATTTGCTTATATCCACTTTAATCTCGTGAGGAAGGTCCTGGGGCAGGGCTTTTACCTCTAATTCGTGAATATTTCTAACCAAAGTTCCTCCTAAACTCTTGACGGCCGGCGCTTCCCCTTCAAAAACCAAAGGCACGGTTGCCGTGATTTCTTCATCCAATTTGGGCTGATAAAAATCAATATGAATGGGTTTTTGAGAAATAGCGTCTATTTCAACGGCGTGAATTAAAACCAGGAAATCTTTTTTATCAACCTTAAGCTCAACCAAAGAGCTTTCCCCCGCTTGCTGATAAACTTTTTCAAATTCTTTCAAATCAACCTCTAAGGGAATATTTTTTATCTTTGGCCCGTATAAAATCGCCGGAATTATTCCTTTTTCTCTGATTTTTTTTACTTTTTTACCTAAATCTTTCCTGATTTTAGCTGAGAGAGTCAACATTGGCTTATTTTTTTCTGATGACAAACTTTTTTTCCAGAGCCTCTAAGGTTTCAACAATACCGCCGTATTCCAGTTCCGAATAAGGCAGCATGGCCGTACCAAAAAAACCCTGCCGTCTTATTTCCTGAGTTTCTTGAGCAGCTTGATTGCGGACAAAGTCCCAATAGGGCTGATCAAATACATCGGCCGACTCCGTTAGTTTTCCTTGTTTTACGCAAAAAGCCAAACAGCTGACAATGGCCGGGCCGTCAAAAAAAGAAATTGAGGTGTTTTTCTTCACGGGCATGAGCGGACTGTTGTGGGAACCCCGCATAAAGCCAGCCACCACCGGAGTTAAGGTATAAGGAGAGAGAATTTCTCCGGTGGCGGGAAAATCTTTCTGCGTACGCACCAGCATAACCGGGTCGTCTTTGCCGACATACTTGCCGGCAATATTGTGCAGCCTGGTGGTTGAAACTGCTACCACTTGTTCTGCCGATGCCCGAGACCAGATTGATTCAACAACAAATCTTTCCGGGTCTCTTAATAAAGCAGCAATGTCATAAATTTCTTCGGGAGCTTGCAACTCAATGACTTTGTCGGCTTTGGTATAAGACACGTCCATAATCACAAATTTAAAACCTTCTTTCACTTTCGGAGACAAAATTAAACCAGCATTATGCATGGGGTCGGTAAAAGAAAGATAGAGAGGGAGATTATAAGCGCCGGGGTCGGTTTTATCTGCCTGAAAGAAAAGGAAAGGTTCTGCCTCCCTTTCTTCAATTTCCATCTCTGCGACTTGCGGCCCCATTCCTTTTACGTTGCCGGAAAATGCTTCAACCAACAAATCCTGGCCGGCACCATAAAGACCTTGAGTTTTGGCAACTTTTGTCCCGGCAATAAAAGCATTCCAACAGAGTTTGTGAATTTCTTTATTTAAAGCTCTTTTTCGGTGCGTGGTTAAAATGGCGATATCATCACCGACGTAGCCAATATAATAATCAATGATTAATCCCTGGCCCTTTTCTTTTACATATTTCTCAACCGTCTCCAAGACTCTTTGACTCGGGCGAATATGACCGCCGATACTGCCAATATCGGCCTTAATCACGCTTAAAGTAATTTTTGCCATAAATTTTATTCTCTTTTTATTTTACTTTATTTTTTTCGACCTTTCAAGATTTTTTCTTTTTTGGCAACTTCAATTGTGGTTTTTATTACCGCATCTGGGCTTAAAGAAATACTTTCGATTCCTTCTCTTACTAAAAATTGAGCAAAGGCAACGTCAGTTGAGGGAATATCTCCACAAATTCCGGAATATTTTTTCTTGCGGCGACAAACATGAATAACTTCAGAAATCATTTTTTTAACAGCTTCGTTTCTTTCATCACCAACTTTAGCCACTAAAGCTGAATCTCTGTCTAATCCTAACAGAAATTGAGTAAGATCGTTACTGCCGATCGAATAGCCATCGAACATCTCTAAAAATTTATCGGCTAAAATAACATTGGAGGGAATTTCACACATAACGATTACTTTCAAACCATTTTTTCCTTTTTCTAATCCATTTTTTGCCATTAAATCTAAAACTTTTTTTCCTTCTTCAACAGTGCGGCAAAAAGGAATCATTACTTTGATGTTTTTTAAGCCGAAAACCTCTCTGGCCCTCTTTATCGCCCGGCATTCCATTTCAAATGCCGGCTGAAATTTCGGGTCATAATATCTCGATGCCCCTCGCCATCCCATCATCGGGTTTGCTTCTTCCGGCTCAAAAAGTTCGCCCCCAACTAAAGCTCGATATTCGTTTGTTTTCAAATCAGAAAATCGAACAATCACCGGCTTTGACCAGAAGGCAGCCGCAATTTGGGCTATTCCCTCGGCCAATTCTTTAATAAAATACTCCTTTTTATCTCTGTGTTCAATTGTAATTTCATCAATCTTTTTAATAATTTCTCTTATTTTTTTATCTCTTTTTGCCTCTCTTTTTAATCTTTGATAATGATACAAAGCCAGAGGATGAACTCTGATTTTTTCAACCAAAATAAATTCAATTCTGGCCAGACCCACTCCCGTATTCGGCAAAAACGACGTTTTGAAAGCGATGTCGGGAGCGCCGATATTTATCATTATCTTTGTTTTCAGGTCCGGAATCTTTTTCAAATTGTATCTTTTAACTTCAAAGGAAATTTTTCCGTTAAAAATCATTCCCTGGCCAGAGGTACAGTCAACAGTAATTTCTTGGCCGGTTTTTAAAATTTTAGTTGCCCTTCCTGTCCCCACTATGGCCGGGATTCCTAATTCCCGGCCGATTATTGCCGCATGGCAATTTTCAACTAAAATCGGGGTGCTGCGACTAGTAAAAACTACATAATTATGGTTATCTTCCACTTCAATATTGTAAACGCCTCCCTTGCCCAAAGATTCTCCGCGACCCACTCTTAACATTTTTAAGGGAGAATTTAATATTTTGGTTAAACTATGATTGGCGGGTTCGCCTTTAATTTGAGGAATAATATAATTTCTAATTTTTTCAGCATCAATAAGTAAATTATTCTTGACATACGCTAAGATCCTTCCTTTAAAATTAACTTTTTCTACTATATCTTCTAATAATTGTTTTGCCGAAAAAAATCTTGTGCCAAACTTTATTCGGCCATATTCACCCTTAACTCTAGTGGTATATGTTAATATTTCTTTAATTCTGTCAACTAACTGAACATTATAGATCGTTCTGTTCTCAACCACCTGAAAGTTTATCCCCAATCTTAAACACGATATAATTATAGCTTTGAGTAAGTTGTTTTTAGAGCAGAAAATATTTATTCTATTTGCTTTTTGGTTATAAGTACCATCGCCATCAATTACGCCGGCCAAAAAATTAAACACAAATTCCTCATTTGCATTAATTAAAATATTTGATATATTTTGTAGTTTTTGTAAAACATCTTTAGTAATTTCTTTTTTGAAACATCTTAATAAAATGCTTTCGCTTCCCATCATTTCTTTTCCTCTTATTATTCCTCCGGAAGCAGGTTTTTTGCATGAATGTAAATTGTACTTGTACTCGTTGAAAAAGCAATCCTTTATTTTTTCAATAAAAAGCTTTTTGGTTTTTGTGGGTTTCTGAATAAAAGAAACACAGCCATGTCTTTTATTTAAGCTTATGTGGCCGTCTGTCCTAATGGCGCCTAATAAATAAGCTATTTCGCATGAAAGATTTAAACGATTTGAGGGGGGGATTTTGAAAGGACTTAAAATTCCTTCTTGGTTTTTAATAATATTTTGAATTTCTTCAGAAATTAATTCTCGATTATAGAATGTTGGGAATTTATGATCCGGAGTTACTTTTAAAATATTATTTTTCATTCTTCCTGTTTGAGAAATATTTATTGTCATAAGATTGGATCTCCTTCGAAATCCCCGAATCACCTTTTTCCATTCCAATTGTAGGGTTTGACGATTCAAAGAAAGTACCTTTATATCATCTTGTTTAAAAGTTTCAGTAATTGTTTTTATTGGTAAATGGCCCCGATTAGTTAATACTTCTGTATCACCGCTGAAACAGGTTCTGCCACCTTCGTCGGCAACAATGGCCGAAGCAATCCTCATAATAGGCACCCAGTCGGGGTCGGTCATCTTGGTCACCAGCACTTCTCCTTTTTTAAATTCGGAAATTTTTGAAACATCGGCAATTACGCGCACTTTCCCCTGGCCGATTTTATTGCCGATAGCCGCACCGGTTAAAATCGGCTTTTTCGTGATTTTTGTTCTGTATTCTTCCAGTACGCTGGCCTGTATCGGAGCGTGGACGGTTTCCGGCCTTGACTGAACGATAAACAATTGACCTGTTTTTCCGTCTTTTGCCCATTCAATATCCTGGGCTTTAGCGTAATGCTCTTCAATAGTCATTGCCCATTTGGCCAAAGTTAGAATTTCCTCATCGGTCAAAGAAAACTTGAGCTGGTCTTTTTTGGCCACGGCCACTTCTTTGAGGCCGCCGCTTCTCTTAAAAACATATTTTTTTGTTTTTCTGCCTAAATTTTTAAGGATGATTGATTTAAAACTCCTTTTAAAAGTCGGTTTATGGACATAAAATTCATCCGGGGTAACCCTTCCCTGAACAATCATCTCTCCCACCCCCCAGATTGAATTAATTAAAACTACATCCGGAAATCCGGTTTCAGTATCTAAAGTGAAAATTACTCCAGAAGAAGCCAAGTCGCTTCTCACCATTTTTTGAACGCCGATGGAAAGGGCAAATTCCAAATGAGAAATTTTTTTCTCTTCGCGGTAAGCAATCACCCTGTCGTTAAAAGAAGAAGCCAGACACTTCCTTACTGCTTCCAAAAGTTTTTCTTTCCCTTTAATATTTAAAAATGTCTCAAACTGGCCCGCAAAAGAATCCCTAGGAGCGTCCTCAGCCACCCCGGAAGACCTGACCGCCACCTCGCAGTTTTTTCCGTATTTTTTCTCCAGTTTTTGATAAGCCGATTCAATCTCTTTTCTCAAATCCGCCGGAAATTTCCCTCTTAAAACAAGATTTCTGGCTTTTTTTCCGGTTACTTGCAAACTTTTAATGCTTTTTCTGTCAAATTTACGAAAAATCTCTGCCAGTTTTTTCTCAAACTTATTTTCTTTTAAAAAATGCCAGTAGGCCTTAGTGGTAAAAGCAAAACCGTCGGGGACCATCACACCGACGTCGGAAAGCTGATTAAACATTTCAGCCAAAGAAGCGTTCTTTCCGCCAACCAAAAGAATGTCTTTAATGCTGGTTTCGTTCAGCCATAAAATATTTTTTTCTGATTTTTCTTTTATCATATTTTTAAGCGCATTTAGGGCATATGAAAGATACCTTAAAATAATCGGAACCCTTTGATAAATCTTTTATTAAATATAAAATAAGGTCAGAGCCACATTGGGGACATTGGGCAGTTTTATTAGCGGTTAGGTCTTCGATAAGTTCCTTAATGTCGTAGCCATCGTTTTTATTAATGGCAAGCCGGTAAGACCTTTGTTCGCCCAGGATAATTTTTATTCTATTGATTGCTTCTAAAGGAGTAACCTCGGCAGCAGTGATAAAGTCCCTGGCCTCCAACTCAATTGCCTTCACCCGGTCCTCTTTTTTTTCTAATTGCGCATACATAATCACAGTAATTTTTTGGGTGGACGTGTCTTTTTTCAAGGTTTCCAAGACCCGGAAACCGTCCATTTCCGGCAAAGCAACATCCAGCAAAATTATATCGGGCGTTTCTTTTTTTGCTAAATCCAAGACCTCTTTCCCGTTGTTTGTCTTAAAGACCCGGAAACCTTCGGCCTGAAAAACCTCAAAATACGTTTTTCTCATAAAATCATTTTCTATAGCGATAAGAATTTTTTTCATATTCTTAAATTAAATTTTTTGAGATTTATCTTACCGACTGATAATTTCGCCGCTTCCCCTGGTTTTTATATTGGCGGCATTTCCTTCGTCAGTATCAAGGTGCAGGCAAAGTCGCGCCCTTTTTCCCACTCTCACTTTAACATTATGAAAAGTCAGCGCGCACAAACCATTTATTCTAACCGAAATCAACATTTTATCTTTTAAGCCAAGTTTTTCAGCTTCTTTGAAATTACAATGAACGTGCCGCCAACTATTAATTACTCCTCTTTGTTTGAGTCTAATTTTAGCCCTCGGGCCTATTAGAACAACGGCCGGCGTATTTTTAAGGTCACCTGAAACCCTGACCGGAGGATTTATTCCCAGTAAAATGGCGTCGGTTTTGGACAATTCAACCTGGGTCTCTTTTCGAAGGGGTCCAATCACTCTGAAATTTAAACTTTTTTCAGAATTGCCCTTAACTTCCAGGATTTCTTTAGTCGCAAATTCACCCGGCTGGAAAAGATTTTTCAGTTTTTTCAATTTATATCCCTGGCCAAAAAGCGCCGCTAAATCTTTCTGGCACAAATGAACGTGTCGCGCCGAAACCTCAATAGGAATTTTCTTTTTAAGAATTTTTTCTTTCATTTTTAACCTCCCCCCAGCGAGCTATGCTTAATTAGTGGGGTTAATTATTTTCTTAAGTCTATCAACGCTCTCCGGATTGGCCAGAGTTGACAAATCGCCGAGTTCTTCACCGGTAAAAATCTTTTTTAAAATCCGGCGCATAATTTTCCCGGAACGGGTCTTGGGCAAATCTTCAACCAGATAAATTTCTTTGGGCAAGGCAATGGGACCGATTTCTTTTTTAATATGTTCTATTGCTTCTTTTTTTACCTCATCAATAGATTTTTGGCCTTTGTAAACTATGAAAATGACCGGTGCCTCTCCTTTTATTTCGTCCGGAATTCCCACAACTGCGCATTCGGTGATGTCGGAGTGCAAATTAACTGCCGCTTCCAATTCGCCGGTAGACAATCTGTGGCCGGCCATCTTAATTACGTCGTCTACC
>Ga0172364_10001161_pt1 | contig 19915 bp, 11 predicted proteins | sample LakKivSesite10cm_FD_114545 | JGI IMG/M metagenome (GOLD analysis project Ga0172364, IMG submission 114545) | Sediment microbial communities from Lake Kivu, Rwanda - Sediment site 10cm | ecosystem: Environmental > Aquatic > Freshwater > Lake > Sediment | place: Rwanda: Western Province, Lake... | reverse complement strand
GGGAGCTGACAATAAGGCGGTCGCGGAGCAACTCGCTCTCTCGGAACGGACTGTCGCCAACCGTCTCAGCAGCATATACGAGAAACTGCACGTCAACAGCCGCACCCAGGCCACACTGGTTGCCCTGCGCCGGGGGTGGGTGACGTTGGACGATGACGCGTGATGCGTGAAATATGCTGCCCGTTGCGCACTGCGTGACCCAGCACGAATGCAACGCACAGAAGAGAGTACCTTGCGAGAAGGTACTTTTTTCTTTGCCTGCCGGTGAACTTTATCCCTTGCCAATCAAGGCCAATCCATGAGATACTGGAAGTGACGCTAGTCATGTCATCATGCGCGGCCGTCTTGGCCTGCCTGGAGAAGACTGCGTGAATGGTCCCATCAGAGTGTTCATCGTAGATGCTGACGATACATTTCGCCAGAGGCTGTGCGCATTACTCAGAGACGCCGAGGGCCTCACGGTAGTGGGCGAGACGAAAGACGGGCAACAAGCCATCGCCCTGATCCACGAGGCGCGCCCCGACGTCGTCCTGCTGGACATAGGCACGCAACACGCCATCAACCTGCCGATTGTGACACAAATCTCCGAATCGCTTCCTCCCACCAAGGTTATCGTGCTGAACGACGAGGGCCAGGAGCAACTGGTGCTCGAGGCGTTCGGAAAGGGTGCGCTGGGACACCTGACGAGAGAATGGAGAATGGAGAATGGAGAAGGAAAAATCGAGCCGGCCAGGATCGTTGAGGCTGTCCGCGCGGTTAGCAGAGGGGAAGTGATCCTCAGCCCTGGCGTCGCTGGACGCATGTTGGACAAGGTCGTGCACGAACGGCGGCGTAGAACCGACTGATGCTCAAGCCATCGTGATGAGGAACTACCGTTGAGCATTGGGGGAACGAGAGAGATGAAACAGAATGAAACCATGGCAGCCGCAGTCGCCCCCTTCAAGACCTGGAAAGAGTCGTTGGGCCACACCGTCTATGTTGCCACGCTGGACTGGGTCAATGCGAATTACTCCGGTGTGGACGTGGCGGAAAAGGTATGGAACTTTTTGCACACCGAGTATCCGGTCAGCAAGTGGGGCATCCGCTACGTGCTGCTGGTGGGCGATCTGCGCATCGTCCCCAGGCGGCTGCTGTTTTACTCCAACCCGCTCAAGGAGTGGGGACTCCAATCCGACCATTTCTACGCCAAGTCGTCGGGAGGCGACACGAGCGCGCAAGTGTGGAACCACGACGGCGACCGGCGCTGGGGCGAGGTTGACGGCGACGAGATGAGCGTGGTGACCGCCTGGAACGGCAGTGCGCATGGAATGTCGATTTTCGCCGACCACGGGAACTGGGATGGACTGAGCGGCCACATCTGGCAGCACGACACGCTGACGACAACCAGCCAGGTGGACAAGGGCGAGTGGGCGTGGAGCGACCTGTTCAAAATTGGCATCCCCTGGGCCTTCACCCTCTTTGGCGACCCCTCGATGGTCCTGGAGGGGTACGATACGTCTGCCCAAGGCACCAACCGCACGATCCACACCGGCGCCGTCTACGCCTATGGCACCGACAACGCCGACGACGGCGACATGTACGTGGCGGTGAGCACGCGCCCCGACACCGAGGATGGCGAGGTCAAGGTCTACAAGCAGGTGAAAGTGGCACGCTCGACAAGCAATGGCAGCACCTGGACCGACCGGTTTACGTACGAGGGCTACCAGCAGCCGCACATAGACGCGGGGCTGGCTGGCTCTAGCAATCACGTCTACTTGACGGCCGTGGCGGACAGTTTCCCCAATGACGTGCACGTCAAGCGCAGCACCGACCGCGGGGCGAGCTGGGGCAGTTGGATGAACCTCACCTCTGGGGACGGGGCCGACTACCACGGTGCCCCGGTCGTGGCCGCTTCCACCGACGCAGCGGCCCCCACCGTGTGGGTGGCCTATGGCTATTACAAGCCCGTCGTCTTGGGGGGCGCCGACCTGCGCTTTGCCTACAGCACCAATGGGGGGGGCAATTGGACCCAGAACCGCATCCTCAGCGCCGAGCAGGGCTTCGACGAGCTCATGCCCGACATGGCCGGGTATCGCGCCGGCCCCAGCAAATGGATGAACATCGCCTACAACCACGATCAGTCGGCCCGCACCAACGTCGTCTGGCGATGGGTTAATGGCTCGACGCCGGGCAACTGGTCGGCACCCCGGCCGGTCAACGACCACGACACGCACCCGGCAGCGGACCCACAGGTGATCTATTCTCCTGGAGTAACGGCGACGGGCAGCGGTGTCGTGTACGCCGGAAGCGGTTCGGTGTTGACGAACCTGTACTTTGCCGCGCCGTGGCTCACTGCGACGACCGGCAACGCGATGCTTGCCTGGGGGCCCTACAGTGGCACGGTCGGAGACCGGCCACAGCGGTATGAGGAAGGAGACCATCCACAGCGGCGTGAGGAAGACGCTCTGGCACAGGCTGCCGCCCCGGCAGAGTTCGTGCGCCCTCAGGCACCGGACCAGGCGGAGTTGTCTTACTGGGCGTTCACCGGGCAGGTGGGCCAGGCCTTTCGCGTCGCCGGGCTGGTCCGGCACCCGGACGGGACGCTATACGCCGCCGCCACGACCAGCGCGGTGGATTCGGCCAACACTGGGACCGTCTTTCGCTCCGACGACGGTGGCGCAACGTGGGAGCCGGTCCCTGAACTGCCGCTGGCCTGGTGGCTGGACAGCATATTGGTCACCGACGCCGGGACGCTACTGGTCGGCGGCACACTGTACGACTTCCACAACCCGGATGCGCACGCCCATGGATCCATCTACCGTTCCGACGATAGGGGCGAACACTGGTCGATCGTCGCCGAGCGGCTGGACACGGGCTCTGTGCTCGCCCTGCTGCAGCGGGCGAACGGCGACATCGTGGCCGGGGCGGGGCCAGGCGGGATCACACTCGTTTCACCCGACGACGGTGTGACCTGGCAGCCACTGGGCACGCCCCCCGGCGCCCGGCACGTGCACGCGCTCCTGGAGACGGCCGAGGGCCGGCTGTATGCCGGCAGCGCGCGCACCGATGGGACTGGCGCCATCTACCGCTTCGTGGGTGGTGAGGAGTGGGAGACTGTCAAAGTGCTCGACAACCCTGCTGCAGTGTATGCGCTGTTGGAGGACGCCAGCCAGGTACTCTACGCCGGGGTCGCCTTTGCCGACCACACTGGCCGGGTCTTCCGCTCCTTCGATGGCGGGCAGAATTGGGAGCCTTCGGCCCCGCTGGGAGAGAGCCAGGCCGTGCGCACGTTGCTGGAAGGGCCGGAGGGGAGGCTCTACGCTGGCGTGGACGTGGGCCCTGGCACGTTCACCAGCTACGTGTACGCATCGGCAGATGGAGGGGAGACCTGGCAGGACGGCGGGTTTCTGTACATGGCGGACGCTGCGTATGATCTGCTGCTCACGTCCGAAGGCGCTATCTACGCCGCCAGCGGCGATACCTATGGCGTCATCTTTCGCACCGGCTCGTCGGGCGTGGGAGGGCATCGGGTCTATCTGCCCTGCGTGTCCATCCCCTACCCCGGGCGCCTGGCCGACGAGGCCGGACAAGCGGTGGCCGACGGGGCCTACGACTTCGCCTTCGCCCTGTACGACGCCTATGGGGGGTTCTTCTCCAGCGACAGCGACGACTTCGACCTGGCTCTCGGCGGCCGCCGGGGGCGGATCAATAGCGACCCCACCGACCAGGACAGCAACTTGTACCTTTCCAGCAACGCCGACGTTACCATCAAACTGGACAACGACGGTGGAGAAGATCACTTCCTGCGCATCCTGAACTCGGCGGGCGCCAACGTGTGCACCGTGAGCGAGAATACAACTGTCGGCCTGGTGTGCACGAACAAGAGCGCCGTCGCCGGGACGGCTAACTACGGCTCGCGCCTGCTCTACGTCGTGGAAAGCCCCGAAGTCTGGTTCGAGGACTTGGGCACGGCCGCGCTGGTGGATGGGCAGGCCACGGTAGTTGTGGAGAAAGGCGAAGCCTCCGGCGGGCGCTATCACCTGACCAGCGTGTCGTGGTACGTAAGCGGCACCGCCAGCGGTGGGGGTTACCGCCTGCTGAGCCCGTCCAGCCCCACCCTGCGGGGCAACGGCTGCTGCTGTACGTACCTGCCCTGTGTGTTGCGCAACCGCCAGTAGGGCGAATGAGTACATCGTGGTTAGAGGTGAATCATGCCTTCTCATCGCATGCGCGCGACGATCCTTTTTGCACTGGCGCCCTTGACCGGGCTACTCGTGGCGTGTGGTGTCGTTCCATCCACGCCAGCCGCTGAAGCGCCGACCCTACCTGCGTCCCCCACTATCAGCGGACCGGTGACTGAGGTCGCTGCACCACAAACTCCTCCTGCGCCTCCTGGCGGCGGCTGCCCGGCCTATCCAGCAGGCTTTCGTCTGATGGCTGGCACTGAGGTGTACCCCGTGCCCAACCTGCCAGAGCCCGCCCCACGCCTGTGGTTCGCCGACCCCACCTTTGGCGCCTGCCTGGTGCGCATCACCGACCGGGCGCACGACCTCTCCCCGGACGACACATCAGCCGGGCTGGTGAACGAATACGCGCGCGTGCAATCCTTCAACGCCGACGGCAGCCGCCTGTTGGTACACGGCGCTGAAGGCACGTGGTACCTGTACGATGCGCAGACGCTCCTGCCACTTGGCCAACTGTCTATCGCAGTGGAGCCACGCTGGGACGCAGATGATCCAGACGTACTGTATTACTCGGACGAGACGCGGCTGATGTCCTACGACGTGCAGACCGCAGCGCAGGCCCAGATCCACGACTTTGCCGGCGACTTCCCTGGCCAGAACCTGGCCGCCGTGTGGACGCGCTACGAGGGCAGCCCCTCGCGGGAGCGCCGCTACTGGGGCCTGATGGCGGAGGACGAGGACTGGACTCCCGTCGCCTTCGTGGTGTACGACCGGCAGACCGACCAGGTGACGGTCCGCGACATGCGGGGCGTGCCGGGCGTGGAGGAGGACGTGGACCACGTGACCATGAGCCCGCTGGGGACCTATTTTCTCGCCTCCTTTGACCGCTATTGTGAGCCCGGACACCTGGGGGACGATGCGCACCCCTGTGGCCTGATGATATACGACCGGGATCTGAGCAACGGACGAAGCCTGCTGCGCATCATCGGCCACTACGACCCGGCGTTGGACGCCCAGGGGCGCGAAGTGATCATCTACCAGGACATTGACACCGACCACATTTCGATGCTCGACCTGTCCACCGGCACGGTGACCCCGCTGTGGGAGATAGACTTTAGCCACACGGCCATCGGGCTGCACTTTTCGGGGCTGGCCTTCGACCGCCCTGGCTGGGCCGTGGTCTCTACCTACGATGACGACGCAGCCACGCACACCTGGATGGACGACCAGGTTTTCGCCGTCGAGCTCAAGCCAGGTGGGCGGGTGGTGCGGCTGGCGCACACCCACTCGCTGGTGGACGAAAGCCAGCCGGTGGAGCATTATTACTGGGCCGAGCCGCACGCCAGCGCCAACGCCGACCTGACGCGGATCGTCTTCACGACCAACTGGGGGCGCTTTGACACGGGCGAGGTCGAGGTATTCATGATCGCGCTGCCGCCAGGTTGGGCTGAGCGATTGCCTTAGCACCTAGAACTACAAGGCAGATGTTGGAAGCAGAGAACGCCGCTCTGCAGGAGCGGCTGGACGTATTGGAGGAGTAGGGCAAGTTGCCAACTTGCCCTGCTCCGGGCCTGGAGCGGCCTCAGGCCAAGCCTGATACCGGTCCGGCGTGCGGATTGCCCTGGGGTCGGCTTCGGTCGGCTACGATTGCGGGTAGAGGATTTCCTCCTGCCCCTGCTCGGTCAGACGGGTACAGCGGGTAGCGTGGGCAATGGCCTTGCTCTCATATACACTGGCTGCGGTGTGGAAGAGGCGCAGCACGTTGTCCAGGATTTCAAACAGGGTCATGGGGTCGGCATCTCGGCTGATGTCGAGAATGATCACACCGGGGTGTTTCCGATAGGGATACTTGCGAGGATCGGCAAAGTCTATATCTTGTGTAAGCAGGATACGCTTTTCGGCGCGGGCAAACTGGTAGTGGAAATGGTCATCACGACCGCGAAACCCAAGTTGGATAGCATGTTTACAGCCATGCCCCTTGCGTTGCAGGCGACGGGAGACCTCGTCAAGCGGCATATGCTCATCCAGATAGAACCGCACAGGCTATGCAATCTCCAGTTCTGGATAGCCCATCGTTTCGATAGCATAGCGTATGGCCTTTTCCACCTGATCCCGGCTGTATTGCGGGTACTGTTCCAGGAACTGTTCCAGCGTATAGCCATGCTCGAGAAACTGGAACACCCAATCGATCGGCATGCGTGTGCCGGTAATGCAAGGTTGGCCGCCCATGATACGTGGGTCGCTGGTGACAGGCGGCAGTGTGCGAATTTCCAGTTCGATCACCTGGTTGTCTGCCAGCCCTTCCGCTGTATCCAACGGCTCAAAGATACCGTCTTTGTAGACTGCCCGGATAGCAGTGCTCATCCCTCACCTCCTACCTTGTATTCCATTATACCCACCCGTCGCCGAAAAGTCAAAATAGGCACAGTGATTAGAAAGGATGGAGACGAGATGCGACATTGGTTTAGATTAGCCAGCGTAACCGTGGCGCTGTTACTGGCTTTGGGGTGGGGCACTTGTATGCCGATACCCCCGGTCAGTAGTCTGTCTATCCCCTCGCCTATACCTGTGGCTTCGAATCGCATTCCCAACTCCACTACCTACTACGTGCGCACCGACGGCGGCTCCACCACCCAATGCACGGGCCGCGTGGATGCGCCCTACCCCGGCAGCGGAACGGGACAGCCGTGCGCCTGGGACCACCCTTTCCAGGCGCTTCCGCCGGGCGGCACGCCGCGCATGGCCGGCGGCGACACGCTGGTCATCGCCGCGGGCAGTTACCGGATGGGGTACGGTGCGCCCGGCGCCGACGACTGCGAATCGGAATATTGCTGGGACTGCTATATGCCGCCCATCCCCAGCGGCCCCAACGCTGCAACCCCTACCCGCATCCTGGGGGCTGGCTGGAACAGTGGCTGCCCGAACCCGCCCGCACTGTGGGGCACCGAGCGCGCGAACATGATGCTCAACCTCACCGATGCCAGCAACGTCGAGGTCGCCTGCCTGGAGATCACCGACCACCTCGGTTGCGTCGAATTCCACGCTTCGCCTAGCCTGGCCTGCCAGCGCGACACCTATCCCTATGGGAACTGGGCTGCCGATGGCCTGTATGCCGAGGATTCTGCGAACGTCCATCTGCAGGATCTGAACATCCATGGCCTGGCCACGGCCGGGATCCGTGCCGGCCGGCTCTCCAACTGGACGGTGGAGAACGTGCGTATCGCGGGCAATGGGTGGGTCGGCTGGGAGGGGGACATTGACGGCAACGACTCAAACTCGGGCACGCTCACTTTCCGGCACTGGACGGTGGAGTGGAACGGCTGCGGCGAAACGTACCCCGGCGGCCAGCCGACCGGTTGCTGGGCACAGACCGCCGGGGGGTATGGGGACGGCGTCGGTACCGGTGCAACTGGCGGAGACTGGATCATTGAGGACTCGGCCTTTCTCCACAACACCTCCGATGGCCTGGACCTGCTCTACCACGAACTGGGTGGCCGCATCGTCATTGACCGCGTACGGGCTGAAGGAAACGCCGGCAATCAGATCAAGATCACCGGCCAGTCCACGATCACGAACAGCGTGCTGGTGGGGAACTGCGCCTTTTTCGAGGGCAAATCATTCACTTACAACGTAGATCCCTGCCGGGCGCTCGGCAACGCGCTGGAAGTCGTCTACGCGGGAGGGGAACACGTCTCCATCGTGAACTCGACGTTCTACGGGCAGGGGGATGGGCTTGTTGGCGGAGGTCCACGCGAAGGATACAGTTGCAGCGGCACGGAAACACTCACAGCACGGAACAACATTTTCCTGGGGGATACAGACTATTTTGATCCTGGGGACATTACCTTTCTCTTTTACCAGGAGGGCTGTACTGACCTGAAACTCGATTCGGATTACAACGTCGCCTACAATGCAAAGAACATTGAGTGCGGGAGCAACGACACGTACGTGAACTCGCGTGCCCATGACCTGTGCCAGGATCCACTGCTCTCAGGGCCGCTCTCTGGAAATACCTATGGCATGATGCCAACCTCTGCGAGCCCTGCGATTGACAGCGGAAACAATGCCATCTGTCCCGCCACCGACATTCTCGGCAACCCCCGGCCGGTGGATGGCAACGGAGATGAGAATGCCGTCTGCGACAGAGGGGCCTACGAGCGGTGGATGCCGACTGCTTGGGTCTACCTGCCGGTCATCCTGAGGCAGTGAGGTAAAACGTGAACCGTAGGCTTCTCCATGCCATGGCCAGGAGGGCCGGAATAAACGGGACGGAAGTCGAAGATGGGTCATAGATATCAGCACACAATGGTCTGTCGAATGCCAGACATAGTGGCCGGGCTGTGCCTTCCGGCGGCGATGGTCGCCTTCGTGACCATCAGCCTGCTGGGCCAGGGAGGCTGCTCCACCTCGGACGCGGCTCCGCCGGCGGTTCCCGCGGACAGAGTAGGCCCGTCCCTGCCCTCCGCCCAGACCCGCCCCGACGGCGCGATCCGCCTGACCACGCCTCCGCCTGGCACCAGTGATCAGAACCCGGCCTTCTCCCCCGATAGCGCCCACCTGGTCTTCACCCGCTTCGGGAATGGTTACAACATCGGTCCCGCCGGGCTGTTCTTGCTCGACCTGGATACCAGGCAGGTCACCCGCCTGACACCAAGCGAAGATCAGGACAACGTCAACCTGCCCGGCGCTACCTGGAACGGCGTCAATAGCCGTATCGTCTTTGCATCGGATCGGCTGGAGGCCGATGACTTGTGGCGCATCGCGCCTGATGGGACCGACTTCAGTCGCATCACGACACACGCCGGCAAGCCAGCATACATCGAGCCCTCCTGGTCACCCGATGGGCAGTGGATCGTCTTCGAGGCTAGCCTCGCGGACACTAGCCCAGATACGAGCGTGGGAGAAATCTGGAAGGTGCGCGCCGACGGCACAGATGTGGCCCAACTGACCAACGACCCTGGCTTCGACGACCGCCAGCCCAACTGGTCTCCGGCGGGCGACCGCATCCTCTTCCAGCGGCGGGCACTCCCCAGCGGCCAGTGGGACATTTACACCATCGCGCCAGACGGCAGCGACTTGCGCAACGTCACGAGCAGTCCCTTGGCTGACGACACCGACGCCTCCTGGTCGCCCGACGGGGCACAGATCGTCTACTCTACCGACGACAGCAGCCTGCCCCTGCCCAACATTCTCGTCATTCCTGCCACTGGCGGCCAGCCGGTCCGGATGACGTCCTCAGACACTCACGAGGACAGCGCCCCCTCCTGGTCGCCCGACGGGGCATGGATCGCCTTCGAGTCGCACGAGGGCCAGGCCGAGGACAGCCCGGCGGCACTGTGGCGCATCGCTGTCCCATCGCCGGTCTACCTGCCGCTCGTCCTCACTGCTTCACCAGCGCCTGCCCTGGCGGCAGTCAATGACTTCTTGTACCAACTCCAGGACCTCGACCTGACCGCCATTGGCAACACGGCCTATGACCTGGTGGTGATGGATTATTCTGCCGATGGAAGCGAAGCCGGCGAGTTCAGCGCTGACCAGATCGCTGCCCTTAAGCATAGCCCGGGTGGCGAAAAGATTGTGCTGGCCTACATGAGTATCGGCGAGGCGGAGAACTACCGCTTCTACTGGCAAGACGGTTGGACGCCGGGGAACCCGGCCTGGCTGGACGGTGAAAACCCCGACTGGCCCGGCAACTACAAGGTCCATTACTGGGATCCGGCCTGGCAGGCCATCATCTTTGACTACACCGACCGGCTACTGGATGCCGGTTTCGACGGCGCATACCTGGACATCGTGGATGCCTACGAATACTACGCCGAGCAGGGCCGCGCGACGGCCGCGCAGGAGATGGCTGACTTCGTGGCCGCCATCCGCGCCCAGAGCAGTGCCCGCGACCCCGATTTCTACATCTTCCCGCAGAACGCGCCTGAACTGGCGGCGCTGGTACCAGCCTACCTGAGTAACGTGGACGGCACCGGCCAGGAGGAAATTTACTACGGCTACAATGGCGACGACGTGATGACGCCGCCGGCGGTCACCGCCGCGTTGGAGGGCTACCTTGACCTGTTCAAAAACGCCGGCAAACTGGTGCTGACGGTAGACTACGCCACCAGCCCGGCGCACGTGGACGATGCGTACACCAAAGCGCGGGCCAAAGGGTACGTGCCCTATTGCACCGTGCGCGACCTGGATCAACTGACCGTCAACCCCGGCCACGAACCGGATTGAAAGAAAGTACGATACGTCCATAACCGGTTTGCGGAGTCTCTAACTTGTTGAGGGCTGCATCAAGGAGGTGATTCAATGGCATGTAACGTCTAAGTAGGTAGTAGAAAGTTCCTGGCACGAAAATCGGCACCTGTCGGCCAAAAAAGTGGAGGGAACTTACTGTAACCTGCTTAGGCTCGTATATACGATGGTTTGCTTAATTGGTCACTGCCCAGTCGCAGTGACCGCCAAGAGGTAGGATAATTTGCCAAATTGTCCTATTGCCGAATTGTCCTATGAGAAGGAGGAACAAGACATGAAAAGGCAAATTCAGATTTCTCGACGTCACCTGTTGTGGTTGGCAATCGCTGTGCTGGCTGGCCTCGTGCTGACTTTGACGGTTACGTCGGCCATCGCGCTCTCTGCCAGTCCGCATAGCCCCTCGAATGGCCCTGGCCATATCAAGGGTCGGGTCCGTGCACCGGATGGCACGACACCGGTGGACGCCGGGTGGGTCCACATGCGCGGCGAGGCGGGCCAGCCCGAGCGTGGCGCGCCGATTGTTGCGGCCGGTTACTTCTCGATCACCGACCTGCTCCCCGGTCCCTACATAATAATCGCTCACCCGGTCGAGGATTCCCTCTACGCCGCCTCAGTTCCGAGGCTCGTCGAGATCTTGAGCGGGCAGTGGGCCTCAGAGACCTTGCTCCTGACCGAAGTGCGCATCAGTGGCCACGTGCGGGACAGCAACAGTGGCGCCGGCATCGCGGGGGCTGGAGTCGTGGCCCACGACATCGACTGGACGGTAGAGCGGTGGGACATCACCAACATCACCGGCGAGTTCAAGATCGGCGGCGTGACAGACGGCGTGACCTACATCCTGGACGCTGTCCCACCCCCTGGGACTGCCTACGTCCCACTGGGGCATTACCCGGTCGTGCCTCCCGCTACCAACGTGGTGCTCGAAATGCACATCCCCCCGACCAGCGTGGTGGGCCTGGTCCACGATCCGACCGGCGCACCGGTGCCTGGCGCGGGGGTCGTCATCTTCCGCGACGACTTCTGGCGCGAAACGGCCGCCGATGAGCTGGGCGGCTTTCTCTTCCGCGGCCTGCCTCCCGGTGAGTTCTGGATCCAGGCGGCCCCACCCTGGGGGCCGGCCGGTCATGGGTTGACGGCGAGCGAACCGTTCACGATCGTCGTTCCCTTCAGTACCCCACCTCCAGTGGACGTCGGCGTGATCACGCTGCCGTATGCCTACAAGACGCTGGCCGGTCAGGTCGTCCTGGCGGGGACGAGCAATGGTGTGCCCGGTGCGCTGGTGCGGGCACATCGCCTCGACGAGCCGGGCTATGCCGATGGGCCGACTGGCCCCGACGGCCGCTTTATCCTGAGCCTGCCCGGCGGCGAGTGGCACGTGGACGTGCAGCCCCTCTCCCCGCCAGTGCCGTGGATCTTCCCCGGCCCGCCCGCCTGGGTCTTCTTCCTGCCGCCGCCTACTACACCGGAAACCAAGACGGTGATGCTGGAAGTGATCCCCACGAATGCCTGGGTGACTGGCCGGGTCATCTGCCCTGACTACGACGTTGTACACGATATCCCATGTCCTAGCGGTCCGCCTCCCGACGCCATGTGGGTCGAGCTGCGCAACGATGCCATCCACAACGGCGCCCGACTGGGGCCGGACTACCGTTTCGAAATCCCGGTCCCCGATGGCTGGTACGAACTCGTCGTCCACCTGAACCACCCGGGGCTGCAGGCGCCTCCCCCCTTCCCTGTCTACGTAGGGCCGAACCAGACCCTGCCGCTACCCGATGACATCCCGCTGTTGCACAAAGACGCCCGCATCGTGGGCCGGGTGGTCCACGACGAATCCGGCCAGGGCATCCCCGGGGTGCTGGTCGTCGGCTGGCAGCCCGAGGGGTTCGGCCGGGGGCAGGCCGAGACCGACGCCAACGGGGTTTACGAGATGCCCGTCATCGGCGGCGAATGGTTCGTCGAGCCCCGGCTGGGGCCCGAGAGGCCCTACGTCTACCGCCAGCCTTTACGCCTGGTGCGCGTGGCGCCGGGCGGCACGATGGCCGGCGTGGACCTGGGGCTGACCTACGCAGGCGCCCGCATCGCGGGGATGGCCGTGGACGCCCACAACTACGATCCCCTGTGGGGGTTGGACGGCTGGGCCTGGGCCCGGCTGCTCCCATCGAACGAACTCTTCTCGGACGCGCCGCTGCGGGACGGCGGCTTCAGGCTCAAAGTCCAGGGTAATGCCCGGTACGAAGTCGGGCTGGACCTGCCGCCGCGCGCCCCCTACGTGTCGGGCAGCACCGGCCCCGTATCGGTCACTCCGGCGGCGAGCGTGTTCATCAGCGTGCCCCTGGAGCACAAGAATGCGGGGATCGAGGGACATCTGCTCGTCGCGGGGACGATGACGCCCGCGCTCGGCGTCCGGGGCGAGGTCTTCGGCGAGGACGGGCAGGGCCACTGGGTCGTCGCCAACGTGAACCCAATGACTGCCACCTACGGCCTGGGCCTGATCTCCGGCACCTGGCACCTGCGCGCCTGGGTAGACCCGGCCAGCGGCTACGTGGCGGTGCCGACCCCGATATCGGTGACCGTCCTGGCGAACATGGTGGTCTCCAAGGACTTTGAAGTCTGGCCGATCAACGCCACCATCAGCGGCCAGGTGCTGCCACCCACTGGTGTCGTCACGCCGGTGCAGGCTTTTGTCTTTGCCGAAGGGAACTCGCCTTTCGTCGGCCACTTCGAGGCCCATACCTGGAGTGACCCGTCCGGCCACTTTGAGCTGCACGTGCCGGAAGGGGCCTACCTGGTGGGCGCGGGGCTGCCCGGCGACGAGTTGAAGGCTCTGGGCTGGCTGAACCCACCGCCCGTTGACGTCCCGTGGGTCTCGACTGCCAGCCCGGCGACCGGCCTGCAACTGCGCTTCCGCAGGTTGGACGGCGAGATCCACGGCACACTGACCTTTGCCCCCGGCATCGTCGTCACGCCGACCCACCCGGCCTACGTCTGGGGCTGGAGCGACACCGGCGAGTGGGCCGAGACGGGGGCCGCCGTGGTCACCGGTACGGACACGTTCAACTACACACTGCGCGTCATCTCCGGCACCACCTGGCACGTGGGCGCGATCTACGAGGACCCGGCCAACGGCGTCTTCTACGACAGTCCCGAGGCGGTGGTGCCCGTGCCAGCGCCCGGCGGTCAGGCGGTCCGGGACCTGGTGCTGTTTGGTCCCAAGCTGCTGCCGCAACCGTTCATCGTCAGCTTCGACGCCAGCCAGATGCAGACCATCATCATGCCCGATGGCGTGGAACTCAGCATCCCACCGGGGGCGCTGGCCGTCTCCGGCACCGTGACGCTCTTCATCTTCCCCACCCAAGAGATGCGCCCCGAGCCCGGGCGCGAGATCATCGGCGCAGGCTACGAGATGTGGGCGGTGGACCAGAATGGGCAGCAGATCACCCAGTTCAACCAGAACGTGGTCATGACTCTCTACTACTCTGAGGCAGACCTGGCCATGCATCACATCCCGGAGCACATGTTGATCCCGGTCTACTACTCGACGCTGGCCGGGCAGTGGATCCTGGCCGACAGTTACGTGGTGAACACGATCCACAACCAGATCACGCTCCAGATCAGCCACTTTACCAAGTTCGGCATCATGTCCACCGGCCCGGCTGAGTACACCATCTACTTGCCGCTCGTCCTCAGGAACTTTGGCAGGTAAGCCCCATCTCTCTCCATAGTCCAACAGACTTCGGAAGTCTCGGAAGACTTCCGAAGTCTTTTTTCGCAACACTGCTGTAACGCAAGTGAAACCCCAACTTTTGATTTTTGAGCGAAAGTGGGGTATAGTCAAAGCTATGCGAAACGTGAGACAGGCGCTCCTGCAAGCCATCAGCGCGTACGTGCCCGGCTTCGTCGTGCGCCGGGTCGCCGCCGATCCGTACGCCTCCCCGGCATGGCAGACAGAGCGGATGCACGCCGCCCTTCTCTTTGCCGACGTCTCCGGCTTCACCGCCATGTCCGAAAGCCTGGCCCGCCTGGGCAGGGAGGGGGCCGAAGAGCTGACGCGCATCCTCAACACCTACTTCACCGCCATGATTGGCCTGGTGCGGGCCTATGGCGGGCAGGTCGTCAAGTTCGGCGGTGACGCCATTACCTGTGCGTTTGTGAGTGGCCAGAAACCCGGTTTTTCAGAAAAAACCGGGTTTCTTCCGAACGTTCTGCGCGCCTGCACGTGTGCACTGGCGATGCAGGAAAAGGCCGCGGAATTTCAGGCGGTAGAGACGAAGGGAGGGGTTTTCGCACTGCGCATGAAGATCGGCCTCAGCGCAGGCTGCGTGTTGTCCCTGAGCGTAGGCGACCCACAGAGGGGGCTGGAATACGTGCTGGCCGGCCACCCGCTCGACCGCATGGCAGAGGCGGAGCGCCACGCCGCCGCTGGCGAGGTGGTGATAGACAGCGAGTGTGTCGCGGGTACAGGGGCGAACTGGGGAGCGCTGGGGATCGTCGTGGGCCAGGAGCGAGCGGGGTTCCTGCCGGTGAAAGGCCTGGAGCAACCGGCAGGAGAGGTGGAGGAAGATGAGGCCCACTGGATCGCGCTGAGCGAGGGGGAGACGGAACAGGCCATCGCGCAACTGGTGCCGTACCTGCCCCCCACGGTGTACGAGCGGATAGCGGAGGGGCAGCGGCAGTTCGTGGGAGAGCACCGTCAGATCGTCAGCCTGTTCGTCAACTTCCTGGGGCTGGATTACGACGCCGATCCGGAGGCCGGGCAAAAGTTGCAGCAGTACGTCACGGCCATGCAGGAGGTGATCCAGCGCTACGGAGGGCGGCTGAACCGGGTCGCCACCGGGGACAAGGGCAGCCTGTTGCACCTCATCTTCGGTGCACCGCTGGCGCACGAGGACAACGAAGAGCGCGCGGTGGGATGTGCGCTGGAGATGCAGCGCCAAGCCCTGGGCGTGAGGGACGAAACCGGCAGTTTGCCGTGGATCACCGATCAACGCATCGGCCTGACCTCCGGCTACGCCTTCGCCGGGGACGTCGGCTCGGAGCAGCGGCGGGAGTACACGGTGATGGGGGACGTGGTGAACCTCTCGGCACGGCTGATGCAGGCCGCCAGGATGGGCGAAATCCTCATAGATCAGCATACCGCGCAGCGGGTGGAGGCACAGTTCACCTTTGAAGAGTTGGCACCTATCCGTGTGAAGGGGAAGCGCGATCCTGTGGCTGTCTGCCGTGCAGTAGGACTACGGGAGGAGACGAAAACGTGGGATAGTGGGGAGGCGCGGGCCAGGCGCCGGGCGTCGCCCATCGTGGGACGGGAGTGGGAGCTGGCCCAGATCGAGGAGATCGTCAGGCTGGCCGCGGCAGGACACGGGCAACTGCTGGCCATTTCTGGCGAGGCCGGGGTCGGCAAGAGCCGCCTGCTCGAGGAGCTGGTCGCGTTGGCTTCCCAGCGTGAGATGTACGGCCTGGGAGGAGATTGCCTCTCCTACGGCTCTCAATCGCCATATCTGCCCTGGATAGATCTCTTCACCTCGTTCTTTGGCCTGGGCGCCGGGGAAGCGACGAGTTACGATGAAAGGGTGCGCAGGATCGAACAGAGGATGGTAGAAGCCGCACCTGTGCTCAGGGATTGGGTGCCGTTGATGGGGCAACTGCTGGGGTTGCCGGTGCCGGACAATGAGCTGACCGCCTCACTGGATGCACAACTGCGGAAGCAGCGCCTATTCGACCTCACGTTGGCGCTGTTGCGGCACCAGGCGCAACTCGTGCCGCTTCTCCTGATCGTGCTCGAAGACGTGCACTGGATTGACTCGATTTCACTCCGCCTGCTGAATTATGTGGCCCGCAACGTCGCCGACTACCGCATCCTGCTCGTGGCGCTCCACCGGCCGACCATCGAGTTGGCCGCATGGAAGCGGTACGACTATTACAACCGCATCGAGTTGACGGACCTCCCGGCAGAGGATGCCCTGAGACTGGTAAAACTCAAACTAGGATTGGCTAAAGTGCCAGCGCTGTTGCGAGAACGGGTATTGCGGGACGAAACACGGGTCAACCCCTTCTTCGTGGAGGAAATGCTCAACTCGCTGGTGGACCGGGGGTATCTGGTGCCAAAAGGGAAAGGCACGGGATACGATCTGGTTGGAGACTTGTCGGAGGCGGACGTTCCAGACAGCATCCAGGCATTGGTCATGAGTCGTATTGACCGGCTGGACGAGAGCAGCAAGTTGACGGTGAAGGTGGCCTCGGTCATCGGCAGGGCATTCAAGTACGGGACGTTGCGTGGGATCTATCCGGTCGAGATCGCGCCGGAGAAACTGCGGGACAACCTGGACCGGCTGAGCAGGTTGGACCTGACACCGTTGGACAGGCCGGCCCCGGAGTGGGAGTACATCTTCAAGCACATCATCACCCAGGAGGTAGCCTACGAGAGTCTCCTGTTTGCCCATCGGCGCGAGTTGCATCACCGCGTGGGAGAGTACCTGGAACGCACATACGCCGAGAGGCTGGAGGAGTATTATGAACTCCTGGCCCACCACTATTCGCACAGCGGCGACCAGGAGAAGAGCTGGGGCTATTTGACCAGGGCGGGGGACAAGGCCAGGGCCAGGTACGCCAACGAGGCAGCCATCGCCTACTATCGTCAGGCTTTATCCCTGAGCGTTCATAGCGCAGACGTGTATCGCGTCTACGAACCGCTGGGGGACGTGCACCGGCTCATCGGGCAATACGAGAGCGCGCTGGCAGCGTATCGGGAGGCGCTCGATCATCGTCCTCCCACTCCCACCCAGGTTGCCGACATCCGGCGCAAAATTGCCAAGACGTGGGAACTGCAGGGACACTATGACGAGGCCATGCACAATCTGGACCTGGCCCGCACCGCGCTCGGCGATGCACGGCAGACGCCGGAGATGGCCCGCATCACCGGCGATATGGGGTGGGTCGCCTTGCAGCGGGGAGACCACGAGGAAGCGCTCCGGCTGTGTGCCGCCGGGCTGGAGGTCGGCGAGCATTTGCCCAACGACGAAAAGAGCCGCCAGGTCCGGGCTGCGCTACAACACACACTGGGCTCGATATACCTGCGCATGGGCGATTACCCGCGGGCCATCGCGCATTTCCAGACGTGCCTGGAAATGAGGGAAAGCGCCGGGGACCTCTACGGCATGAGCCGGACGTACAACAACCTGGCCGCCGTATACTGGGGCCAGAGCGATTACGAGCGGGCGGCCCAGTATATTGGGAGGAGCCTGGAGATCAGCCAGAAGATCGGCGATACGTACGGCGCGGCGATGGGATACAACAACCTGGGAGCCGTGACCTACACGCTAGGCGATTGTCCTCGCGCCATCGAGTATTACGAGCGGAGCCTGAAGATCAGAAGGGAAATCGGGGACTGGCAAGGGATTGCCGACGTGTACAACAACCTGGGGGAAGTCCATCACCGTTTGGGGAATCGCCAGCCGGCCCTGCACTATCTCCAGGAGGCCATCAGGCTGTTCACGGAAATCGGCGACAAGGCGACGCTGGTGGATGCGTACAGGTTGCTCGCCGAGGTCGAATTGGAGTCCGGCGATGCCAACGAGGCCCTCAAGTACGGCGAACTCTCCTTGAACCTGGCCCACGAGATTGGCAGCCCGGAGTATGAGGGGATCGCCTGCCGGGTGCTGGGCCAGGTCCACCGCGCTGCCGAAAGGCCCGAGGAGGCCAGGCAGCACCTGCAGACCAGCGTCGAGATGCTGGCGGTGACAGGCAATAAACTGGAACTGGGGAAAAGTACCTGTGAACTCGGGCTCACACTCTCGGCGTTGGGTCTGAAGGAAGGGCAGGAACGGTTGCAGGAGGCGATCCGGATATTTGAAGGACTGGGGGTGGAGGTGGAACTGGAGAAAGCACGGGCCGCGCTGGCCAACGTGTAGATTGGCAGAGACGTCGCTATGGCCCCTACCGCAATCAGTGTCATCCTGTTGGCCGGCCTGATCATCTTCAGCGGGCACCTCGTCAAAGGCGTCTCCGGCTTTGGCAGCGCGCTGTTCTCCGTTCCGCTGTTGATGTTCATCCTCGACGTCAAGTTCGTCACGCCGGTCTTTCTGGTCTTCGACCTGACGTCTGGCGCGATCCTGGTGGCATCCAACTGGCGTTCCATCCATCGCCGGCTGCTGTTCCTCTTGTTGTGCGGGCTGCTGGTAGGGACGGCCATCGGCACGTGGGTACTGCTCTCTTTCAGCCACGAGGTACTCAAGCGTGTCCTGGGAGTGCTGGTGGTCGCTTGGGCATTGACGATGCTGATCCGCAGACAACGCCCGGCCGCTCCTGCGATACACGCTCGCAGGATGCCCTACCTGGCGCCGTTCAGCGGATTCCTGGGCGGGGCGCTGGGCGCAATGTTCAGCGTCAATGGGCCGCCGATCATCATCTACCTGGCCCACGTGCTGGAAGACAAACAGGCCTTCCGCGCCACGCTCTACGGCATCTTTTTCGCCGACGCCTGCTACAAGTTGGTGCTCTTCACCGTCAACCGGCTCGTCACCGGCGAGGTGCTGCGCTTCGCGCTGCTGATGGCGCCATTCTTAGTCGCCGGCACGCTTGCTGGCTCCTGGTTGCAGAAGTATATAGACCAGGCGCTGTTCACAAAGATCGTCGCGTTCATCCTGCTCGTGACCGGCATCATACTTTTGATCTAGCGTGGGGCGGGCTTTCCAGCCTGCCGCAGATGCACGCAGATTTTCGCAGATAAGAGACATAAAAATCCGCGTTCATCCGCGTTCATCTGCGTCCAAAAATCCTACACCAACACCAGCAGGCCCGCCAGCCCGACCAACACAATCGCCACGCACGTCTGCGGGATACCAAGCACCGGCACGAAGAGCACAGCACCCAATAGCGCACCCAGGCAGCCTCCCACCAGGTCGGCCCCGTAGAGCAAGCCTGCCACACGGCCAACCCCACCCTCCCCTTGCCCCTCCCTTGCAGGGAGGGGGAGGTCCTGGGAACCTGGGAGCTCGCCTGCCCCCTCTCTCCCCACTCTTGTACCTGGGGGCCCGCTCGCATCCTCTCCCCTCCCCCTTGTACCTGGGGGCCCGCTCGCATCCTCTCCCCCCCCCCTTGTAGGGGGGGGCAGGGGGAGGGTCAGCGCTACCGCCAGTGGGAAAGCCATCCCTGTAAGCACCCCTGCCACGAGCGCTAACAGCGGGAATACCAGCGCTGGGACAGGGACACGTAGCGAGAAAATGAGCAGAAAGACGGCGCTATAGACGGCGACGGCTGCCTGCACGGCGATCAATGCCCGCCTGCTCCTATTCCTGTCCCCCCTCACAGAGGGGACCGAGGGGGGTGTCCTATCCCCCCTCACAGGGGGGATTAAGGGGGGTCTCCTGTCCCCCCTCACAGGGGGGATTAAGGGGGGTGTCCTATCCCCCCTCACAGGGGGGATTAAGGGGGGTCTCCTGTCCCCCCTCACAGGGGGGATTAAGGGGGGTCTCCTATCCCCCCTCACAGGGGGGATTAAGGGGGGT
>Ga0172364_10001160_pt1 | contig 19921 bp, 18 predicted proteins | sample LakKivSesite10cm_FD_114545 | JGI IMG/M metagenome (GOLD analysis project Ga0172364, IMG submission 114545) | Sediment microbial communities from Lake Kivu, Rwanda - Sediment site 10cm | ecosystem: Environmental > Aquatic > Freshwater > Lake > Sediment | place: Rwanda: Western Province, Lake... | reverse complement strand
GCAGGTGTTAAGAACATTTTAAATGTCCAGACATATCTTCTTACAGAATTCTGGGAAGCTGTCAAGGATGCCCATCCTGTAATGTTCACTTTTATAAGAGACGGTGTTCCGCTGTATGACAGAGGCGCATTTCTCCCATGGAAATCACTCTTGAAAATGGGGAAAATCAAGCCATCACCAGAAGCAATTGACATGTTCATGTCATCCGGAAACAAGCTGGAGGAAAACATAAATCACAGGCTAATGGATATTGCTGTTATTGATATTTACTGGGGAGTTTTAACTCCTTCGCAGGGATTGCTGATGCTTTACGGCTTGGCGCCGCCGACTCCGAAAGAAACTGTAAAATTAATTAGGGAAGTTTTTTATGAAAAAGAAAAGCTTCTTGAAAAAAAGTATGTTGATATAATCGAGAGAATAATTAATTACTACAAGGAATATGAACACGGAAAGCACAAAAAAATTTCAGGAACAGAACTTGAAAAAATGGCCAACGAGGCTCTTGATTACATGAAAAGACTTACGGAGTTGAGAAAGCAGATTGAGAAAAGAGTGCAGGAAAAATCAATTGAGCAGGTATATAAGGATGTTTTTGGAATGCTCGGGTCTTTATTGAAAAAAAAGACAGAAGCATCAATCATAAAGGAATTTGAGGAAAAGCTTGTAAAAGAGGGCAAGTTCCCGCAGAGATTTGTCCAGAATTTAAAATTTATCGCAAAAGTCAAGAGAGAGTTCGAAAAAGGAAAATCAAAAAAGAAAAAAGAAATAGACCAGATGACAGGCAGGGAGATAAATGATGTTGAGCAGGCGAGAAAATTCAGTGCAGAAATTGTCAATTCTCTTATTGAATACACTCAAAGGTGCGATTTCCTTGCAATGGAAAGAACAAGATTTATCATAAATGGGAAGGATAAAACAGCAGAGGCTTTCTTTTTAGGAAATGTTTTTGTTGTAGAGGGCGCGAGAATATCCAAACTTGAAAAAGGAAAATTGGTTGAGACTTCAACAGAAGAGCTGAAAAATCAGCTTCTTGAGCACAAGAACAAGCAGGCAAGAATTGATTTTGTTTCTCTTCAGGAATTAAGAAAGTTATTTGGTGATTTTGAGTTGGTTTACTGAAAATTAAAAAGATTATATTATGTCTCTGGCAGTAGGGAATTTATAATTCATAGCGCGATTTTGCTGTTGCCTGGTAATGCAAAACATAACTTGTTCTGCTTAATTTAAGTTGATTAACCCGCTTTATAACTTCTTTGCTCTTGTCATATCTGTAATCACTTTATTTCCCAGTGAACTAGGCGATGTCTGCGGATTACACAGACTTTTCAGTTAAGTTTATATCTTTCTTTATTCTTTTATTTTAATGAAAAAAAGGGTGCACGTAAAAATAATTTCATTAATTTCTCTTGCATTTATAATCTTTTTATCAGGCATTTCATCAGGAATTCATGCTAATTTTTCCTGCCCTGAAAATGTTGAGGCTGAAAAGGAATTTGAGTGCTCTTTGACTGCAGAAGATTTTTCAGGAAATTATGATGTTAAAGTTGAGCTTGTTGACAACGGGAAAACAATTGCAAAAATAAAATCAGGAAGTGAATGGAAATCTGCTTATTACTACCTGCCGGAATTTATCAAAGAAGAGGATAAGGGAAAAGAAAAAAAAGCCAGCATAATGATTATTGAAAATATTGAGGGCGAATTCAGTGGTTTATTAAAATTAAGGCAGAACTCAAAAGTAACTTCTTTTAATTTCACACTCAATGTCCTTTCAGGTGCCAATGCAGAAAGCAGTGAGGAAGATGAAGAGGAAGATGCTGAAATCGGCGGGGGCAATATAACAGATAATATTGAAAACAGCGATGATAACAGCAGCAAAGAAACAAAAGAATATAAAGCAACAAAGAATCCTGCAATTCACCTCAATCCTTCTGAAAATGACAATCTGCAAAATGAGTTGGAGTATCCGGAAACGCTGTCAGTTGTTTATGAGTCAAAAAACCAGAAAATTAAAAACTACCTTTTATATGCTTTCTGCATTTTTCTTATCCTAATAATTATATTTCTTCTTCTGAGGAGATAAACCTAGAGGAAGAACTGCGAGAATCTTTTTCCTTTTTTTCTTGCCAGTTCCAGATCAATGCACCAGTTTTCCCCGCAATCTCTCATTTTTTTTGGATGGAGGAAAAACCACCCCTCCCTATTAAAGCGGACTGCAACAACCGGTTTCAATCCGAAAATTTCGGAAAAAACAACAAAATTTTCAATCTGCCTTTTTGAGATATATTTAACAGGCTTTTTTGAAGATTTGGCTTCAATAGAATATTTCTGCCCTTTTTTCCCGGCAATAATGTCGCACTCTGCATTTTCCATCACGCCGGAGCCGGCGACCCGAACTGCGCGGAAAAAATTATCAACAAACATCTGGTACAACTCTCTTTCAGCATTTGAGCCTTTTGCTTTGTTGTTTGGCATGAGCAATCAAATAAACCAAGGTTTTTATATTTATTTCAGGACGCTCCTGAATAAGATTCTTATTTTCATGCTTACAAATCTCTGGCAAAAATGGTTCTTCGTCCATTGGCTTTTGCTCTTTGCTCAGCCTTTTTCATAATCTCTTCTGCTTTTTTTTCCAGCTCATCTGAAACTTCGCCTGAAATCTGCAGCTCAACAATATCCTTTATTTTTGATTTATTTATTATCATTTTCTTCCGGCTTCATAAAGGGGAATAAGATTACATCGCGGATTGAGTCTTCTCCTGTTAGAAGCATAACCATTCTGTCAATCCCAAGTCCAAGTCCGCCTGTCGGAGGCATACCTATTTCTAGTGCATTTATAAAATCTTCATCCATAGGGTTTGCTTCTTCATCTCCTTTTTTCAGCATTTTCTGCTGTTCTTTTAGAAGTTCTTTTTGCCTTACGGGGTCATTTAATTCAGAATAAGCATTTCCCAATTCAGCACCCATGCATATTGGCTCAAATCTCTCAATTAATCTGCACAGTTTGTCCTTTCTGTGAATCTTGCATAAAGGAGTTGTTTCAAGAGGGTGGTCAAGGATAAATGTCGGCTGTTCAATTTTCTCCTCGCAAAAATGCTCAAAGATTGCCTGAACATACCACCCCCAACTCTGGCTTTTGCATTCAATTTTATTTTTAGATGCAAATTCGCAAAGCTGTTTTTCAGACATTTTCTCCACATCAATTTTTAAAAACTTTTTGATTGCCTCAGACATTGTCATTCTTTTCCACGGCTTTTTAAAATCAATTTCCTTGCCCCTGAAATTAACCTTTGTTGTGCTGTTGATTTTTTTTGCAGAATATTCATACAAGCTCTCAAAAAGATCCATCATTCCATTATAGTCTGAATATGCCTCATAAATCTCCATCATTGTAAACTCAGGATTATGCCACCTGTCAATTCCTTCATTTCTGAAATTTCTTGCAATTGTAAAAACTTTTTCATATCCGCCAACAATCAGTCTTTTTAAATATAATTCAGGGGAGATTGCAAGAAACAGATTGAGATTCAGGGAATTTAAATGAGTTTTAAATGGCTTTGCTGAAGCGCCGCCGTAAATTGTCTGGAGATAAGGGGTATCAACTTCCTTAAAGTCTCTTTTCTTTAAAAATTCCCGGATAGAATCTATTATTTTCTCTCTTTTTTCAAAAACTTTCTTAACATCCGGATTCATTATCAAATCCAGGTATCTTTTTCTGTATCTTTCCTCCTTGTCCTGCAGTCCGTGAAATTTTTCAGGCAGGGGTCTCATTGATTTTGCCAATAATTCAACCCTGTCAGCGAGAACAGACAGCTCGCCTCTTTTTGTCCGGAATATTTTTCCATCCACCCCGGCAAAGTCGCCTGAATCAATAAATTTTGAAAAAAACTTCATTGTTTTTTCAGGAGTTCTTCCTTCCTGCAAAACAATCTGAATATTTCCTGTGCTGTCCATCAGCTTGAAAAAAATAATTTTCCCCATGTTGCGAATTGCCATAACTCTTCCTGCAACAACAGCTTTTTTTGCAGATTTATCATTCTTTAATTTTATGTATTTTTCATGCAATCTGCCGGCGTTGTCTTTTTTCTCAAAATTATAAGGGTAGGGGTTTATACCCAGATTTCTCAACTCATTAATTTTTCTTATCCTCTCTCTTATTATTTCATCTTCTCTTCCCATAAATTATTATAATAACCTGCATTTAAATAGGTTTTTAATCTGCAGCATTTTCACTAATAATTTTATTTGCATTCTCAATATAAACCATCAATCCTATTTTAGCTCTTCTGTCAAGGCAGAGCCGTGAGTTACTCCATTCAGCTTATCGTAAAAATCCATGACAAGCCCCGAGGGAATATTGACAATAATTCTTAAATCCCCATTTGAGAGCCATTCCTCTGATTCCTTAAAGTCATTCACGATGCTGTAAGCTTTTCCGGTATGAATTGCAGGGATATTAATTTTTATTTTTTTCATCTCAATTTTTATAGGAATAATCGGGGAAATCTGCCCAATTATCTCTGAAATCTGGGAATCAATCGGCTTGTTCTTAACTTCAACAGAAGCTTCTCGGAGTGCTTTCATAATCCTGTCAGAAGTATACGATATCCCTGAAGGCGAGACTGCATTCCTGGTTAAAAAATCAACAACCTGCTTATATTTTGCCTCCTGCTCTTTATGAATATATTCTGTAGGCATTACAATTTCTCCCTGCTTGATGATTCTCTCTGCAATTTCCTCAAAATTCTCTGTGCTGAAAACATCATTCAAATCTTTTGAAGATGCCTTCTCCCCTGATTTTAAATTATGAAAAACAGCATCGGTCATAACCGCAGAATTTATGCTGCCCTGCCCTTTTTTAATTTTCAGTGCCTCCCCCAAGTCAATTAGAATCTCATAATTTTTTCCTTTTCTTTTTATTCTTGCTGTTGTCTGCATTTTGCACCTTTTTTATAAAACAATTTTCTGAATCTCTTTTGTGCTCATCCTTTTCAGTTTTCTGTCTTTATTGATTATCCCCACATCAAATCTTTCCAGGCTGAAATTTTTATCAAGGATTTCCTTGAAAATGCTTAATGCCAGCTTCACAGCCTGCTCGCAATTAATGTCTTCCTTATATTTTTCCCTTAATTTTTCACGGATTTTCTCGTCATTTTCCCCGATTGCATTTGCCTTGTACTGAAGATAATTTCCAGTGACATCTGTCACATACAATTGAGGCGACCTGTCAAAACCGGCGAACATTAACGCGACTCCAAATGGGCGGGCTCCTCCATACTGGGTAAACTGCTGTTTCATATCAGCAATATCTTTTACAATTGACTCTGTTGCAGGCTCTGAATCATAGGTGACCCTATGCTGCTGTGCAATAACTCTTGCCCTGTCAATGAGAACTCTTGCATCAGAATTTATCCCCGCAAACGCAACCATAATGTGCTCATCAATTTCAGAAATTTTATTTGCTGATTCTTCAAAAACAAGGACATCTTTCTGCCTTCTGTTTGAAATAATCACAACGCCGTCCTTGCAGACAACTCCAATTGAAGCAGAGCTTAACCTGACAGTTTTTTCCGCGTATTCAACCTGAAGGATATGCCCGTCAGGAGCAAACATTGTCGCGGCCCTGTCGTATCCCATAACCTGGTGCTGCATGTCTTCCATTTTTTTCAAGTATTTCCAGTTTAAATTATTTTTGGGGTCACAGAACTCTTTTCCCTTCCAGTGAAAATTGCAAGCATTGATTGTTTATAAATCTTTGGGATTTTGGGGCAGTATGTAGTGTCCGTAAAATTTAAAAATACCTTTTTATTCCTGATGAAAAAGAGTTCTTTAAAATGATAATGCCTGCAGAAAATACAAACAAAGGAAAAGCTCTTAGCCATGCGGGCGGCGTTCATGACGAAAAAAGTGCCCTTGATTTTTTAACAGGAGAGTTTCCTGAGTTTCATTTCTGGACAACAAAGGATATTGAAAAATTCGCAGGCAGGATTTTTCAGGAAGCTAAAAAAAGCGAGGAATTAGGCGATTTAGAAATGCAGAAACAATTTGGAAAGTGGTATTATGGGTTAGGGGTGCTGTGCGCGAGAAATTATCAGGAATATGCTGAAAAAATTGAGCCAGATTGCCATGAAAGATACATGGCACATACAAATTCCGGCTATGGGTGGGACAGAGCCTCATCACAGGCAGAATTTCTCGGATGGATTCAGGCATCAATTGAATGCAGAAAAAGGGCATTAAAACAATGGCGCCTTACTTTAAGAGATGGGCAGATAACAAAAAGAGGAATAGGCATCCCTGAAAAGGCATTTTTATTTGGGTTTAGAAAAATCAGGGAATTAGAGGCAAAATTAGGGTAAGATCAGAGAGATTTGCCCAAGCCACTTATGCCCATAAATCAGAAATAATTAAAAACCATAGTTTTCTCATCTCCTTATGGAAAAGGTAAGGGCAATACTCATTATAGAAATTGCAGGGAGGCCTGCTGAAGTTGTTTCTGAAGCACTAAAACAACATTCTGGAAAACTAAAGAATGTAAAGGGGGTTAAAGTTTTCAGTGAAAAGTTTTCAGAGCCAAAAAGGCTTGAATCTGAGCAGGAATTTTACACAGCTTTTTCAGAAATTGAAATTGAAACCGAGAGTTTTGCAAAATTAATTGAGTTAATCTTTGAATTCATGCCTTCTTCTGTTGAAATTTTTGAGCCAGCAGAAGTTTTATTTAATGCGCAGGAAGCCACGATATTTGCAAATAATCTTGCCTCAAGGCTCCATAGATATGATGAGATTGCGAAAATTGCGAAAATAAGGGTAAATCAATTAGCAGAAAAATTTCAGGAAATGCAGAAAAAAGCAGAGGAGAATAGCGGGAAGACCCGGAAAAAGGGGGGAGCGCCGAAATCAAAAGCAGTTCAAAAAGAGAAAAAGAAAAATCAAAAAAAATCAGTTTCTTGAAAGCCCTCCTGAAATTCTTGCCTCATAAATTTTTGTTTTTTCCTGCATCTTATCCTCTTTTTTTTTGCCAACTGACCTGAATTTTTTATAAGCCAAAAATCCCGCTACTCCTAAAAAAAAGATTATTATAAGCCCCCAAAGCCAGGAATAGTCAGCGGGCTCGTCTGGTTTAATGCAGTTTCCAATACAGCAATAACCATCTGATGTGAATTTTGCATTTCCGTCGCAGTTTTCATCCTGAGAACATAAAATTCCATTAAAATCAGAGCAAAGATTAGCCTGAACCTGCATCTGAGAGGAAGATACATTAACAGGAAAAACATAAATATCAACCGGAATTAAAAGGAATTTGCCGTTACTTCCATCTGCTGAGAATTCAATTGTAATGTTTGCCCTGAAAAATCCTGTTTTAACCGGATTTATTATTAATGTAAGATTTGAAACCGATTTTGCGCAGACTTCTTTCAACTCAGAAAAACCAAGAATATCCGCATCAGAATCTATGCTTTCAATTGAAATATTTTTCTCTGCAAAATTAACAATCTCTATTGTTTCCCTGCTTTCAGATTCAGAAATTGCCTTTACCTGCAGATATGATGGATTTGCTTTTAGTGAAATTGTCTCAGGCTTGTTTTCTGAACCGAGCTTAGTGTAAATTACCGGGATATTAAATTCCTCATAAGAGGATATTTTCAGATATGAAAAAGGCTTCTGCGGAGAAAAAGAAATTTTTTTAGAACTCTCGGGGGAAATTGAAATTTCTTCGCTTATGTTGTCATATGAATAAGAAAGATTTATCTGCTCATTTCCTGCATTTTTAAGTATTATTTCCGGCTGTCCTGATGTAAAAACAAACCCCGGAATTATTGAAATAATTCCGGTTTCATCGCTTTCATTTTTCCCAACAAAAACCTGCTTTTCTATTGATGTTTCCTTTAAGCCGGGATTTTTGTAAAGAATTTTATTTATCTTTATTGTGAAATTCCCCGCCTTATTCAGAAGCACATAAAAGAAATAGGTATTATTGTAGAAGGCGAGATCATATTCAAGATAAACCTGCTTTCTCCCTTCAAAAAACTGGATATTGCCGGCAGGAATATTTTCCGCGAATTCTTCGTTTTCGTTCAGTGATATCTCTCCTATAAGAGTTTCTCCTGGCTGGAATTTTTCTTTCTGCAGAATTAGTTCAGGCATAGAAAAAACTAGGGGGATCACAAGCAAAAAAACAAGGCAAATCACAGCTCTTTTCATAAATAAAAAAAGAAAGGAAGGTTTTTATATTTTTACTATGGGCTACCAGAATCTGCGTTGATTAAATTAATAAATCGTTAACTCTGCTAACAAAAGTATAAAAAGCCTGCAGTATTCTGCATAAAATGGTGAAATATATTTATCCTTCTGGAACATCCCATAGAAAAATTGAGCATTATGACACCCTAATATTGGGGGCAGGACCTGCAGGACTTGCTGCAGCATTATATGCAGGGAGGTATAATCTGAAAACAGCAGTAATCGCAAAGTCAATTGGCGGGGCAACAATATTAGCAGGAGCTATCGAGAACTGGCCCGGATTTTTTGGCACTGGAAAAAAGTTAATGGAAATTTTTAAAATGCATTCAGAAAAATTCGGAGCAAGATTTCTTGAGGCAGAGGTTACAGGGGTTAGAAAAGACAGCAACGGGTTTGTTCTTTTGGTTGGTGAAAAAGAAATTCATGGAAAAACATTGATACTTGCGCTTGGATTGAGCAGAAGAAAGCTCGATATTGAGGGTGAAAAAAAATTTCTTGGGAAGGGGGTAAGCTATTGCACAACATGCGATGGGATTTTCTTTAAAAAAAAGATAGTTGCTGTTATAGGCGGTTCAGATTCAGCAGCAAAATCAGCGCTTTATTTAAGTGAACTTGCTGAAAAAGTATACTTAATTCACAGAGGAAATGAATTAAGATGCGAACCAGTATACCTCAAACAAATGAAAGAAGCAGGAAATATAAAACTGATTTTAAACTCTGAAATTAAAAAAATCCATGGTATAAGCCATGTTTCAGGAATCATAATTGAAAATCAAAAAGGGAAAAAAACAAATCTGAATGTCGATGGTGTTTTCATAGAAGTGGGGGCTTTGCCTGCAGGAAAAATTGCAAAAGAATTGAGAGTGAGCATGAACCGGAAGGGGAGCATTATAACTAATAAAAATGCGGAAACAAATTTACCTGGAGTTTTTGCAGCAGGAGATACAACAGACAATCCATTGAAACAAGTTGTGACCGCGGCAGCAGAAGGTGCGATTGCGGCAAAATCTGCCTATGATTTTTTAAGAATGAAAAAAGCTTCTCATCAATAAATTTAAATAGAGATTTATATTTTTCTAATAATGGATAAAGAAGAAAAAATGAGGCTGATAAAGAGGAATGCAGAGGAAATTATAAATGAACCCAAACTTGTTTCATGCTTCAAGAAAAAACAGCCTATTGTGTACTGCGGGTATGAGCCTTCAGGAGATTTGCATATAGGGCATTATGTAACAATTTTAAAACTGAAAGATTTTGAAGATGCTGGATTTAAAGTAAAAATTCTTCTTGCAGACTGGCATGCATGGCTTAATAAAAAAGGGGATTGGAAATTCATAAAAGAACAGGCAGATAAATGGAAAAAATCCTTTAAAAAAATCGGTTTGAAAAAGCCGGAGATTATTATTGGGACAGATTTTCAGAAAGAAAAAAATTATATTGGGGATGTATTCCAGCTTGCGAGCGCATCAACAATAAACCGTGGATTGAGAGCAATGCAGGGTGTCGCCAGGGATATTGAACATGCAAAAATCACGCAGATTATCTACCCTTTAATGCAGGTTGCTGACATGAAAGCATTAAATGTAGATGCTGTTGTCGCAGGCATGGAACAAAGGAAGATACATATGATTGCTGTTGAGTCATTAAATGAAATCAATTTTAATGTGCCTGTTTTTGTTCATACTCCATTGATTCCAAGCTTAAAGGGGGAGGAAAAGGGAAAAATGTCTTCGTCTGACAAGGAAAGCCTGATTTCAGTTGCAGATTCTTCAGAAGAAATAAAAAATAAAATTTCAAGAGCATACTGCCCTGAGGCAGAGAAAAATCCCGTGTTGGATATAGCTAAAATACTTATTTTCCCTATATTTGAAAAACTAAAAATTAAGAGAGAGAAAAAATTCGGAGGGGATATTGAATACAGCTCTTATTTTTCCCTTGAAAAAGATTTTTTTTCTAAAAAGCTCCATCCACTGGATTTGAAAAAAATCGTCGGGGAAAAGCTTTCTGAAATGTTTGAGAAAATCAGATGAAGAACAAAAAGAGCAAAATTGTCTGGGAGTTTACTAATCAGAAAAAACTCAATAAAAATGAATTTCTTGATTATTTCGAACGAAAAATATTCAGGACAATCAGAAAATTCAATATGCTACCGGAGGACAAGGTTATCAGGATAAAAACGGAAAAAAGTCTGAATTATAATGTTTTAAAAAATGTTTTAGAAAGGAAATTTAAAGTTATCAGCGGGGACGATTTTGTTTTGTTAAACTTGTCTGAAATTGCTGAAAAAATATTTGGAAAAATTTTAGAGGGGAATTTTAATTTTCCTGATTTAAACTGCAGAAAATTAAAGGCTCCATTATACTATCTTTCTGACGATGAAATTGAGCTTTATGCGCGATTGAGGGGGATTAAGGGCAGAAAAAGAAAGAAAAACAGAAAAATAAGAGATTTGTTTGAAAAGTTTATTAAAAAAAATCCTGATTTAGAACATAATATTATTAATGCTGTTCAAGAATCTCATTAACATCTGCCAGGCTGTTCACAATAAAATCTGGCTTTGATTTTAATATTTCTTTTTTCGAATTCCATGCGCATTTTCCTGAAATAATTATGCTTTTTATTCCAGCTTTTCTTGCAAGAATAATATCAGCAACCCTGTCTCCGACATAATAGCAGTTACTTTTATTCAGGCTGCGGTTTTTTATGTAATCTCTTAAAAAAACAGCCTTGTCATCAAAATCTTCTGCGCCATAAATCTCCTTAAAATATTTTTTTAATTTTAGATGTTTCAATATCGGGAGGGCGAAGCTTTTTGAAGAATTTGTTACAAGAATTTTCCTGAATTTCATTTCTTTAATGAATGAGATATCCTTGCATTTTTTTATTTCATTAACATGGAGTTTTATGCTTTTTGTTATCTTCCTTTTAATAAAAAGAGACTCAATAATCCCGAGCCCGAGTTTTCTCAATGTTTTTCTCAGACTTAGGCCAATATCAATTGCCATGGCTATCTCATCATCCTTGTATCCTGAAAATTTTAAGGTATTCCTGATTGCATTAAAATAAACAGATTTTGTATCCGCAATAGTCCCGTCAAAATCAAAAAAAATCACTTCTTGTTTCATTTACTTTCTCTCTTCCTGCTTCATTCTTTTTAGAATTTCTGTAAGTTTCTCCTTGTTCTCGCGGTTATCTGCCAGAGATTCTGCCTCGTATATTGCGACACCTTCTGCATTCATTTTTTTCACTTTCAAATCTTTCAGGAATTTTTTCCTGATATTGTCTGAAACAAAAACTTTTTCACTGCCTAAGTCAGACATTTTTTTCGCAAGGGAAATTGTATTCCCAATTCCCGCATATTTCAGCTTTTTTCCGTCGAGAGAGGCAACTAAGTCGCCCGAATGAATCCCTATATTAAATTCTATTTTTTCATTAAACCTTTTATTGTAATCCTTAATTTTTTTAAACAAGGCAAATCCTGTTTTCAATGCCAAAGCTTCATTCTTAAATGTCTTTGTTATGAGGGGTGAGAATATGATAATTGCATACTCTTCTTTCCATTCAACAACTGCTTTTTTCTCCCTGCATAAGTCAATTGCTTTTTCAATCTCCTCTCCTGCGCTTTTGCTCAAATTCCTGTAATTTTTAACCTTAAGCAGGATAACCGCAGAATTGCTTTTCTCCCCTTCCAGAACAAGAGAGGATTCTGCCTCTGTTTTCGGCCTTGAAATGTCAATTAAACCTTCTTCTTTGTGAAAATGAGGCAGGTGCGATTTTATTTTCTCCTTTAATTTTATTGTCCTGCCCTTGAATTTAAACAAGAGTATTAGTGCTGTTAAAAAAAGGATAAGAAGAATAAAAATCCAAAGAAGGGGGTATGAGAAAACATTCAATCCAGAAGATTCGCTGACTGAAACAGCTCTTCCTGTAAGAAAAAGAGTTTTTTCTACATTGTCTGAATCATCTCCTGCTAAAACTTTATATTCCCCTTCAGGAGCATTTAAGTTAAATCTTTTTTCCTCTCCAATATTAAGATTAATCTGAATTTCCCTTGTTTCATCTCCAATTTCAATTTTTATTGTTTTGTTATAAGCAGTATTGCCTATATTCCTTACAATCAAAACAGAATCTTCAAAATAAAAATCCGCTTTTTGCAGCATATTCATCTGAAATTCCTTTTCAGCAGTTATATCGCTGAATTTTGCAGAGATTTTCCATGTTCCTGGAAGAGAATTTGTTTCAAATTTTGCGGCAGAAATCCGCCCTGAATTAACTGTCATTTCTCTTTGCTTATTGTCCGGCGAAATTAAAGTGACAGATACCTGCTTCCCTCCAATCTTCAGCCCTGACTGGTCATACAAGTCAATTCCAATGTCAAAATTCTCCCCCGGATTTGCCTCCAGCTTCAGCAGGCTTATTCCAATTGACGACGGCTCTGAATCCACCTCAAAAGAAATATTAGAGTATCCTGTATTCAACTGATTGTTGTCATAAGCAAATAAATTTAATGCATGGCTTCCTGCCTCGCTTGCTTCTGGAATTAAAAATTCAATCAGCGCATCTCCATTCTTTATTTCCTTGTTCAAATCAATCTCCCCTGACACCTGAATAAACCCATTTAATGGCATTGAATTTTCCTTTACAGCCCTTACTTTAAGAATTGCCTTTTCACCCGGCTTGTAATTTTTTTTGTCTAACTCGGCATTGACATTTATTTTGTTGCTTATAACAAATTCTTTGGTGGTTGTTTTTTCATCTCCTACTGAAACTACAATATAGCATTTTCCTGAAAGCTGCTCAATATAGTCCGGGATTAAAATTAAATTCATTGATGTTGTCTGCTCTTCATTGACTGCAAGCCTGCTCGCAACAAATTTTTCAATTACCAATGAATTATTGTTGCATATAAGTTCTGTCTTAAAAAACCCTGAAACAGAATTCAGGAGAGTTTTTATTGTCAGGGATATCTCATCTCCGAGATTATAGGCTGATTTCGGTTCTGTTACTGAAATTTTCGCGCTTGCAAAGCCTGCAGAAAGCGTGGAAAATAAAAATAATGCAATGATAAACATAACGCTAAAACGAATCAAGGTCAGTCTCTTTTTCATATAATCTTTAATAGCAAAAGGTATTTAAATATTCTTGTAACACTAAGGAGCCAGCCTGTCCCTGTCTCTTGGAAATAGAACAGCTTCACGGATGTTTTTCAATCCGAGAATAAGCATTGTCAGCCTTTCAACCCCTATCCCCCATCCTGAATGTTCAGGAGCCCCATACCTGAATGAATCAATATATGACTTAAAATCTTTTGGATTTAATTTTTTTGCTTTTAGTCTTTTCTCCAATAAGGGGGGAATATGAACCCTCTGCCCGCCTGATGAAATTTCCATTCCATTATAGATTGCATCAAAGCCTTTTGAATTCTTTGAGTTTTCATCTTCATTTTCAGGCATAATATAAAATGGCTTGCCTGACAACGGCCAGTCATGGACAAAAACAATTGTGTCTGGGAATAATTTTCCCAGCTCTTCCTCCGCCTCGCCTGACAAATCATCTTTTCCGACATGGACTCCTTTCAGCATTTTTGCTGTTTCCTCAAATGTCATGTATTTCACTTTTGGTATTTTTAATTTTACCTGCAATAAATCAAGCTCTGCTTTATTTTCCTCAATAACTCTCTTAATCATATACTGGACACAGCGGGCAAGAACATCCATTACTGTTTTATCGCCGGCAAAACACTGCTCATAATCAAACTGCCTTGACTCATTTAAATGCCTTACAGTGTTATGCTTTTCAGCTCTCCAGACAGTGAAGACTGCAAAAACTTTTTCCATTGAGCACGCAAGCATCTGCTTGTATAACTGGCAGGATTGCGAGAGATATGCTTTTTTTTCAAAATACTGCGCAGGAAATAATTCTGTTCCGCCCTCGCTTGAAGATGAAATTATTGCAGGGAATAATGCTTCAACAGCCCCTTCTTTTTTCATAAATTCCCTGTATGCCAATAATAAAGTTGACTGGACCTTAAATATTGCCTGTATTTTTTCTCTGTGTAGATCAAGAAACCTGTAATCCAGTCTTTTCGGCAGTTCTGTTTTTGAAAAATCAGAAACATCAATTGGGAGAGGCTGTTCTGCCATTGCTAAAACTGAAATTTTTTCAGGGAGGATTTCTTTCCCGCCAGGTGCCTGCTTTGAATCTTTCACTCTGCCTTCAACTTCAATTGCAGATTCTCTTGCAATCTTATCCATCAACTCAAAAGATTTTTCAGGAGTTTCGCCTGAAATCCCTGTGATTTGGATTCTTCCGGAAATGTCCCTTAATATCAAAAATCTCAATTTTTTCAAATCCCTTGAATCATAGAGCCACCCCTTTACCAGGACCTTTGCTCCGGATTTTTTTTTAAAAACATCTTTAATCAGAGTCCTTTCATCTGGTTTTTCCATGTTTTTAATTGGTTTAGCAGATTTATAAAGTTTGGGAAAGCTTTTAAGAGCGGAAGTTTTTATGAATCCATGTTTAGAATAAAGGCAAAGGATAAGAAGACCAAAGCAAGAGCTGGAATTTTGCAGACAAAAAAAGGAAATATCGAAACACCTTTTTTCATGCCTGTTGCTACAAAAGCATCTGTCAAGCATATCAGCAGTTTGGATTTAAAAGAAATGAAGGCAGGGGCATGCATTTCTAATGCATTAATATTAAGTTTGCGTCCGGGAACAGAGACTATCAGAAAGCTCGGCGGTTTGGGGAAGTTCATGAATTTTAATGGGATTAATTTTACAGATTCCGGAGGATTCCAGATGTATTCCAAATCTATTTATCTGTCAAGCAATGATTCTGGCTGTTGTTTTAAAAATCCATTTTCAGGCGAAAAAGTATTTATAACTCCTGAAAAAAATATGCAGATTCAGAAAGATATGGATTCAGATGTTGCAATGTCTTTGGATGAGATGCCAATGTATCATTATTCTAAAAAAGAAATTAAAAATGCTGTCAGGAAAACTTCATTATGGGCTGAAAGATGCAAAAAAGAGCATGATAAATTGTGGAAATCTAAAAAAGAAAAACAACTTTTATTCGGCATAATCCAGGGAGGCATATATCCTGAATTAAGAGAGAAATCTGCAGATGATTTGGTTTCTTTGGATTTTGACGGCTATTCAATTGGCGGCCTTGGATTAGGAGAGACCTGGAAAGAAGAGATGGAAATAGTTGAGTTATGCAAAAAAATTATTCCTGATGAAAAGCCTGTTTATTTAATGGGAATTGGAAATCCAGTTGAAATCCTTGAAGCCATATCAAGGGGGGTTGATATTTTTGATTCAAGAATGCCGACGATGTCAGCAAGAAGGGGGACTTTATTTACATCAAAGGGAAAATTAAGAATATCAAACAAAAAATACGAGACAAGCAAAAAGCCAATTGATGAAAATTGTGATTGTTTTGCATGCAAAAATTATTCAAGAAGCTATATTCGCTTTCAGCTTCTGCAAAAAGAAGGTGTTGGATTCAGGCTGGCAAGCTACCATAATCTTTATTTTCTGCAGAATTTATTAATGAAAGCAAGAGAAGCCATCAAGCAGAACAGGTTTGATGAATTTTTCAGAAAGTTCAAAAAAGATTACAAATAAAATATTAAAAAAATTTAAAAGTCTTGTTTGAGTTATTATTTTATGAAAAGAGGCATATCATCTGTGTTGGTTGTTTTTTTATTAATCATTATTATTGTTTCTGCAGTTGCCTTAATCTGGGTTGTTATTTTGCCTGAAATCAAACTTGAAAATTGGGAAATTAAACCAGAGCTGTCTGTATTAGACAAGGGCTACACTGCGTGGGATTCTGAAAAACAAATTGCATGCGTCCAGGTGCAAAGAAGCGCAGAAAGCAAGGATTTGATTGCGATGGATATAATATTTATTGTTTCAGGAAATTCTCATAAATTCAGGGTTCCTCCTCCTGAAAGAACAACAGAAATACCATCTATAAATGAAGCAAGAGTGTATTGCTTTGATTTTTTCTCTGAAGGGCTCGGAAAGCCTGATTTTGTTTCAATTGTGCCGGTTTATTCAGACGCCAGTCAAGGAATAGCAGAATTCATCAGTTTTCCGGCAAAAAATCTTGTTTATGTTGATAACGAAAAAATCTATAATTATAGAGATTATAAAATCTTTGTTTCCCCTGACGGAAGTGATTATAATGACGGAAGTATTGAAAGTCCAGTCAAAACAATTGGAAAAGCAATGGAACTTATTGCAGATATCAAAAAAATAAATGCAAATAAAAATATTAATGTGTATCTCAAGGGGCTTTTTTTAATTAAACAGGCAGTTGTTTTTAATCAGGATGATTCAGGAACTGAAAATTATTCAGTAACCTACCAGTCATACCCGGGAGAATCTGCAAAAATTTCAGGAGGAGAAGAATTAACTCTAATCTGGGAAATGTATGAGCCCACAAAAAATATTTATAAAGCAGATGTCGGAAGCAGAAATTTCAGGCAGTTGTATGTTAATGGTGAAAGAGCAGTAAGGGCAAGAACTGACGAAAAGCTTCTTTTGAATTATGAAAAATTAAGGGACTCAGATGGTAAATATATATACAAAAATTACGGGGCAGGCAGTCAGCCGGAATTAACAGGAAAATTAATTGTCGCTGAAAGTGATGCTGCTTTGATTGACAGCTTTGATTTATCGAATCTTCCTGAAATTTATCTGAGGAGAAAATTTGCACAGCATGTTTTGAGAATATCAGGGATTTCCCAGGTTAATCCAATTGATGCAGACCCTTCTAAATATTCTCTTTTAGTTTTATCAGAGCCTGAAAATTCAATTATCAAAGTTTTTAATGCGCGCGCAAACCCGAATTCATATTATCATTTTGAGAACCAACTTTCTTTTTTAGACCAGGAGGGAGAATGGTTTTTAAGCTCTTCAGGAGAACTGTATTATAAGCCAAAATCAGGGGAGAATATTAATTCACTTGAATTCACAATTCCTGTAATTGAAAAACTGTTTTTAATAAATAATGCGTCTAATATTGTCTTTAAGGATATTGATTTTGAATACTCTTCGTGGGAAAGGCCATCTTATTCAGGATATCTCGGCGAGCAGGGGGGATTTTATGAAAAAAGCACAACAACTTACTGGGGCGATGCATATCACCTGCCTTCAGCACTAAAGATAACAAATTCAAGAAATATTTATTTTTACAATTGCAATTTCAGGCATTTTGGCGGAATGGGAATTGCAATAAGCAACGGAACAGACAATATACAGATAGTTAACTCAAAAATTGAGGATGTTTCAGGCAATGGAATTGCAATTCCTGATTACTCTGATTTTAATTCTCGGACATCTGTAAAAAATCCTCCGAAAAATATAATTATTTCAAATTCAAGAATACTTAAAACAGGGGGGGATTTTTACGGAAGCTATTCAGTCGGCATGCCTATTGTAAAAAACATGAGTTTTGAGCATAATGAAGTTGCTTACAATCCATACACAGGAATTGCCATGGAGGCATGGGGAGGGAAGAACAGCACAACAGGAAAAATATCTTTTAATAATATACATAATGTAATGGAGCAGCTTTCAGATGGCGGAGCAATATATTCAAGAGGAAATTCTTACTGGAGAGAAATATCTTACAATTATATTCATGATGTTTTGATAAGCCCTTATTCTGAAACATCTGCTGCTCATGCAGGAATTTATATGGATGACTGCACATCTGGAAATAATGTAACCAATAATGTCATTATCCCCCAATGCGCTTCATCATCATGCGCTTACTGGGGCTATCATGGCTCTGGAACATCCTCATGCGGGACTTACTATAATATTCTTTCTGGTGCATATACCACAGCGCAGGGACATGAAGATATTGTCAATAATGCAGGACCGAAATAATTTTCTTTTTATCTTCCATCATTCCAGTTTTCAGGAAATCGAACAACCCTTGAAACAGGTTCTATTCTCTCAATTTCATGATTTCTTAGATAAATTAAAACATCTATGCATTCATTATTAGAATTGCACACAGCTCTTGTCTGGGTTTCTTCTCCGAAAGATTCAATTGTTTTTCCTGTTATAAAAAGCCTGTTTAAAAACAATCCCGCGAGAAATGCGATTATTATTAAGATGATTATCAAAACTATTTTAATAAATTTCATTTTATTATTCTGATAAGAATACCCTGTTTTTAAATTTAGTGCATTCCATTTATTAATGCTGACAGCTGATGGTGCTAAAAAGTCTATGGGGGCGCCACCCGGACTGTTTTTGATACACCAGAGTTATGTCGGATTTTTCAGGCAGAAGCTTTTTTTATTTCATCCATAACTTCTTTCCCTGAAATTCTGCCTTTAAACTTCGCCATCATCAATCCCATATAAGCATTTGCAGAAAGATTTGGCTTTTCATCTAATAATTTTTTTACTTCTTCTCTCACATCTATTTTCTCTTTTTTCATTGCTTCTTCAAGAGACTCACCACTAGCAACTCTACCCATGATTAATTTCACATCATTTTCTGATATCTTGTTGTTCTCAATATTCTGGAGTATTGATTCTATAATCTCAATATCCAGTTTAGGATATATTGTAAGCGCTTTTGCAATCAGATTATAATTTTTTGTTATGTTTGACAGGTATTTGAAATCTTCAATCTTGTTCTGCTTAAGCACAAGTGAAATCAGCTCATCATTAAGCCCGAATTCCTGAAGATATTTTTTATGTTCAGAGGCAATTTTTGGAAGAAATTTTTTTGCTTCATTAATCCTCTCCTTTGATATTTTCAATAGTTCCAGGTCTGTTTCAGGATACATTCTTTCTGCAGAAGGCATTGGGCGGAGAAACTCTGTTGTTCCGTCATCTTTTGCACGCCTTACTTCGCTTTTGCATGATTTTTCTCTTATGCATTCTTCCTGCCTTCTAATCTCATTTTCAATAATTTTAACCATTACTCTTTGCTCCTGAAATCCCTTGATTTCAACTCTTTTGCTCCCCGGAATTGAAATATTCAAATCCTGCCTTATTGTGCCGATGCCTCTCCTGACTTTGCACGCCCTTAAAATTTCTCCTATTTTCAATGCCGCTTCCCTAATTTGTTCAGGTGATTTTAAATCCGGCTTTGTTGTAATTTCAACCAGTGGAATCCCCAGCCTGTCAAGCTTGTAAATTTTTGAATCTTCAAATCCCGGCTTGTCAATCTCCTGTTTTGAGGCAGGCCTCGCAGCATCTTCTTCCAATGCAATTGTCTCTATCCCGACTTTTCCCTCTGATGTTTCAATCCACCCGTCATGGGCAATTAATACTGTTCTCTGGAACCCTGATGTATTTGAGCCGTCTATAACTGTTTTTCTCATAACTTGCGATACAGGAAAAATTCTGCAATTTAACAATAATGCAATTTGCAATGCTATTTTCAATGCTTCTGGATTAATTTCATGGGGTGGCTCTTCATCTAATTCAACCAGGCAGTTTGTATCATAAACTTCATAAACAAAAATCTTGTTTTTTTCTTTTTCATAAGCAGCTGCAATGTCAATTTTTCCGCTTTCACCTGCAACAGGATTTAATTTTCTTCTTATCCTGAATAAAGGTTCGTCATTTCTTAATATTGAGGGGCATTCGCAAAACAACTTATGAGTGTCTAACTGCTGGTGTATCTCCAAGCCTGCT
>Ga0172364_10001159_pt1 | contig 19931 bp, 22 predicted proteins | sample LakKivSesite10cm_FD_114545 | JGI IMG/M metagenome (GOLD analysis project Ga0172364, IMG submission 114545) | Sediment microbial communities from Lake Kivu, Rwanda - Sediment site 10cm | ecosystem: Environmental > Aquatic > Freshwater > Lake > Sediment | place: Rwanda: Western Province, Lake... | reverse complement strand
CTCTCTGGTGAGATTGAAATGGATGAAACGATGTTCGGTGGCAGAAGTCCTGGTAAACGAGGCTGGGGAGCAACCGGTAAATGGATCGTCTTTGGTATCTATCAAAGAAACGGAAAAGTACTTACTTTTCCTATCACCTCACCTGCCAAGGAGACTATGCAGCCTTATATTAACAAATACACCAAGGCTGGCAGTTTATACTATACTGATGATTGGTTTGCCTATACCTTTTTACCAATTAGAGGTAACCATGTGGTCACATTAAAGGAAAAAGGTATACCAAAAGGTAGAAATCATATGAATGGAATTGAAGGATTTTGGTCCTTTGCCAAACATTGGCTATACCACTACCGTGGCATTCCCAAGGCTTATTTTCCTCTCTACTTGAAGGAAGTAGAATGGAGATTTAATCACCGAAACGAAAACCTTATAATCCTATTAAGGAGGTCACTGAATCAACAGATTTCCATTGTCAAAGAACAAATTTAGTGCAATTAAGTTTAGGTATTACCTAATTTTAATATTTGGATAAGAAGAGACAATAGCTTCTGTCTGGTCTGTAGAGTGATCATTAATTACGATAATTTCACGAGGCTGATAACTTTGCTCTACTAAAGTATTTAAGATTTTAGCAATATTCCGTTCTTCATTCATGGCAGGTATGATAATAGAAAGGCTAACTTCTTCATCTTTAGACTTTCCTCTTTTTAAAAAACATTTTCTTCTAGGTAAAAAGAGCCAGCCTAATAACCAATAAATAATAAAATGAAAATGGTGCATCAAAATTCACCCGTTATTCTGGATCAAATAGTTCTCTTTTTATTTCAGCTTTATCTCTAGGGTGGTATGGTCCAGTAGAGTAAATTCACAATCCTGATAAGAAGGAGGACCTATTAACATCCAGGGATTATTGGAAAAACCATAGGGCTCCCGAGGAATACCAAAAAGACCTTTATCCAACTGGCCATTCTGATTAATATCCTGAAATATAACCAGGGCATAATTCCCGGCAATAATGCCATTAATAATATAGATATCTTCCTCATTACTTTCTATAATCAGGGCATATCTGGCTAAGGTGGGGTTTAGAAAGGACTTATCTGTATCATATATAGCGATATAAAAAGGAGCATTATGTTTATTATTTAATATCTTCAAAGTTATGGTACAGGAAGGTTGTTCTGCTTCTATCGGGACAAATAAAACCGATATAAATATAATAATAAGAGAAAGTAATTTTTTCATATTATAAACTACCTAAATCTTGTAAATTAATTTACTATGATTAATTTAATCAATTCACCCCTTTAAACCTCTTGTTCGATAGTAGTCCGAAAGGAATTTTACCTTCCTGCAATATTATTCTAACTAAAGAAATTTCATCACTTCTTCGATATGCCCTTTAACTTTCACCTGAGGAAATATTTGCTGTAGATATCCCTGTTCATCGATCAAGATAGTGGTTCTTTCAATGCCCATATAGCTACGACCATACATACTCTTCTCTTTCCAGACTCCGTATAATTCACAGACCTTACCTTCACTATCGCTGAGTAAGATAAAAGGTAAATTATATTTTTGAGCAAAGTTCAGATGGGAAGCAACACTATCCTTACTGATGCCAATCACCAGAGAGTTAGTTGCTCTAATCTTATCATAATTATCTCGAAAACTTACTGCTTCTGCTGTGCAACCACTGGTATTATCCTTAGGATAAAAATATAAAATAATCTTCTTACCTTTAAAATTGGATAAAGATACTTCTTTCCCCTGACTGTCCGGTAAGGTAAAATCAGGTACTTTCATTCCCACTTTTAATCCCATCTTTTCTTCTCCTCTTCTTTGAAATTAATCTGATAAGGGGGATCAAGATTCAATCATCCGGTGATATTCTCTTCTTAACTACTCTTCGGAAATCAGTATTTCACTCATCCAGGTAAGTGTTTCCTCTTTCCCTCTGCCTGACGGGACTAGACTATAGATAAAACCTATCTTTCCTTATACAATTTTACTTAGAAAATAAAAAAAGTCAATAAAAGCAAAGAAACTTATCGAGATTACATTTACTTAGCTAAAGAATACCAGCAGAGGATTGAGACTAAAAAAGTAAAGAATCAATCCCAGTTGTAAAATTAAAGAGTAGTAAAAGCTCAGGATACCCCTCATATTGGATTTTGATAATTTAGTCTCATCAATTATAAATATATTTGAACTGTAGTATGGTGTGGGTAGTTTAGTGTAATGATAATAGTAGGTTAATAGAGATCCAAGTTAGGTATCACATTAGGATAGATTGGCAGTTTTTTGGTAGCTGATCTTCTTTTTCCTACTATACTCTATTTTAAAGTAGTCTTCTTATATTATGAAAGAGTAAAAGCCCCTCAGTGTGATGCTGAGGGGCTGGTATTGGCAATCCATCCCTCTGGATGTGTTCAGAACTTTTATTAATAGAAGAAGACATGAGCGCCTGTGGTGTAATTAAACGGATCACCGTGTTCATTCCCCAGGAATTTGTTTCCGGCAATAGTATACTCCACACCTTCTGCAGGATATAGTGGTGAGCCACTCGGAATATTTTCTCTTCCGGTGCCCCAGCCATCTGGACGGGTAGTTGTAGGCTGAGGTTCACTATCCGTGCTTACCCTAATACCACCACCATTATGATGGGCACGGTTTTCACGGAGGGTATTATTAGTAATAGTTGGAGAGCTTTCTTCCAAACAAATCCCCCCGCCACCATTTTCTGCTTCATTATATTCGATAGTATTTTCGGTAATATCAGGATCACTATGATCTTCTATATGAATCCCACCGCCAGATTTTGCTTTATTGTATTTGATAGTATTTTTGCTAATAGGAGGATCACTATAATTTTCTATATAAATCCCACCGCCATTGTCTGTTGCTATGTTCTCTTCTATCTTATTTTTGTTGATGGTTGGTTTAGCATTACTTACTATCGCAATTCCCCCTCCATCCTTTGCTGTGTTGCCGGAAATCGTATTATCGGTAAGGGTAAGACTGCTGATGCCGATATTAATTCCGCCACCTTCTTCTCCTGCTTTATTATCGGTAATCGTATTCCCGGTAATGGTAGGAGAGCATTCACCTACATCAAGCCCACCACCATAATTTGTTGCTTCATTAAGATGAATGATATTGCCAGTGATTGTGGCATTACTATCCTGTATATACAATCCTCCGCCTGCATAATCTGCTTTGTTGCCGGTAATCGTATTATCGGTGATGACAGGACGACTGTAATGGGCAAAAATCCCTCCTCCTGACTGGCTTGCCGTATTTCCGGTAATATTGTTCTTGGTGATGGTGGGATCGCTCTCCGACACGTAAATTCCTCCACCATGACTGGCATCGCCATTCTGGATGGTAAATCCGGATAAAGTTGAGGTATCCTCTACAAAGGTGGTCTCATCTTCTACAAATCTCACCACCGAACCGCTCATTCCCCCATCGATAATCGTGGCAGCTACAATATCCGGATTGGAAGGATCGGCACTACGTACTGTAATATTCTTGCCGGCAAATTCGAGGTTCTCATAGTAGATGCCCGGGCAGACCACGATGGTATCACTGTCTTCGGCATCATCAATGGCCTCCTGGATGTAACTGTAACTCTTATTCTGATCCATATTGTAGATTCCTAAACCTGATGTATCAAAGATCACCTGAATGGTGTGGTTTTTCTGAAGGTTATCGAAGGTAAAGGTATCAACCGCTCCTTCTGATATACCATCCACCAGCACATCGGAAATCAGATAGCATAAAAGAGGGGTGATGGTAAAGGTCTGGCTGCCTCCTTTGTTTACTTTGATGCTTCCTACCGGATCAATACTGCCTCCGGTACCGGCTGATGCCGTGATAGTGTACTTGATAAGGGGGGCAGGAGGTTGAGTCTCCTGGGTAAAGAGGGCTTCGATGGTATGATTGGCCTGTATGTTAGTGAAGGGATAGGTGGTGAGGGCTCCTACTGATACACCGTCTACCAGGACATCGGCAATCTGATAGCTCTCATCGGGGGTGATGGTAAAGATCTGACTTGCTCCCTCATTTACAGAGATGGTTCCTTCAGGGTGGATACTCCCTCCCTCTCCAGCAGTCGCTGTAATGGTATAGGTTTTTAGGAATAGAGGGTGGACGTAAACAACATCCTGCCAGGACCAGTATCGCTACTAATAATACTGCCAAGTAAATATGAAGACTTTTTTGAAACATATAGAACACTTCCTTCCTTTCTCTATTCTATTCTTATTACCAAAAAGAGAAAAATGCTCTTTATGATTAACTTACTATTAAGACTAGATTTCTGGAATTCTTCTCTTCTTAAGGGAAAACGATAAACTCATCATTTTAAGCTATATTTTTCTATATAGTTTACTTTTGTGAAGCTATCTTTTTTTCTAATAGTCCTCACCACCTTTCATTTGTCAGTAAACAATATTCTTCTCCTAAATATCCTGCTTTTAACTTCTGGTGATAATTATTGTGAAAATATAAAAATGAGAGAATGAGCAGAAAGCAGGCAGTCCAGCATTCTCCTGAGACAGGAAGGAAGGAACCGGGAACTGTGACTTTGTGTCCCATCGTTACCGGTGGTTTACCTTTTTCAGCTTAGAGCTACTATATTCTATAGCTATACCTACTAATAGATAATTAATCTATGATATGATTTACTAAATTATATAATATATCTTTTTGTAAATGCAAGATTATGAATGGCTGCCTCAAGAAATTATTCAAAATTTTTCATCTATGCCTCAGATAAAAAGTGCTCCCCTTTAATCTCAGCACTGAGATAATCTTCTTGTTATTGAAATACATGAACTTCAACTATATCTCGGGAGGTATAGATTTTTCTGAAAGTAAAAACTTAAAAAGGATCTCATGATAATGAGCTATCCGCTATTAATTCAATATTGATTTAAAATAAAAGCACCTCAGTATGATGCTGTGCAGGGTTGCTATTTGCTGGCTCCCGGGCTAGAACTATTTCCACAAATATTGCTCCCGTCTCTTATAATAATAAAAATACAAAATTATATTTAAAAATTCCTTCTTTTTTATCTCCCATATTTTCCCTTATAGAAAACTAGCCACCTGGTTAAAAAATTCTTCTTTCGTATATTCTCCTTTTTTAAACTTGACGATGATTCCCTTTAAAAAACTGTTTTCCTTTTGCAATTGCTCATTTTTCTTTTTCTCTCCCCATAAAATAGCTTTAAAATTTAAATTTTTACCTACCAGATAAGCTATTACTAAAAATAAAATAGCAATAGTGATCCTGGACAAGGTAAGTCCACCACCAGTCATCTTAAATATACCTCCTTCCTTGAAGTAACCTAAATCAATTATACTCTAACCTACTATTAATTATAAAGCTCATTTTATATCCTCTTCCTATTCTTTACTATTAACCAGCTCAGTCGTTTAAATTTCAAGTATTAAAAATGTCTTTACTTTTCTGCTTTCCTTGTTGCAAAGTTATGTCTAATCACTGAAAATTTTCCCTAAAAAATAATTATCATCTTGAAAGATCAAAATCATTTTAGTATAATTACTGCTCGAAAACTTTAAAATTCTTTTTATTAAAACCTAAATTCTAAAGAAAAAAGGAAAGAGAAATTTCGACAGTCTTTATTACATAACAAAAAAGGTGAAAATAGATGAACCCAATTATATTAACCATAACCCTGTTAATTTGTAGTAATGGATTTATGTTATTTGCCTGGTATGCCCACTTGAAAGAACTTCATGATAAAGTATGGATTATTGCTGTACTTTTCAGCTGGGGTATTGCCTTTTTTGAGTACTTATTACAGGTTCCCGCCAACCGAATTGGTTATACAGTTCTATCTTTCGGTCAATTAAAGATATTACAGGAAGTAATTACCCTGAGTGTTTTTGTACCTTTTTCCCTATTTTATCTAAAAGAACCATTAAAATATGATTACCTCTGGGCCGGTCTTTGTCTGGTGGGAGCAGTATATTTTGTTTTTCGGAGTAAGTTGATCTAATCCAGTATTTAAAACTCGAAGAAGATAATTAGAGTCTAATATATATTTAATTGATTTTAGTAAAATTTGTTTTTAAAAGATAATTTAAAGATAATTTTTTGGGGAATATTTATCCTAAATAAGCTTTAATAACTTTAGGATCTTTGGCTACTTCTTCTGCCGGACCTTCTAAAATAATATTCCCGGTTTCTAAAACATAGGCACGGTGGGCCACTTCTAAAGCCATATGAGCATTCTGTTCTACCAATAAAATGGTAGTCCCTTCCCGGTTAATTTGTTTGATGACTCGAAATATCTCCTGTACTAGTAGAGGAGCTAACCCCATAGAGGGTTCGTCCATCATCATTAATCTTGCCCGAGTCATTAATCCTCTACCGAGGGCTAACATCTGTTGTTCTCCGCCGGAGAGAGTCTCCCCGAGTTGAAATTTCCTTTCTCTTAATATAGGAAAAAGATCATATACTTTATTCATATCTTCTAAAACTGCTTTTTTATCAGTACGTCCCCAGGCAGCAAGTTCTAAATTTTCCTGAACAGTAAGTGGACCAAAAATAATTCTTCCTTCCGGGATATGGACAATACCTTTTTTGATTAAATCATAAGCTGGAATAGCCAATAAATCTTCATTACAAAAGGTAATACTCCCTCTTTGTGGCTTTAAAAGGTTAGAGATAGTCTTTAGAGTGGTGCTTTTTCCTGCTCCGTTCGCTCCAATCAAAGTAACTATCTCCCCCTCTTTGACTTCAAAAGAAATACCCTTTAAAGCTCGGATAGGTCCATAGTTTACTTCTAAATTACTGATTTTTAGCATTTTTTCTTTCCTCGCCAAGATATGCTTCGATTACTCTCGGATTTCTTTTAATCTCTTCAGGTGTTCCTTCGGCAATCTTAATACCAAAATCCATCACCATTATCCTTTCACATATTCCCATTACAAATTGCATATGATGTTCAATTAAAAAGATAGTTAATTGGAAATCTTCCCTTATTTTTTTCACTAATTCCATAAGTTTTACTGTTTCATTGGGATTCATTCCCGCTGCAGGTTCATCCAGTAAAAGCAAGCTGGGTTGGGTAGCCAGAGCCCGGGCTATCTCTAATTTTCTTTGCTCGCCATAAGGAAGCCCTCCGGCTGGGTAATTACTATAAGTGTGTAAATCAAATAAACGTAATAACTCTAGAGCTCGCTTCCTGTTTTTTTCTTCTTCTAAATGGTATTCTCTATTTCTAATAAAGCTATCAAAAATGCTGTAATTAGTACGAAAATGATAGGCAACCAAAATATTTTCTAAAACAGTTAGACCAGGGAAAAGACGAATGTTCTGAAAGGTTCGAGCAATCCCCTTCTGAGTGATTCTATAAGAGAGAAGCCCCCCGATATTCTCTCCCTGAAAAATAATTTCTCCTGCATTAGGAGGATATATTCCAGTAATTACATTAAATACTGTGGTTTTACCTGCTCCGTTTGGCCCAATCAAACCAATCAGTTCATTCTTTTGAATCCGGGTATTAAACTTCTCTACTGCTTTTAATCCACCAAAATAACAACATAAATCTTTTATATCTAAAACTACCATCACTCTACCTCTTTATTCTTGGGAACCAAAAAACTAAACTCACGATTACCGAAGATGCCATCCGGTTTTCTTAACATTAATATAATTAGGATTAATGGGTAAACCACCATCCTCCATTGTTGAAAATTAATCACCCGTAAAAATTCTGGAAGAATGGTGAGACTAGTAGCAGCTAAAATAGAACCAGTGATACTTCCCATTCCCCCCGCATAAAGATAAATGAGATAATCAATGGACTTAATAAAGCTGAAGTTATCTGGATGTATAAATCTTAACACGTGGGCAAAGAGTCCTCCTCCTATACCGGCAAAAAAAGCACTTAAACTAAAGGCAATAATCTTATAGCGGGTAGTATTGACTCCCATAGTCTCTGAGGCTAACTCATTTTCGCGGATAGAAAGACAAGCTCGACCATGGGTGGAATAAATAAAATTCCTCATAACGATAACGGAGATAATGGTAATAATATAAACTAACCAGAATTTAGAAAGTGCTGGAATAGCAGATAGACCTCGTGGTCCACTTATTTTACTGATGGTTTCGGAAAACTTAACCAATCCTATACTCTTTAAAAATACCGAAATTTCATCAGAAGCTCTAATAATGGAGCGCACTACTTCCCCGAAAGCCAAAGTGACAATGGCTAAATAATCCCCTTTTAGCTTTAAAGTGGGAAGTCCAATGAAATATCCGGCAAGGGCAGCAATTAAACCTCCGATTAGCAGTGAAAAAATAAATAAGGCTAGCTGAGGGAAATAAGCCATCTTCGCTGCTTTAAACAAAATAGTGGTGAAATAGGAAGAAGTATACGCCCCAATGCACATAAAACCGGCGTGCCCGATAGAAAATTGACCGGTAAAGCCATTAATCAAATTCAAACTCACCGTCATAATAATATTAATCAAGGCAAACATTAGAATCTGCATATAATAACGAGTAAGAATCCGGGGTAGAATGGGGATAGTCCCATTTAACATCTCAATCAATAAATAAAATAAAAGGGCAAAGAAAATAAACTTATAATATTTCTTAATTAATAAAATTATATCTCTGATCATTTTTATGAACCATTTATACCTTTTCTTTAGTAAATCTGCCTAATAATCCGGCGGGTTTAAAGATTAAAACTACAATCAGTATAATAAAAGCCATCGCATAGCCAAAAGTAGAATTGATAGAAGTGGCAAAGGTCTCAGATACACCCATCAGATAGCTTCCTAACATAGCTCCGGGGATATTCCCAATTCCTCCCAGTACCGCAGCGATAAAGGCTTTAAGGCCAGGCCATATTCCCAGATAAGGAGATTGTAATTGTCCATAGGTAAGGGCGAACATAGTTCCCGCAGCAGCAGCTAAAGAAGTACCAATACCAAAGGTAATGGAGATAATTTTATTAATATTGATACCCATCATTAAACAGGCATCTTTATTAAAAGCCACTGCCCTCATCGCTTTTCCTACCATAGTCTTCTTGACAATAAATTGTAATAATAAAACTAGAATAATAGTTACTACTATATCCAGAATTTTCATGTAACTTATTGATATGCCAGCTATATTATATACTTTATTGGCAATTAAAGCAGGAAAAGGCAAAAAACGCGGTCCGAATACTATTTTATTAAAAGGAAAGGGAACATTTTCAGGAGAAAGGGCGAAGAAATTCTCCAGAAAAAGAGAAACTCCCAGAGCAGTAATCAAGGCGGCTAATCTCGGTTTAAATCTCAAAGGTTTATAAGCTATCTTTTCAATGGTCATTCCCAGTAAGGCGGTAACTGCCATGGAAAAAAATAAAACGATAATAAAGGAGAAACGAAAATCTCGAGCGATCAGATAATTTCCAAAAAAATAGGAAATATAAGCTCCGAACATAAAAAGATCGCCATGGGCAAAGTTAATTAATCTGATAATGCCATAAACCATAGTATATCCTAGGGCAATCAGGGCATAAATACTACCCAATTGAATTCCATTAATTAGTTGTTGAAAGAAAGCCTCCGTTCCAAAAGACAAGGTATATAAAATTAAAAAAAATATAATAACTACAGAAATAAAAACATATTTTTTCCAATTGGCCATTCGATAATAATTTAAAATACTATGATTAAAAGCTTTGGCTAACTGTTCTTTAGTCAATTTTTTCACCAATGTTCTTAGAATGTTTAATTAGTTTTTTAAAATATCTGGATATTGAGACTCTCAATATCCAGATATTTTATTATGCTACTTTCTTACTTATTCAGCTTAAAATATTTTTTTTAGAACTTTTTACTATTTTAAGGCTGGACAAATTTTACAAAGACAAACTGACCATTTTCTATCTTATTGATAGCTGCCTTTTTAATCGGGTCACCATTTTCATCAAAAGAAATCTGCCCGGACACACACTCTAAATTAGTGGCGGCCATTGCATCTCTGATCTTCGCTCTATCTAAAGACCCCGCCCTTTGTAAAGAATCAATTACAATCAAAGCAGCATCATAAGCTAAAGTAGCCAGAGCATCTGGAGTTTCTCCATATTTAGCAGCATACTCTTTTACAAAATTCTGTACTATTGGCCGAGGGTCCTGTGGTGAATAATGATTGCAATGGTGACCACCCTCTACTGCTTCTCCCCCCAGTATGGGGAATTGAGCAGAATCCCATCCATCAGCACCTACAAAGGGAGCAGTAATTCCTAAAGCTCTCGCCTGTTTAGCCATTAAAGCAGCTGCAGAATAATAGGCATCCAGAAAGATTACATCTGGATTGGCAGCTTTTATATTGGTTAATTGGGCTGAAAAATCGGTAGTTTTATCTTCATCAGTAAACGATTCGTAAGCTACCACCTTCCCGCCTAATTTCTCAAAACTATCCCGGAAGGCTTCAGCTAAACCCTTAGTATAGTCATTGGCATTGTCGAAGATAACCGCACCAGTTCTGGCATTCAAGTCATTGTAACTGAAAGAGGCTACTACTGCTCCCTGGAAGGGGTCAAGAAAACATGCCCGGAAAATATAATTACCGGTACGGGTAACTTGAACTGCAGTAGAAGTGGGGCTAATGGTGGGAACACCGGCATCCTGAGCAATAGGGGCACCAGCAAGCGTGCATTTACTCATAACCGAACCAACAATAGCCAATACTTCATCCTGATCAATTAACTTACGAAAGGCATTGGCAGCTACTTCTGCAGAACCCTGGTCATCTTCAAAAATATACATAATTAAATATTTGTTTCCTCCAATTTCGACTCCACCAGCAGCATTTACTGCATCAAAAGCCATAGTACATCCATTTTTAGTGGAAGCTCCATATGTAGCAGCACCACCTGTTAAGCATGCAACACCACCGATTTTAATTTCTGAAGCAAAGAGATGGGCAGTAGAAAATAAAAGAAATGCAATAATAATTAAGAAGACTAATTTTTTATTCATTTTAATTTATAACCTCCTTTTAATAATCATAAATTTGATATTACTGAAACAGTATCACTATATTCTAAAATATTTTTACTTTCTAATCCAACACCTCCCCTTTTGGAAATTTGCTAATCTGGTAAAAAATAAGTTTATATTATTTTAGCATATATCATAAATCATTATCCTTTGTCAATACCAATTTTATTGTTTTTTTGAAAATTAAACAATTTCCCACATCACTTAAGCTTAGACTATTGAAAAAGAATAGGTTGAGCAATTTTAAAAAATAAACATAACCTTATTTTATTGGGCTAGTACATCAGCCCTGGCCAAACTGCTAATAAACTTAGAATCCCCAATGCTTTGTCGAATATTGATTTCTTAATTAATCAAGTTGCAATTTGATCAAATCTTTCCACGGTGATAGCTGGAACACTATAGAATGAAATTCCGGTTAATTTATTCAAAGCTACTGAAGATTTAATTACTTCATCTATGGAGGGAAAATTAACTATAAATAATAAATCGTATTTTCCTAGCAGGGCATATTGAGAAACAATTTCTCCTCCATTTTTGGTAATTATACTATTAGCCTCCACTGTACGTTTTTCACTTATTCCCTTTACCGCCTCTGACGAATACTTTCCAAACATTAAATAGGTGTTCATAAATATACCTCCTTTTTTTTAAATTTTTTTAATCAATTGCTATAGATTGGCCAGATCAATAGTTTATTTAAGACCAGAAGATAACTACCATTGTACTAGCCCAGTAGATTACTTCTCAATATCAGATGAGAGAGATTAAAATGGACTCCTTTCATGCGAACTAAAGGATATCCCTGTTCATAATCCATAAATTTATTACCTGAAATACAATAATCATAGTAAAAGACATTCCTGCAAAGAAATTACTTATTATCTTTAAAATAGTAATCAAAATAGGAAATACTTAATCATCATCTTGATCAGGGAAAAAGACCACTACTCTAACTAAAAATAGACAAAGAAGAGGAATGGATTAATAAGATATTTTTTTTATTATACAACCAGAATATTAGGTTTACAATGCAGAAATGGTGAGAAACATACCTGGTGATTTAAATATATGCTCTTTAATTGTAATTAAATTCAGAAAATAAGAAAGAAGCCCTGGTTAAAATTAAATTCTTTCTTATAGTTACCAGATATGATAAAATAAATTAGCAAGAAAAATAAATTTTTATTCTTATACAGGAAAGAAGAAAAGTTAATGAAAAATAAATTAATCTGGTTAGTATTATTTTTAACCTCATCTTTTATTTTCGGTGGATGTGAAAGTAAGATAGAAGAGAGTCTCGCTCCAGTTGAAGCAATAGATATTTTTATCGCGGAATCCTTCCCAGTTCAAGTGTATGCAAAAATAAATGGATATTTACCAACTCCCTGTTATAAGATATCTCGCATTGAACAGTACCGGGAAGAAAATATCTTTTATATCGCTATAATGATACAAGATAACGATGAGATTTGCATTCAAGTCATAGAGCCATATCAGCAGACCGTCTCTTTAGAGGTATACGGACTTCCTGCCGGTACCTACCAGGTTAAGGTAAACGGAGTAATGGGTTCTTTCACCCTGGATGTAGATAACATACTACTACCCGATATTTTTACTACTGAATAAGGTAAAATAATAAATTGATTAAAATTAGATGGTTTTTCTATTAATTTTTTATAATTAAAAATTAAAGAATCACTTCAAAATTTCTCCCATGCTCTGGCAAAATAAATAAAATAAAAAACAAAAAGGCTCTTCAAAAACAAAGAAAGGAGGTAAAATCCAATGTCCAAATATTTAGTCATCCATGCCTTACCAACACCAGTCCCCCGAGCTCAAGCTGATGAAGTAGCCAAAGTAGCTAAAGCTAATTCAACTGCAGATGCATATTGGGTGGGCAGCTGGGCTCAACTGGATGATAAGGGGAATATTTCAAAAATATTATGTGAATGGGATGCTAAAAATGCAGATATGGTAAAGAATCTGATGGTAGAACTGGGCAAAATATTTCCTAATTTTCCAGTAGATGGTCCTTATCCAATGATCAAAGTAGAAGGAGAATCTTATCGCTAATTTGCCATGAATGACTTAATTTTTACCTTTAAATCGTACTTTTGTTTTAAGTCTATCCCCTTCCAAAGTTTAGAGAGGGATAGACTTAATTTTGATTGTTTTCCGAATATACACTTTTTTATTTAAAAATCCTTACGATAAACCCGATAAATCTTATAGGGGGAAAGCCCTGCATTCTCAAAGATGCGGCGGGAACGAATGTTGCTTTCACAAATTAAAGAACCCTCAATATATTCATATTTTTTTCTTTCTGCTACTTCCAGAATCCGCTTAAAAATAGCTGCATTGACTGCCTTATTATGGAATTCAGGAATGACAAACTGAGCAAAACCCCTTATTCCTTTTATCTTTCTTTTATGCCAGAAATACTTAAATAAACCAAAGGGGAATAATTTACCATTGAGCTTTTTTAATACTTGATTGTAATCAGGGATGGCAAAAACAAAACCAACTGGTTTTTCTCCAGACCGAGCGAGATAGATTAAATCTCTATCTAAAAAAGGAAGATATCTTTTTACTTCTTGGGCAAAGGTTTCATAGGTTGGTGGGTTAGCATATTCAAATCCATTCTCCACTTCTCCACCTGCGGAGATAATTTCTTCAATTATTTTCACTACATCTTTCATCTCCTGGACAAGAAGTTTTACATTCATCTTTTCAATACTGAAACGAAACTTTTGCATGGCAAAGGTGGAGACCTTTTCTACTCTTTCCTTAAGTTTAGCTAATTGATTGGAGTAATAAGCATAAAAATCTCTATCCTTGGTAAATCCATATTTTTCTAAAAGATGCTGGTAATAAGGGGGATTATAAGAATTCATCAAGACCGGAGGACTATCAAATCCCTTAATCAGAATTCCCCTTCCCTCCACATCATCATCGGGACAGACTGGACCAATCAGAGTATTAATATTGTGCTGCTTTAACCAGATCATAGCTCGATCCATCAGGGCTTTCAAAACTTCATAGGAATTGACCATTTCCAGATAGCTAAAATAACCAGCTTGATGATTATTCCTGAAATTCTTCTTTTCGTTAATTCCAACCAGAACCCTCCCCAGGGGAGTACTGTTTTTCCAAGCCATAAAGAAGGCATGTGGTCCACAATTAATTTTTCTGGCCACATCTTGAGCCAGGAAAGACTTCAATAAGTCTCTCTTCAGCGGGGCAACCCAGTAGGGATCGTCTCGGTATATCTTCCAGGCAAAATGAATAAAATCTAATAGCTCAGTCTTATTCTTCTTAAGTTCTCTGATTTTTACTACTTCCATTTTTCTTCACTATAACTGGTTAATTATCTTAATATCTTTCTAATCGTCCATCGCTTAGCTCTATTCACTCCTGAGAATAGATTAACAATTCATTTTGGAAGGAATCGAGAAGTTTAAGGGTAGTGTCCTCAATTTGATATTTAGAAGCCTGTTGAAGTAGTTCAAGGTATATTGTCTCAGCCCGCATAGCTTCTTCTGAGCCTCCCATCAGGGTAGTTTGTAAATCCCTAACTGAGAAGAGGTGATTGAAGGTAGCGGAATAATTACCTCCATAGCTATTAATGGCAGAGGTGCCATAGATATGTTCATCATCAAATCGAGCAGTAATGATAAAACTGGAGGGATCTAATGTACTATCTGACCATTCAGCTAATCTCCAGGAAGTCCCCACTAATTCATCAGTTAAGGGAAACAGACCTGTACAGCTAACCAAAACAAATACAATCAGGGAAAAAAGTAAAAAGCTTAAGATAAATTTTCTCATTATATCTCATTTCTCTTTCTCTAAATTTTTAACTCCTCTAAGAAAATTAAAAGTTCTTTCTCTCTGCTAAATAAGAAAGAAAAGTGAACTCAGGTATATTTAAAAAATTTATTTATCATACTTAATACAAGGATATTATAAAATATCAGATAAAAAATGGGAAGTAAATTTTTCAAAAAAAATAAAGTAATAATCTTTGTTAAAATAGAGGATAAAACATAGTAAAAAAATAAAATTACCCAAAAAACATCTCCCATTAGTCTGGTAATTTAGTTAATTACTCATTTTAGGAAAGGGATAAACATGGGAACTCTCTTTTGATATTCTCTGTATTTATCACTAAATTTTTTAATTAATAGCTTTTCTTCATAGTGAGAAATGAAATAATAGAAAAAAACTATCACCAGCCAGACCAGAAAAGCTAAAATGGAATAACTCAAAATAACAAAGCTGAAAAATAAGAGTATAGAACCAAAATACATAGGATGTCTTACCAGGCTGAATACACCATTGGTTATAATCCCTTTGTTTTCCTCGTTTTTTTTGAAAATAGTCTGATGAGAGGTGAATAAAAAATAGCTTCCGATGATAAAAAATAATAAAAATAAAGGCACTGCAATAATCCAGGGCAAAATTCCGATAACCTGCTGGGAGAATTTAAAAATAAATATATCCAGAATAATAACCAAAACAAAAACTAAAAAAAGGATTAGCTGACCTTCATCGGTAAGGGGATGTTCACCAGCCAAGTTATAATGTTTTTGAGAATGAGTCGAATTCATTTTTATATCCTTTCTTAATGTTTCTAGAGCTTACCCTGAAAGTTTTTAAGGAATATAATATTAAATTTCTAGTTTGGGACGCTTACTGGCATCAGTGGTTTCCGAAGCATAGAAACCAGCTCCTGCATTAATTAATCCTTCATTTACTGCCTTTAATAACATTCCGTAATTTTCCCTCGCCCCTTCCAACCAACCTTGAACCAGATTGCTAATATGCCAGTACCTCCATCCATAAATACTATAGGGAATAATAAGAGTATCTTCAACCTCAAAAGAGCTATCTGGTTGATTGTTCCAGGTCAAAGTTTCCTCTTCCCATTCACCAGTAACCCTATATAGTCCTATACTGAAGTCCCCAGAACCAGCTGAAATAAACTGATAAAGCCAAAGGATGGCATCAGTTACCACTATCTCAGGCGGAATAGTGCTGAGGTCAAATTGGAGATAAGACCTTACAGTTTTATCCACCATTCCTCCAACATTAACATACCAAGAATTATTATTGGTATTACTACTTTTACTATTTACATCAGCATCCTTTCCCTCATCAGGACCTGGTTGTAGAATTATAGTCTCAAGTTCAGCCCAACTTAATGCCCAGTTAAGAGGAGTAGTCTCTCCAGCAAACACCAAGATTTCCTCTTCTCTGTTCTTATAATGATACCGCTCTAATTTTACAGAGTGAGGACCAGTAGATATATCATTCAAGGTAACCGGAGTGACGAAACCTGTATCTACCCCATCAAGATAAACCTTCGCTCCCGGAGGGGTGGAAACTATACTAATAGAACCAGAGGTAATCACTTCCTCACAGCCAAACAATAATGAAGACAGGAAGAGAATTATCAAAATCAGGATAAACTTACTATAATATCTTATTATTTTCTTCATCATATACCTCCTTTCCTTCAGAGAAAAAAACGAATAAGGTAGTAATTTATCTCCACTTCCTGGTTACAAAGTAACATTGACGAAAGGAAAAGTATATTGATAGATATTTTTGTAATTATACATCAGATAAGAAATCTTTGCTATATTTTCTAAAATAATGTATAAAAGAGGTGATGTTTACTTCCCCTCTTCTGGATTATCATTATAATTTCTAAAAAACCAGACGCCACTTTGAATATACATAATCGGATAGTAATAACTGTCTTTTGGTTTATATAAATCTAAAAGATGAACATTTTTAGTGCACTTTTAAGAATATTTTCAGATATTAATGAATATCCTGATAAATATATATCTAATCGCTTGTTGAGAAAAATAGATTAATTGGGATAAAAAGGCGAAGCATAAGAGAGAGTAGCCTAAATGCTAAAAAAGGCAGGACCAAAGTCCTGCCTTCCTCTTCATTAAGTACTATTTACTTTTCAAATTTCCACAATCCGTGTATATTGCAATATTCTCTTACTTTTTTCCAATCCTGAACATCTTTAAATATTGCTTCCGGTTTATCTCCAGGTTTTAGAAATTTCTTGCTGGCTCCTTGATCAGTAATTAACTGAATCCATTCAATATAATGTTTCTCCTCCATAGGGTGAAGTGTAGAACCAACTACCGTTTTAATTCCTTCGGCAGTTTTTTCCACTACTGGAACATGCTTTTCATAAACCTGCTCCGCTGTTTGTTCTTCCATCAATTTCATAGGCTTACCACAACATACCAGCTCGCCTTTTCCACCGTGCAATACCTCTACTATATTTCCACAAACTTCACATTTATAAATTTCATACTTTGTAGCCATCTTAATCCTCCCCTCATTTATAATTTTTTATGGCATAACCACCAATCATAACATTCAAATTCTTTGTTTTTTAATCTTTCCTTTGCAGTCTTTACATCCTTGGGTGGCGGAACAATTACTCGATCTTTTATCAGCTCATTGTTAGGCCAATTAGCAGGCATGGCAACACTATTCTTGTCTACAATTTGTAATGCTTTTACAATTCGAACAATTTCATCCATATTTCTTCCCAGCTCCTGAGGATAATATAGAATAGTTCTCACTATCCCTTTGGAATCAATAACAAAGACTGCTCGTACTGTATTGCTTCCCTTGTTGGGATGAATCATCCCTAGCATCTTCCCTACTGTTCCGTCATCAGCAATAATCGGGAAAGGAATCTCTATCCCAAGATTCTTTTCTATCCATTCTTCCCATTTAATATGAGCAAATACCTGGTCAATGGAAAGTCCTAACAGCTCACAATTTAATTCCTTAAATTCTTTTTCTCTTTTAGCAAAAGCCACAAATTCAGTAGTACATACCGGAGTAAAATCAGCTGGATGGCTAAATAAAACTAGCCATTTCCCAGAATAATCTTCGGGCAAAGACTTCACTCCATGGGTAGTAACCACTTTCATCTTGGGCAAAGGATCACCGATTAAAGGCATTTTCATTTCGTTTAAATTTTCCATTTTTTTCTCCTTATTTTTATTTAAATATTTTATTTTACTTAATTAATTCTTCTAATCTTATTTACCTTATTTTTATGTCTTCTCATAAAGCTTCCAGTTCTTCTTCGTGCTTAACTTCGTCTTCCAGAATCTCTAAAAACACATGATAGATGAACGGTCAACCTCCTTTTCTAATTTATTTTAGTGTACTTAAATATTTACAGTAGATAAGTTAAAAAAATTGTCTCAAACCAGATTTTTATTATCTCTGCAAAATTTAGGGTTAACTTCTTTTTTTTGCAAGCAGTCAGGACATATGCCTTCCAGAATAATCTCCTGTTTTAAAATCTTGAATCTTCTGTTAATATCTTCTGGAATCTTAATATGATCATATTCCGAGCAATCAAAATCGATAATCCTTTTACAATTATAACAACGAAAGTGGTAATGTTTTTTTAAATTAGCATCAAAACGCCGGGGACCATAACCGCTTTCTACCATTCTAATCAACCCCTTGGCAAAGAAACAAAGCAGGGTCCGATTAACTGTATCAAAGGATATATAGGGAAATTCCTTTTTCACCTCGTAGTATACCATCTCTGCAGAAGGATGATCTTTTGATTCTACTAAATAATTAAAAATGCTAATACGCTGGGGGGTAATTCTAAAACTATTTTGCTCTAATTTTTCTTTACAATAAGACGATTTTTGGTTCAATTTTAAAACCACCTTTTTATTACTGTTTTTTACTTTTACCATTTATAAGCAATGCTGATTAAAACATTATAATTATTTTTTTCTTAAGATATGTTCTAAGATAATATCAAATATTTTTTCATAATTATTACTATATAGTAATTATTACAATTTGTCAATAATTATTTTGAAAATACTTGCAATTTTTTAATAAAATAGTATGCTAAAAAAGAATACTCTAAAAATTTCTAAGAAAATTTACTATGGTAAAAAATAGAAAAAACCTTCCTCTAAAGATAAATGCCTTAGGACATGCCTATAATGATGCTTATTCTCTTATTATCCCTTTATTATTACCTTTTTTCCAATTAGAATTTTCCTTTAATTATTTTCAATCTGGACTTATCTTAACCTTTCATGAAGCACTCCGTTCAATTTTCTCTCTCTTATCTGGTTTGGTTGCTGATCGATTCGGACATAAAAATTTAATTATTTCTGCAGGATTTATTATGTCTTCAGTATTATTAGGAAGTGTCCTCTGGATTAATAAAATTTCCTTAATAATCACAGTTTTATTGCTTATGGCTATTGCTGTGGCAACTTTTCACCCTTTAGCTACTGCTATGGTGGGAGAAAAAGCCAAGCCTGGTAAGCAGGGTCGAGACTTGAGTCTCTTTTCCGCGGCAGGGACCTTCGGTCTGATTATAATCAGCCTGCTCTTTGGCTGGCTGGTCCAAATTTGGGGATGGAGGATAACCTGTTTTATTATTGCGTTACCGGGATTATTACTGGGATGGAGTTATATCAAAATCAAAGAAGAAAAAAAGGAAGTAAAAATATTTACCACTAAAACAAACCATCATAGCTTATTTATCATCTTCTTTTTAAGTAAAGGGATATTGTGTTTAGGTACCAAGGTATTCTTATCCTTTTTGCCTATTTATATCACTACCTATATTGGTTTAAGACCGGGAATCTCTGCCTGGATTTTCGGTATCTATTTTGTAGGAGTATTTGCGGGAAGCATTTTTATTGGCCAACTGATTGACCATAAAAAACCTTTGCCCTTTGCTATTCTCACCACCGCCTCCATTACTATTTTGATTCTTTTATTCACCTCTTCCAGGATACCACTATTAGCAACAATCTTAATAGGAGCAATTGGCTTAATGGAGG
>Ga0172364_10001158_pt1 | contig 19936 bp, 19 predicted proteins | sample LakKivSesite10cm_FD_114545 | JGI IMG/M metagenome (GOLD analysis project Ga0172364, IMG submission 114545) | Sediment microbial communities from Lake Kivu, Rwanda - Sediment site 10cm | ecosystem: Environmental > Aquatic > Freshwater > Lake > Sediment | place: Rwanda: Western Province, Lake... | reverse complement strand
TACATGCTGCCTGAAGTCAATTGGTTAAATCTGCTTAAATTTTGGGTACCAATCGGCATAATTATCTTTGCCTGCATATTAGAGTATCTAAGAATAAAAGGAAAAATAAGTAGCAATCATTTTTTTGGATTAAGGATGTATGAGAAAAAAAGGGTTAGTAGTTATTTATTTTTTGGAGTTGCAATAGTCATTTTATTGTTGTTTTTCCCTCAACAGATAGCAGTACCTTGCATATTATGCGCATGTATTGCAGATCCAGTTATGGGTGAAGTGAGACATAGATTTGGAGAAAAATACGTTTACATAATTGGCTTTTTGGTTTGTATGATTTTCTTTATGATTACGTGGTACAAGGCAGGTTTTTATGTTATGTTTGCAACTTCAATAATTGGGGCGGCTGGTGCAGTGGTCGGTGAAACAAAGAAATTTTGGTGGTTGGATGATGATTTCGTGATTCAAATTGTGCCTGCAATTTTACTGCTGATAATATGGATTGGTGCTGGTCCTATGGGCTTCGATCTTCCTGAAAAAATAATTTATCCCGGAGTTATGCCCTGGTGAAGATCATGAAAAAGAAAGGAAAAGAATATTTAAAAACGGATTACAACGATTTGAAGGTGATTAAAACAGAGGTGATGTTTACTCCTTTACTTATAGCTCTGCCTTTGGTTGTAGCTTTCTTTTTGATAAATGATTGGTTCAACAGCGGTTTTTCAAAAGGCATTTCAAAATATGACGGCGAGCTGTTATTGGCAATAATTATTTTGTTTGGCAACATTATGTTTGATATTCCTTTTGTTAGATCTCTGATTCATTACAGCAAAAAGTAAATTCATTTGGTAGAATTTTTTTTAAATGAAAAAATATTTGGTTATTGTAAATCATCTGCCTTGTTAGAAAAAGGGATTTCGTTGTCGTGCTCGTCTGCAATCTCTCCAAAAATTTCTTCAACCAAATCCTCCATTGATATCAGGCCTTTGGTTTTTCCATCCGGTGTTTGCAGCAGTGCGAGATGCGTTTTATTTAATTTCATCGAACGCAACACATCATCTACCTTCATACTGGAATCTATTTTTAAAATTGGACGCATTATCGATCTGACAGGCATATTTTTATTTGTGATAATTAAGGAATCTTTTACATGAACCATGCCAACGATATCATCCAGATCGTTTCTATAAACTGGAAATCGAGAAAAACCTGTCTTAATTGATTTCTCTACCAGGTCAGATATAGTATCATTTTCATTGATAAACTCGATTTTTTCTTTTTGAGTATATATTTCATAGGCCCGTGTCTCATCAAATTCAAACACTTCATTTACCATCTCGCGCTCATCTCGTTGAATAGTGCCCTCAGCTTCACCCAGTCTCATCATCGCCATGATTTCTTTTTCAGTAATCACCGATTTTCGACGTTCTTTTCCGCCAAATGCATGTATAAGACCTCTAGAAATAGCAGTAACAAGAACTACAAGTGGATGAAATAGTCGAGTGACCGTTGCAAGAGGTCTTGCTATACGTAGTGCAAAACGCATATTATGAATTCCGAAAGTTTTTGGAGCGACTTCACTAAAAACGATAACAACAAAAACCATTATTACAGTGGCAATACCTATGCCGATATTACCAAAGACGGCTGTAGCAACTGCACCTGCAATAATTGATGCGAAAATATTAACAAGATTATTTCCAATGACAATGGCACTAATTACACTGCCTGGGTCCTGTAAAAGCTTATCTAGAATATTTGCGTGCTTATCTCCTTCTCTTGCTTTATCTTTTACTAGTGCACGATTTACAGAAACGAAAGCCATCTCAGAACTGGAAAAGAATGCGGAAATGCATACTAATATCATAACAACTAAAATACCAAGGAATATCCACAACATATTTTTTGTTCTGTTAAAGGGAAATGACCCACCATTTAAATAATTTATTTTTTCAATCAAGTAAGAAAAATCAAAGATTTTGAAATTGCATATCTCCTCACAGAAGTTTTATTTAGAAAGAAAAGTAATGGATGAGTTTGGTCTTTTTCAGTAGATTGAAATTAGGTAGTCTAAATTTTTTTCAAATATTTCTGCCTGTTTTTGTAAAACCAATTCGGACTCATTAATGTCCATATTTTCTGTTTGCACAGCATAGCTTACAAAGCGTCCAATCCACAAAGTTTTCAATGCATCAAGAAGAGAAATTTTTTCTGATTTTTTTTGAGCGCATTTGTAAGCCGCTGCATAGTTATATACGATTTTTGACCAAAGATCTGAGTCGAAAGTTTCGTGGTTATTGACACTCTTGTTAAGCAGGGTCATAATATCATCTGGAAGAATTTTACTAATTTTATCTTTTTTAGATTTGTACTCTTCAGTAAATGATTGCTTTAGCTTGTCGGTATCTATTTTTACTGGAACTGGCGTTTTGCTGTAACTCGTTCGATAAAATGATTTATTTATAGTACGTGGTCTACTCTTCCAGTAAATTTCATAATAATTTGCAAGTTCAAACATAGTTCCTGTCACTTTTTTGAACATTGGAACGAGAAGTTTTTCTGGTTCGAGATACCTTTTTGTTGATTCATGAATTTTTAATGAATAAAGTCCTTCCTTGACTTTCATTTCTTTTGCAGCAGCAACAGTGACAATAAAAATATCGATACCGAAATCTAACGGGAATAGCAGATGTGTTCTTAGTGCTTCGTACAAATTTTTAGATATGGCAAATTCGCCAGCAATTGGTTGCCGAATATCCAGTCCATACAATGCTCTAGTCAATGGATAAACAAGATTATTTGTGATTACAGCATCGTATTTATGTCTGATGTAATAAGGTACTGTTAAGTCAGCCCGTCCATATATGATAGGATTCGCAATTGTTTGTATCCAATTAGGTTTTATGCTAAGCAAGTCACCATCTATAAGCGCTACGCATTTTGCATCGGTTTCATGGGCAATCTCAAAAATAGTCATAACACCAGCACCTTTCCCGCCGTCAGCAATATCCTTTGTAACGATTTTCGAAATACTACTATATGGCTGAAATAACTCTATTGCCTCCATGGTTTTATCCGTCGAACCACCTACAGTTACAACGATAGCTTTTTTGTAGTCCGGAAATGACTGGTACAATCCCTCATTGACCACATTTAGGACGTTCAACACGGTGGCTTCAACGTCTTTACAAAGTACCCCAACAACAATGTCGAGAGGGGTTAGCTCCTGACATTTTTTAATTACTTCTTGACTTAAATTAAAATGTTTATTTTCTTCCTGGGCCATTATATCATTTACCATTTTCCTCAATAACTATTTCGAGAAGTTCTTCTCTTATTTTTTCTCTTGCAGTCATGGTTCTCAACCAGTCGGGCATACGAGTGCCGATCGGTTTTAACATGTAGTTATTTCCGGATGTTAAGATTTCTCCGCTGAATTTTTCTACGATGGTTTCTTCCAAATGCCTATCATATTTTATTCCATTAAAAAGAGCGTCTGCATGATATTTTCTGATGGCATTTTGTGCATTTTTCTTGTAGATAACTAAAAGCGATAACAAAAATGATCTGGAAACTTGTATATGATCTTCCTCAATTAACACTCTAAGCAAGCTCCGAAAAATATCTCCAGACATTCTGACAAGCCCGCTATCGGAGCCGCCTATGTCTTGATGCTTGTGCTCGTAGAAACCAAGATCGGTCTGACATATCCTTTTGATAGCCGCATTTCTGTAGATCTCTGCCATCACTCCAACTTCAATTCCCCAACCAACGGGGACATCAAGATCTCTTGCAAGATCACTTGTTAAAGCAAATTCCCCTGAAAGTGGGTAACGAAATGAGCGTAGAAAACGAATGAAATCGGGTTCGTTTCCCAATGCATCTATAAACGATCTGAGGAGTGGATGAACAAATAATCGAAATACGCGCCCGTACATAGTGCTTTTGTCAAGGCTTGTTCGTGCGTAGTATCCTTTGTTGAATTTGAAATCAAGTTCGGTTTCTAGAAGTGGATATAGTAGTTTCGTGGGTATTGTTTCATCATATCCTTGAATGTCTGCATCATGAAGTGCTATGCCGTAGGATTCAATACTTGCAATTCCTAAACCCAGCCATACATCTCGCCCTTTTCCACTAAATTTTGCAATATCTAATCCTTGAGATTTGAGTTGAGTAAGAAGTCGAGTTATTTTTGGCCCATCACACCACATAACATATTTTGGTATCGCTAGCTTTGAAAAAAATCGTTTTACTTGAATAAATTCTCGTTCATTTTTTGCAGCAAGAGGGACAATAACTTCTTTTAGATAAGTGCATTTGTTTATATGCTTGACAATATTTTCCAAAGCATTGTGTTTAATTTCGCTATAAAGCATTGGCATAATTATTGAAACTGGACGATCTGCCGTAGCATCGCTTAAATCTTTCATTAACTTTTTTTTATCCGCATGTAAATCATGCAATGTTGTTATCTCTTCTTGTTTTATATCCATGTTATCACATCTAAATATAGCCAAAGATGATGCATAAATCATCTGCTATGATATCGGCATGTTTCTGGACTTCCTCACGTGCTTTGTACGCGATGCCTAATCCAGACTTTTTTATCATGTCAATGTCAACAAGCCCATCTCCGACAGCGATAGTTTGCTCAGGTTCTATGTCTAACATTTCACAAAGGGCATCAAATACTGAACCTTTGCAAATGGAATACAGCTTACCGTCGTCGTTTCTCTGGTGGGTGGTATTATTAATTATTAGGTCACCAACAATAATGTTTTTTTCTATTATAAGTTTATTGGCAAATGCATAATCAAATTTCAAACGCTCTTTCAAATCATCGGCAAGAAATTGATAACTGTCTGTTACAATCGCCGTTCTGATATTTTTTTCTTTTAATGTTTTTATCACTTCATGAACATGATCTTGCAATGGAATTTTTCTAAATATTTTTAGAAAGTTTTTGGAATCCATTCCTTGAAGAAGTTTTGCAATTTTTATGCTTTTTTCATAAGGTTCCAGAGGTGTTTTTAATATTTCAGATAATTCGCTCGAAAAGCCAAGTTTCTCTGCAAAAATGAATATGGATCGACCGTTCAGAAGGGTCCCATCCATGTCAAACATTATGAATTTATATTGAGATTTTTTTAAATTCATGGCATCACATTTTGGTATTTTTAATGTTGATATGTGCTCCTTATCTACCAGATAATAAAAAATGCAAAATGATTAATAAGTGTTTTTTCTTTTCTAGTGTGTATGGTAAGCATCAAATCGAACGGCATGAAATCGGTTCTTGCAAATATCGGTTTCGTCATGCAGATTTCAGGTATATTCATCATTCTCCCCATTATTATCTCCTTTGCATACAATGAAACTGATGCGACAATTGGTCTATTTATAGCAGCTACATCGTTTTCCATTTTTGGCTTTCTGCTCAATGCACTATGCGAAAGAAAAGAGTTAAGTTTCAAACAATCAGCAACAATCATTGTTTTAGTTTTTATAATTTTATCATTCATAGGCTCGATACCATATTTATACATAAACATAACAAATTCAGATGTAATTGGAAATATTACTGATAGTGTCTTTGAATCTGCCTCGGGATTCACAACAACTGGTTTTTCGTTTATAAGAAACACCTCAGCAGTACCGCGCTCCATCATTTTCTATAGAGCACTAACACAATTCATAGGTGGCATAGGTATTGTACTTGTCTTGCTTGCATTTTTTTATCCAGAAGAAAAATTAAAAGAGTTTTCAAAAAGCATAGGGTTTCATGGAACAAATCACAGAATAAAAAACACATTTTTACTGATTTTATTAATTTATGCGATATATTGTGTTTTTATAGTTGTTATATCATTTTTGTCTGGATATCATGATATACTAAATCTAATCGCTTTTTCATTTGCAGCGATAAGCACAGGAGGCTTTTCGCCAGTCAATGATATCGGCCCGCTTGTACAAAATACATTTTTTGGTTTGATGCTCATGGTTGGAATGGTACTGGGGGCATCAAACTTTCTTATAATGGCGGGTCTTCTAAAACGCAGGTTTAAACAATTTATGAGATCAGAAGTGTTCGTATATATGATCATGATAATTGTTGCAGTATCGATCGTAACTATCGCATTTGGTATGCCTCTATTTGATGCTGCATTTCATACAATTAGTGCAATGACAAATGCGGGATTTATGTACCTGAAAATCGTTGAATTTCCGACAAGCCTAAAATTCTTACTTACTATTCTAATATTTATTGGCGGTACGAGCTTTTCAACTGCTGGTGGGATAAAGATCTGGCGTTTCCTCCTTTTATTTAAAGCAGCAAAAAATACAGTAAACGAAAGTATCACCCATCAGACAAGAAGTGTTGTGTTATTTGATAAAATATATTCCAAACAAGAGATCATGCAGTGTCTTATTACAATAATACTCATGGCCACGACAGTTATAATTGCATCTCTCATCATCGTTTCTTATGGATATTCTCTCTCCGACACAGTTTTTGAAGTGAGTTCGGCCATTGCCAATACAGGCTTAACAACAGGAGTTGCTAGCGTAAGTCTTGCCGCAGAACTAAAGTGGGTTTTTATTGCAGTCATGATACTAGGCAGAGTTGAAGTATACTCTTTCTTCTTAATGATATCAAGAGCAAAGGAGCCCATTCAACAACAACCACCTCAAGTATTTCATTAAAAGTATTTTCTGTAAAAATCTTATTTTTAAAAATTGTTTACACCTACATTTTATAAGTAAGAAATTGTTACATGATAAAATAGTGAGTGGCGAGAATGGCACTTGAAAACCTTTCTGATTGGGCATCAAATCTTTCTTTGGACAAGATATTGAGTGGCGATTTATCCGGCATCATATCCATATTTTATTTAGCGCTATTGATTGCTATTTACTCAGTAGTAATATATCATTTTTATAGATTTATATCCAGAAGAGATTGTTTTAAACAAAGCCAAAAAAAACATAGTACGGCCGTTAATTTTTTGAAATATTTTCTATTGTTCCCGTTTATTGCAATTATATTTTTTATTGGTTTTTCGTTGATGTTACTTTTTTTAGCCAAAGATATATCGGTAGATGTGGTTCTTTCAACTTCATTTGCAATAATAATTGCAATAAGAATCACATCCTACTATACTGAAGATCTGTCAAAAGATGTAGCAAAGATGCTTCCGTTCGCACTTCTTGGTGTATTCCTTGTTAGTCCAACTTTTTTTGATATGGATGCAATAATGGAAAAAATTAATTCTTTACCGGAACTATTGGACATAGCCATCAGATTCGTAATTTTCATTATATTTATTGAATGGATTCTGAGGTTGATGCTGACAATAGTACATCTTATGCGGCCACCAAAAAAGCAAAATTTATCTGCTGAAAAATCGTAAATCCATTTTTCATTTTAAACGATAATTAGCAAAATAACATTATTTTACAAATTTTGACATTAAGATGTTTGGCAGAACAAACATGCTTGCCATAAGTGAAGCTGCAATCAACAATATGACAATGGTGCTGAACTGATTAAGCGATGAGATGTTAACTACGAAAGTAGCGCTTAGCGCAACGCTGGTTGTTACTGCTGCTCCAATAAGTGACCAGCCAGTTGTCTCAATTGCGGTTCTAACTGCATCAATTTTTGATAATCCATTTGCCAGTTCTTCCCTTGTTCTATTTGTAACCTGTATGCTGTAATCTATTCCTGTACCTATCATAATTGATGCTATTGTTATGTTAACAACTGATAGCGGGATATTCAATGTTACCATAAATCCTGGTTCCCACATTAGTACGAATAAAACTGGAAGTATTGCAATAAATCCAATTGAAGACGAATTAAATCCCAAAATTAAACATACAAGTACCAACAGAAGAGCGGTTATCATAGACTGTGTTTGTTGGCCCATTAATTGGTTATTTATCTCAACACCTACTACGTCTTGACCGACAAGTTTGGACACTCGCCCATTGTGTGGAATGTTTGTACTTGAGGCTATTTCATCTATTTTATTTACTAATTTCTCCGTTTCCTTAATGCTTATTCCAAGGGGCAGTGAAACAACAATAATTGTTTTTGAAAAATCTTTATCAACTAATCCATTCTCAGCAACCTTATCAAATATGACTTTATTTATTCCAAGATAATCTGATATTTTTTCCATTATTAGATTTCGTTCTAAAACATCATTTACCTTTTTAATTTCGTCAGCAATTGAAAGAGCAGATACGCCAATTTTTCTCATCTCAGCTTCCATATTATAGATGGCTTCGATTACCTCTGGATAAGTAAGTCCCTGAGAATCTGTTTCAATGAGTAGCGCATTAAAGTTTGTGCCGCCACCAAAATTTTTAGAATATTCCAACAATTTATCCATTTCTGGAATGCCCTTTGGTGCCATCTCAAGATAATTAACGTCCGTTTTAATCTGCGGGAGGACAATCAATGATAATATTGCTAAAAAGCAGGCGACGAAAAACAGCTTTTTTCTATAGTCGACTATGAAGCGTGCAAATTTTTTCCACTGATGGTTTTCTTCGTGCTTTTCAAATTTCAATATAAGGCATAAACATGGAACAACAATAGTTGCCGAAATAAACGAAAAGCCGATACCTAAAGCACACCCGAAACCAAAGTTTGCCATAGGTGGCATATCAGATGACATTAATGACCCGAATCCAACTATTGTAGTAAAAGCACACAAAAACACGGCTTTTCCTGTGAGTCCCAAGGTTCTTTCCACTCTTGTGACTTTGTCTTCGACATCACTTTCTTCAGCATATCTATTTGCCAAATAAATTGAGTAATCGACTCCCAGCCCTAGCAGAAGAGCAGCAATGGCAATGGAAAGAATGGTTAATTCTGGTTGTACAATGCCTAGAACTCCAAATGTTAATGTTACGGCAAATAGAAGCGGCAGAATACCTATGAAAAGACCCTTAATAGTTCGGTGGAAAACGAAAAGAACGATTATCACAAGTACTGCGGCCAACGGAAATACAATTTTTAGATATTGGAAGGTTTGCTGCTGCATTGCCTTTTGCATTGCAATAGTACCGGTTATCGTCATTTCTGAATAGTCAGTTCCTCTGTGGTCTATTGCATCCTCAGTTAAAGCAAGCATCTCGTCGTAATTTGCATCGTCTGATAGTTGAATGAGGATTATAGCAACTTTATAGGTATTTATATAAAGAATTCCCTGCAACTCTTTGATAGTGGGCCTTGCCAAATATTTCGAGATTATGACATCATCATTTGGAATTTCGTTTTTTCCTTCCCCGCCCAAGCCTCCAATAACGTAAGGTTTTGCATTTTCAGCTTTTATAAGTGATGCTAGACTCTGAACGGAAAAGACATCATCTTGCTCCCCTCGATCATTTTCATACATATTTATTTTTGAAATGACTCTATCCATCTCTTTAAGAACAACGGGGTCACGAATATCATCTGCTTCTACATAAATTACAATTGAGGATTTGACATCAAATTCCTCGTATATTTGAGACCATAGCTGTATTGTTGGGTCATCTTTAGGCAGAAATGTAGTAAGATCTGATTGCATGTAGATGTTTCCAATATTCAAACCTACAACTAAAGTAATTATGATGTAAGCTAACAGGACCGTTTTTGGTCGTTTAACCAATAGTTTTGCCAGTGGTCTTATATTCATGTCTTATCTGCCTTTTCATCACAAATTGTTATTCTTACCGGTCTTGAATTTGTTCCATTGCTTGAAGGAATGGCAAGGTTTGCAAGTTTGTTGAGCCTGTATTCCATCTCACCAACATATTGCCTTAAAAGTTTTATAGGAGAAATTGGGTAGTACATGTAGGGGTTTTTTCCTATACTGTCCTTTTTGATTTTTTTTCTATAAATCAACCCGTTTTCATACATCTCAGAAAGCGTTTCTCTAACAGTACTTGGGTGAAGGTGAGTTCCTCTTATGATTTGTTCACTTTTTGCTCCATTTTTTCTTAACAGATATAAATAAATGCGCGATCTGGCTCTGGAATCCAATATTTCGTGCATCGTTTTTTCTAAACTTTTGTCTCTTCGGCATGTAGTTTTCTGCATTATTTTCGCACCGATTTTATTTATTTATATCAATAAATATGTTATTTTGTGGGTTTAAATAGTTTTCTATATTGTCGGGCGTAAAGCGACAAAATATTTTATCGGAATAGAGGCGATAAAATTAGAAAAATAGCATTTTAGGGATTTTTATCTTGTATTTACATATTTTATGTTTGGAGCAGGGCAATTATGAAAATTGTAGGAGTAATTATAGGTGGTCTCGATACACAGTTTGAACAAAAAATTAGCGATAGATTAATATATTACCTTATTATATATAATTCGTACTTTCTACAAATAAAAAAGACGCATAAGATAAGATTAGGGGGCAAAAAGAAATGAAAAGAAACGCAAGAATAAGTTTGATGTTGGCACTGTTGATTATTCTATCCTCACTAGCTGTTGTGACGCCATCTAGTGCAGCAGGCTCTGAAAAACTTTGTGTTGTAAAAAAGGTATGCAATGGAGGAGGCTGGCATAATTCAGTACATGCTGTATATGGTGACATAGTAAAGTTTAAAGTAACCATAACTTACAATGGAGAACACTGCGCAGAAAACATCGTTGCAACAGACACTCTACCTTCTGGTTTAGAGTACGTAGAAACCCTAGAACCTGAAGATATTTATCCGATTGTTAACGGAAATGTTATTGTTTGGGATTTAGGCGAAACGTATCTAGAGCCTTACTGTAGCACAGAAATAATATTCAGAGCTGAAGTAGTGGGCGTTGGTGAAAACGTCAACGAAGTTAATGTCACTGCCATTGAATGTTGCCCTGACCACGAGATATACGGAGTTGATACCACCACAGTTTTTGTAGACCCATCAGTAGATGTGCAGAAGAATGCGTGGGATCCTGAGGAACAAAAATGGGTTGATGAACTTGGTTGGGTTATAAAAGGGCAAAATGTTAGATTCCAAATCACTTCCACTTACCATGGAGAAATACCGATGAAATGTATGTTGGTAAAAGATTGTTTACCAGGATGTTGTTTTGAATATGCAAACAACGTACTCATTAAAATAGCTGGAGCGACAATAAGCAAAGATGATGCAAGATATCCAGAAATAACAATAAATGACTACATATGGTTTGATTGGAAAAGCGCAAACTTCTATTTGGAAGATGGTGAAAGTGTCATCATTGAATTTGATGCAAAGGTAATCAACTATTGCGAGCAAACTGTAACAAATTGGGCATGGGTTTTTCTATGGGGATGCTACACGTGCGATCCAGATAATTACGTATTTGGTTGGGACTCAGCAACTGTACAGTGCTATCCACACGACCCAATCTTTGAAAAGACGGTCTGGAACGGACAAGCATGGGCCGAAAAAGCAAACGTTTATGTGGATGATACTATAAGATACAAAATAGCGCTTACCTATTACGGAAACGAAAATCTCACCAATATAAAGATTGCTGATGAACTGCCTTGCGTTCTGAAATATGCAGACAATGAAAAGGTAAAGATATACCACTATACTGAGTCGGCAATAGAGAACTTAGATACAACTGCTGCTGTCTCTGAAAATAAAAAAGTAACTTGGTGGAATTTTACAAAGGAATTAAGTGACCACGATACTCTTTCAATAGAATTTGATGCCATTGTAACTGGAATAACCGGAGACTGCGAAGATTGCGGCGTGAATATCGCAAGTTATACGGGATATGCAGATGATCATGAATACTCTGATAGCGATACAGCAAAAATATATTCCACACATAGACCACCAGCCCCACCAGCATATCTTACCATCTCCATCAAGAAATTCAGCATCGGCCGCATAAAAGCAAGTATAAAAAATACCGGAGAATCGAGTGTTTCTTTAGTGAACTGGAGCATATCTGTAACTGGTGGAGCACTTAAGAGAATAGATGCGAAAGCAAACGGCAAATTGGTATACCTGGATACGGGAGAATCTGCACCAATATCTACTGCAAAAAGATCAATAAAGCGTGGCTTCGGAAGGATTTCAATAACTGTGACGGCGATTGTGGGTGAAGATACTTTCGAATTGACGGCAAAAGGATTTGTCTTTGGAAGAATAATCATAACAAGAACTTTATACCACACGCAGTAACACTACTGCAAAATAACATAATCAACCCTTCTATTTTTTTCTTATTTTTAATTATTTAGAAACAAAAAGTTTATGTTCTCGTGAATTGCTTGTGTTTTAAGTGAAAGTATAATGGATGACAAAACAAGAATAGAAAAAGACATCGTGATGTTCGAGGAAAATATCAGCAAGATGAATGAAAAACTCAAAAAAGAAAACAGCAAAGTTGTAGAATTGGCAAAACAGTATTACGAAGATTCAAAGTATTATCTTGGAAAAAAGGATTATTTCACGGCATTTGGTTGCATAAACTATGCACATGGTTTGCTAGATGCAATTATAAAGTTTTAAAGCGTAATAAAAAGAATTTTTTAACCAAATAATATTTTTATTTCTTCATCAGGTTTTACCTTTAATTTTTCTGCCGCATTTCCCTGATTAATGCTGACTTCGAGATAGTTGCTGCTACCCACCGTTGCAAGAATTTGGCCTTTTTTAACAAAATCATAGGATTTTACAAACATCATTTCCTCTCGTTTGTCTCCAAAAAAAACCATGATTTTTTTATCATAACTTAAAACTTCTCTTATCCGAATGCCGTTAATATTTGTTATAATGTTTCCAAAATGATCAACATAAATAATCTTTCCGATTGCAGTTTTATCACTTATTTCGCCCTTTCCAAAATCCATGTCAACAAAATCGTTAATTTTACGACCTATTTTTTCGAATGGTATGCCTTTAACTATATGTGCCGCCACTGGAGCAAAAACATCTCGCCCGTGAAAGGTGTTAGAAACTGCATTGGCCATATATTTGTTGTTTGTAATTTCATATACTGTGAAGTTTCCTAAAAAATGTGCAGATGGCATTAGAAGGCCATTATCAGGACCAACTAACACATGGCTTTTAGTGGTAACTATTATTCCTTTTCTTTTAGTACCAACGCCTGGATCTACAACGGCCACATGAACTGTTCCCATAGGAAAATGAGATACAGTTGTCTGAAGAACAAACGCTCCTTCACGAACGTCGTGCGGTTTTATATCGTGGGTTATGTCAATGAGTCTGGCATCAGTAATCGATGAAACTACTCCTTTCATCTGGGCAACATATCCGCTTTTTGTGCCAAAATCAGTGAGAAACGTTATTATTTCCATATTGAACTAGATCCTCAAAATCAAAATGCACAATCTGATTATTTAATATAACGAATGATTTTTTGTTATTTTTTTAGCATTTTTTCGCAAAAGTATTTATGTGAGGAGCTTTTAATATATATAGACTGGAGATTTTGAAAATGGGGCACGATAAAAAAGACATGGAGATTTTAGCTGAAATTTGGGACAAAGAAGAGGATTCCATGGTATGCCCAAAATGCGGAGGGAAGTTGGTACTAGTACAGGTAGAGCCAATACAAGATGCGGAAAATGCATATGTTCCATATGAAACTGTCATCGAATGTTGCAATTGCTCGTTTAACATGAGAACAGAATCTTTTACAATCCTTGGAAGCATAAAGAATTTTGATTTAGAAAATGTGGAAATCGGAAGTTGGTCCCCGAGCGGAAGTAGGGTTATATCAAGATATAAACACTCTTTGGATTATGAACTATTGAGAAAATTGAAGGAGTCCGGCGATCTTGTTGAATTTTTGGTTGTAGATAATCAAGTCGTACAAGTAATGGGATAAAGAACTGTTTAAAAACGTACCAAATTTAGAGATTTTTACATTTATGTTTTAATAAATTTTAAGTTTCATTACATTATAAAACAGTTGATTTGACAGAATAGCAGACAATGTTTATATAACAGAACAGACAAAGTTATTACTGAGGGGCAAACTATGAAAAAGAAAGCAAAAAAGAATATACCAAAAGAAATCCCCATAATCTGGGTGAATATAGTCGAACCTTTTTACTAAGAATACATCATACCCTCATAATCTTTTGATTCTTGTTTTTTGTCTTTCGAATGATGTTTAATGAATTTTTGTCTTCGTTTATCTCCTATAAACTTAAAATCATGTCTCAAAAGTCTTACATATGTTTTATCTGGAAGTGGCTCCAATCTTACAATGCCTTTAGTTTGAAATTTTTTCAAAATTCTCATGATGGTACTTCTCGATAAGCGTAGTTTTTCTGAAATATCAAAAACAGTTATAGGATATGTTGTCTGCAAAAGTCGGATGATTCTCTCATCTGGAGTTCCTGTAATAATCTCTATCATAGATAAACCAGCACAAAAGAAGTGCATCTATATGCATTCGTAAGCCCTTATTCCAGTTTTATTTATCTTAAATAAATTCTTGACATCACCCTGCATTTCAGACGGATATCCATCTGGAAATTCGATACAGCCCTTACAAATTTCAGATCCTATTGCTTTCTTTAACGAATTGATACTTACGTAACCCAGTGAATCTGCCTCGATTTCCTTTGCAATTTCATCCCATGCCTTTATGCTTCCTTTAGAATCTCTTGCAATAAACTCCTTTCTGCTGCGCATATCGATGCCTAGATAGCATGGAGCGATTAACGGCGGGCAGCCGATTCTCACATGAACTTCGGTCGCACCAGCATTTTTCATCCCCCGAACTATTTTTCGTATATTTGTGCCACGTACTATGGAATCGTCAACCAAAACAACCCGTTTGCCTTCAAGAACGGAACGGATAAACGATAGCCCTTCCTCAACTACTTTGTCTCTGTTCTCCTGTGTTTGCTGGATAAAGGATCTTTCATCTTTGTCTTTCATTATTCCGTCATCAATAGGTATGCCAGATTCACGGGAATACCCCAAAGCATATCGTCTTCCAGACTCAGGGACTGGAATTACGATGTCTGCATCAGCAGGTTGTTCCCGAGCGAGTAGATGGCCTATCTCATCTCTTGTTTTATGAATTGAACGACCATTAATTCGTGAATCTGGTTTGGCAAAATAGACGTATTCAAACATGCAAGGCATCTCTTGTTTTTTTATGATTTGTTTCTCGTAGATGTTGCCTTTTCCATCGATTATGAAAACAGTGCCACCAGGTATGTCTTTTACATATTCAAAATTTATTTTCTTAAAAACCCTCGTTTCAGAAGTTAAACAATACATGCCATTTGATTTCCCTAACACCAAAGGCCTTATTTTACGTGGATCAGTAATAGCAAAAAGGTAAGGCGATTCACCGGAGTCGGCAATATACAAAACAGAACAACTGCCCTTTAGATGACGCATTATGTTTTCGCATGCCTTGAAGATAACATCGGGACTCAATTCTTTTTTGTACAGCTCATCAGCCATAGGTAGAAGTAGCCACTGAATGTCACATTCCGTACGTGGTTTCCTATTTGTCTTTTGACTCATTTCCGAACAATTGTATATGTTGCCGTTGTGAACAGCCGCTAAAAAAGGGTTAACAAGATATTCTGGTTGTGCATTTCTTTTTAGTGATTCAATATCATCCATCCCTGCAGTTGAGTATCGCGTGTGACCGATGCCGATATTTCCGGGTCTGTCAGTCTTTTTTTCATCATTAAATACATCTCGCACTAAACCAGCATCTTTAGTAACATGGACATTACCATCATACGTAAGCATTCCAGCAGATGATTGGCCACGATGTTGTATAGAGAGCAAGCTATGATAAATCAATCGAGAAACAGGTTTCCCCCCAATAATACCGACGATACCGCACATTTTAGAGATGGGAATGAAATAAGCATTATTTATAGATTTTTTTATATGAAACTATAGTAGAAATCTTCCATTCTTGTAAATAAGTTCACCATCAGCATAAACTTCGCCTTCTTTACGAAGATCGCACATCATGTCCCAATGCAGTGATGATTTGTTTTTACTGCCTGTCTCAGGATACCCGCTGCCGACAGCAATATGCATGGTTCCGCCAATCTTTTCATCAAAAAGCGTGTTGAGGGTGTATTTTTTGATGCCGTAGTTTGTACCAAAAGCAAATTCACCGATAAAGCATGCCCCTTTATCCATATCAAGCATGGAGTGGAGAAATTTTTCGCCTTTGCTTGCTTTTGCCTTTACGACTTTTCCTTTCTTAAACCAAAATTGTATGTCTTCTATGATTCTGCCGCCATGAGATGCTGGAAATGAGTATCTGATGCACCCATCTGCAGATGTTTCAATGGGCCCAGTAAATACTTCTCCATCTGGAAAATTTTCTTTACCGTGACAGTTAATCCACTTTCTGCCTTCGACTGAAATCTTAAGATCAGTATCTTTTGCAATAACGTGTAGCCTTTTCTTTGATTGTAATAATTTTCTTATTTTTTCTTGCTCTTTGAAAACATTTTTCCAGTGGGCAATTGGATCTTTTTTATCAACGTGAGCTGCCTTGAAAATGAACTCTTCATATTCTTGAAGGGACATCTCGGCATCCTGTGCAGCAGCATTGGTTGGGTATTCTGTTAGACACCATCGCAGTTCTTTTTTTGCCGCTCGTTGCAAAAATATATCATGAATTTCCTGATTGGCAGTGCTAGCCATTGCCTGTTTCTTTGGATCAACATTTGTCATACTTCGAGTATTTTCTGGGGCGATTATCGTAAGTCTTGCGTCAATTTTTTCAGTTTCAAATTTAGCAATTGGAGAGACGTACTTTAGTTGTTCATTTGATGCGTATTTGTAAAAAATCTCACCAATTCCATCTATGCCAACTCGCACATAAGGATTTGCACCGCATTCCAAAGCCTGCTTGTATACCTCTTTTATCAGTGGTGCAGTCAGATAACTTCCGCCTATTACAAACAAGTCTTTTTTTCTTATTTCAAGAGAGTGATTTACTAAAATATGTGCATATTTTTCTAAACGTCTGTCAATCATAAAGAAACCCAGAAAACGGAAACAGCTGAAATGATAAAAGCATTTCCCAAGTTAGCTAAATGTTTTCCCAGTCTTTCAGTACAGATTCCCATTTATGATTTTGTATTTCATCGATTTCATCGATTTTTTTAATGATTTTTTCGTAACCTTTCATCAGGGTACGTGTAGAAACTTTTACAATAAAATCATATTTGCCTGACGTAGCTGCTACATGTGTCACACCGCGTATGCCCCACAGCTTCTTCATTGTCTCCTTTATAGGATAACCTGGTTTGACAGTTATGAAAATATATGCTTTTACTACTGTGAGGGCAAAAGAAATAATTCCCAATATAATTAGTATCATACCGATCACTTTAATCAACAGCATTACTGGGTCTGTTGACAATACATCTATATAACCAAGTTGTAGGAGAATAATTGTGAAAGGTATAGCAAAAATAATTGTTGATGCTCGAATTGCGTTATTTATACTGGTTTTACCTAAACCGAGGGCTCGTATGTAAAGTACGTATGCAAAGAACGTTGTCGCCATTATGGCAGCAAGCAACATGAAATAATGTGGGTCAACGGACGTAGTAAAAGCTGAGACGAGATGGTTACTTGAGGTTAACAAATCTTTGAAAAAGAGGATAAACGCAGTGAAAATACATGTGAATATAACATTCCAGAATCTAATATTAACAGAATCATTTGGTCTGTTGTTTATCTTCATTAATTTTAATTTACGCTGGTAAATCGAAAAAATAGCCCATGTTGGGTTTACTACAACGAAGACGATTAAAATAGAGGTGAGGTCAAATTCACCTGTTAAACTAATTGATGCAAGAATCGCACCAAAGGCGACAATTATGGAAGATTGAACTTCAACAAGTGTTGGAACATCTTTTTCAGTAATTGATTCCATAAGCAGTAGATATAAAATAACTATCTGAGAAAAAGAAAGGATAACTGCTGGGTCTTGCACTGTTGAGACAATCGCGCAATAACCTACAGTGTTGATAGCGTTCATTAGACCAGCAACGAGATTGTATTTAACTTCGCTTTTTTTAACTAGACGGACACGTTTGAATGAAGGGTCAAGGACTTTAGCCCCGATGCTTTTTCCTTTGATAGGAACCGACAACACTATCGCAATTAGAAGAGTTATGATTGCACCAACAAAAAATAGACCAAATGCAAACGCCCATGGATCATGAATAAAAGCTGCTTGAGCGCCAACAAAGCTGTCCAGTGCAGTAACTGCTGCAGCAATAAAAGCAGAGGTAAAAGCCAGTGTGTAAAATAGGTATTTTTTTCTTATTATCATGGTCTAGTCTCATGATAGTGCTATTTCTTTCTCTATTATCTGGGTGGTTGTCTTTGTTACACCATCTATCATCTGAAGTTTGTCTGTTACGCCCAATAGTTCTTCAAGGTTTTTCACTTGCGCACGAACAACTATGTCGTACTCTCCTGCAATGATAGATATTTTTGCAACATTTTCGATTTTTCTCATTTCTTTTATTGCTTTATCTGTTTTTCCTGGTTGCATTGTTATTAATATGTAGGCGCTTATCATAATTTATTCCCACCTGTGATTTTCTCGGCGCAAATATTAAACCAAGTTATAAATGTATCTATACTAGATTATATATGGGTAATTGTTTGAGAGTATTAAAATAGTCTTATCAAGTTATGGGGAGCCTGTTATGACTCAGATATCTGAAGCTAAAAAAGGTAGAATAACTAAACAGATGAGAGATATATCAAAAGAAGAGCACATTGATATAGAAATTATAAGAAGAAGAGTTAACTCAGGAAAAATAGTTATCCCATATAACCAGATACATTCACCTAAATCACTGGGTATTGGCAAAGGCTTAAGAGTAAAGGTCAACGCTAACATTGGAACCTCTCGAGAATATTGTAATATAAAAGAAGAGAACGAAAAAGCTAAAGTTGCAGTTGATGCTGGTGCCCATGCACTAATGGATTTGTCTACCGGTGGAAATCTAGATAAAATCCGTACAAGTCTTCTTAAAAATGTTCACATACCTTTTGGAACGGTACCAATTTATCAGGCAGGTATTGAAGCAATTAAAAAACACGGCGCCATTATTGACATGACTGAAGACGATATTTTTAATTCTTTTGAACATCAAGCAAAACAAGGTGTTGATTTCGCTGTTGTTCACGTCGGAGTAACAAAAGAAAGTGTAGAACGACTCAGAAAGCAGAAACGCCTAATTCCAATGGTTTCACGTGGTGGAGCATTTCACATGGCATGGATACTACATAATGAACAGGAAAATCCACTATATGATAACTTCGATTATCTGCTGGAAATTGCAAAGAAATACGATATAGCTCTTTCACTTGGAGATGGAATGAGATCCGGAGCATTATATGATTCCAATGACCGAGCAAAATTCCAGGAATTATTAATAATTGGTGAGCTTGTTGAAAAAGCACGCAAGTACGGTGTACAGACGATGGTTGAAGGACCTGGGCACATGCCCCTAAATGACATAGCAGCAAATATACAGGTGATGAAAACGGTAACAAGAGAAGCACCTTATTTTGTTCTTGGCCCTCTCGTCACTGACATCGCACCGGGCTACGATCATTTTGTTGGTGGTATTGGAGGAGCGCTAGCTGGTTTTGCTGGTGCTGATTTTCTCTGCTATGTAACACCAGCAGAGCATCTATGTTTGCCAGATAAAAACGATGTTAGAGACGGTGTCATTGCGACTAGGATAGCTGCGCATGCTGCAGATCTAGCGAGAGGCATAGACAGGGATGTTGATTCAACCTTTAGTAAAGCACGTGAGAATCTAAATTGGAATAAAATGTTTGATATTTGTATAGACCCAAAAAAAGCTAAAGAGTACAGGAAAAAAAGGTTGCCATTAGAGGATACAAAAACTTGTTCTATGTGTGGAAAACTTTGTGCAAT
>Ga0172364_10001152_pt1 | contig 19992 bp, 19 predicted proteins | sample LakKivSesite10cm_FD_114545 | JGI IMG/M metagenome (GOLD analysis project Ga0172364, IMG submission 114545) | Sediment microbial communities from Lake Kivu, Rwanda - Sediment site 10cm | ecosystem: Environmental > Aquatic > Freshwater > Lake > Sediment | place: Rwanda: Western Province, Lake... | reverse complement strand
CCTGTATAACGATCTATATAACGAGTAGCAAAGAGCGCGCCAGAAAAGGCAACAATAGAAATTACAAAAACCATAAATGCAGAGAATGAATCAAAACCAAAGACAATACCAATGGGTGGTGGCCAGTTTCCGAATTTATAGACTATCATTGGAAATGCCTGAGTAATTGCAATACCATAGAGTGATAGAATAAAGAGCACAAATGATATAATATTACCAATAATCGGTGCAAATGGTTTCCATAGTTTTGAAAGAAGTGGAATTAAAAATGCGCCCAATAAAGGTAAGGCAAATAGAAGCGGCAGAAAAATCATCAAGACCTCCTTTTGCCCTCTTTAGCCATGTTTAGCCTTTTAGTTTCTTTATCTCGCTGACATCCATTGTCTTGTGTCTTTCGTATATCCGGACAATGAACGAAAGTAGTAGCGCAGTTGTTCCCAATCCGATCACGATAGCGGTAAGCACCAGTGCCTGGGGGATTGGGTCAACAAAGTTATGAGGCATATCCATTTTAATAATAATCGGGTCAATTGCACCGCTCTTAAATCCTATAAGGGCAAATAGCATATTCACGGCGTATTCCATAATACAGAAACCAATTGCAATTTTTATCAAATTTCTCTTTGCCACTACAGCATATAAACCGATAAGAAACAGAATTATACAACTTGCAAAGACAACCATTACTCCTCCATTTTATCGTGAAACGTGCAACGTGTAATGTGAAACGAAACTTTAGCCGACTCTATCAGGTTAAAAAGCATCTGGGAGATTCTAATACATTTAACACGTAATTCTTTTTTCTCACCAGATGTTATCAAATTTCGATTCTTCAATATCGTTATCATAGGAATACATTCTCGATCCGAGGATAACGCAATTCTATAAAAGTAATGCTTTTCTTTAAGCGAAAATTTGCCACTACCTTCAGCAATATTATTGGGAATTGATATTGCGGCTCTTATCAAATTATCACCTATTGAAAATTGCAATGCCACTGGTAATCTTTCAGTGATTCTGAAGACATCGTCAACGAATTCTAATGCGAGTTGATACACTTCCAATGTTTCAAAATCGAAAACAAAATTATCTTCTACACTCTCTTTATTGTTCCACATTTCTCACACCAGATTGCTATTATTCATCATCCGTTTCCCGTTGCACATTTGTCGTTTCACGTTCTTCAGTCCTCCATTATATACTTCACAGAAGCAAGGGCAAGAAATATAGAGAATAAACCCGCCGCGACATTTATACCAATACCAATGTTACATATTGGGATCAGTCCAGCGCTCAATAAGTGAAATGGCTTACCGAGTCCGAAGATAGGCGCATTCAAAAAGAATACACTGGCAATCAACAAACCAGCGAAGGCCGAACCCCAGAAAATTAACAATCCAATACTCATTAATCTGGGAACTCGTCTGGAAAGCTCCTTCTCTTTTTCTGCACTACTTCCAAAAGCAAGAATCCGTAAAATTAATGAACCAGCAATAATAACCCCACCAGCAAATCCGCCACCAGGGGTGAGATGACCGTGTAGAATAATATAAATACCATACATAAATATGAAACCACTGACAATATTGGTTATTCGTTTAACGATCAAACTCATACCGGACATAGGACCTCACTTTCTTCCAATCTTCCTCATCACTGCCAGCACCCCGATAGCTGATGTAAACAGCACAGTTGCCTCACCAAGTGTATCAAGACCACGGAAGTCAAGAATTATATCCGCTACGATATTTACACCACCCACCTTAGGCAAACCCATTTTGATATATTCACTGGCAATTTTCATTATCGGTGAACCAAAAGGTGACAGTTGGTTGAAGATCTTCTCCATAATAATCAGAAAAAGAATAACAAAAAAACCATAGAAAAACAATCCAAAGATTTGCATTGGCGTGAACCGTTTAGTTATTGTCTCATCAATAGCAGTTGTGCGGAAAATGACCGCAACAAATATTATAACTGTAAGAATTTCTACAACAATCTGCACAATCGCCAGGTCAGGTGCCTGGAGCAAAATAAAAAGAATTGCTACAGAAAAACCCACTGCACCAACAGCTATGGCAGCAGCAAGCAAATCCTTTATCTCGATCGCGATTATTGCCGCTATAATCATAAAGACCAAAAATAAATAAATCTCAATCATACACACTCCAATTTTTCCCTTTTCATCTTGCTCATAGTGCCAGTAATATCAAAATAATTATCCCACCAATAAATATCCAACCAATATATCCTGGTAACTCTCCCGAATGAACAGAAGAAAAAATCCGACTGAGTGATGCTACAATCCCAGCAATACCTTGATATACTACTACCAAAAACTGGTTTATAACATCCCGGAAAAGAATAGAAAAACCACCAAATATACCACGTAGATAATTGTAGAAATCAAATGCCCCTTCTTCACCAAACTTATAGGTTTTTTCTAACATCTCAATATTATGAACTGCAGAATAAAAATTAGGACCTGTAATGCGTGCCTGCTCTGTATCAAGAATTTCGCCACCCACAAAAATCTTGCTCTTTCTTGGTTTTAAACCTGTACCAAACAGGAATATAACAAATCCCATAAAAATGCCCAGAATTATCAGGATTGTAGTCAGTTCTGCTGACCAGAAACCGATTATCTTTATCTTTAAAAATGGTAGAGATGGATAGATTAATCGCGCAAGCGGAATTTGCTCGGCAAATATACCAAATATAATACAGAGAAAGGCAAGTATTAATGTCGGTGTAACCATGCCAAATCTTGTCTCACACACCTTATCCAGTTCCTTGGGCCTTTCACCTAAAAATAGTGAATGTATCATCTTCAAAAATGAGGCAAGTGTCAGGACACTACCAAACATTGCGGCAATTAAGAATATTACCCAGAGATTCGTCTGTCTGTTCAATTCAATTATTCCCTGATAGATCATCCATTTTGAATAGAAACCATTAAATGGCGGAACACCGGAAATAGCAAATGCCGCAACAATAAATGAAAACATTGTCAGAGGCATCTTTATGCCGAGCCCACCAAGGTTATCAAGTTCGGTTGTGCGGGTACGATATTCAACCGCACCTGCTGAAAGAAAAAGACAGGACTTATATATTGCGTTGTTTATCATGTGAAATAATCCACCAGCAACACCGATTGGTATTCCCGTGCCGATACCAAGCACCATATAACCGACCTGAGATACTGCATGAAATGATAATAATCTCATTGCCTCTTTTTGAACCAATGCCATTATTACCGCAAAAATAATTGTAATTGCACCAATCATCATAAGTGTAATCCTTATGGGCATTGATTGTGTAATATCAAAAAGATAATATGAAATGCGTACTAAAAAGTATATGCCTAAAAGTTTATCAAGGCTTGCGGGAATAAATGCCATAGTAGAGGCAGGAACAACCTTTGCCGCCTCTGGTATCCAAGTGTGTAAGGGCATTGCCCCTGCCTTGGCAAGTGTTCCAACAAGCAGAAGAATATATGCGGCAATTAAAATACCATTATTTAACTTAAGAAGTGGACTGACTGGAAAATTGGCATCACCAATGAGCACATAGATAATAATAATACCTAACATCATTACAAAATCGGATACACCAACTATGGTCAATGCCTTTCTTGCGGCTAAGACACTATCTTTTTTACCCACTAAAAGAATTCCATATAACGAAAATACAAGCATATTCCAGAAGATTAACATTAATATAAGATTGCCACTGAGCACAACACCATTTGCGCCAGAAAGGGTCAAGCCAAGGTATAATTGATAGACTCTTTCACCAGACATCTTTTTCATTGCTACAACTGAATAAAGCAGAACAAGAAAGGCAAAGATTCCGTTAAACAATAAAATAAATCTTGTAAGATTATCAACATAGATTCTAAAATCAATACCAGCAATACTTGCAATATTGTATGAGAATGATTGGCCCTGGAACAAAAGGAAAATTCTTAAAGAAAAGTATAATGTAAGAACAAAACCTAAAAATCCCATTTCATTGCGCAATCTCTTTATTAAAAATCCCAAGAGTCCGCACATTATCGGCAATAATAATACATAATATATCTCGTACATCACAGACCTCCAATAAATGTTAATATCTCATAGAAAAGTATTCCCAATATTAAAGAGAGTAACGTAAGAATAAATACCACTCCGATCTCAACAACCCTTGGCTTTCTTGCGAATTTTAATTCAGCGATATCACACTTTTCACCGTAGAATAATTCATGATAAAAACGGTCACTGTATAAAAGAGTAAATATTGCTGAAGCAATGGCGAGAAATCCAAAATATATATTATTTTGCACCGCGCCAATCAAAACCATCAATTTCGAAAAGAAGCCAATCATCGGGAAGAAACCAACAATAGAACCGAATAAAAGCGCCATCGTCACAGTAAGAACAGGTGAAATCCTGAGCATACAGGAAATATTCTTAATATTCGCCTCACCGGTAACATCTTCAATCGTTCCGACACCATAAAAGAGTCCTGACTTTGCCAGGGCATGAGCAAGGATGTATAACATTGCACCTGAAATTCCAAATTTTCCGCCTACAGAAAAACCCAATAGTATAAAACTTACTTGACTGATAGTTGAATAGGCAAGTAGACATCTCAAGCGATTTGTTTTATATGCTGCTCCACCAGCAACCAAGCTGGAAATGGCTGCAAGCCAGGCAACGATTGTAAAAAAATCATTGGGTATATTAGGATTATTTGAGAAGAACCTGAAGAACAGAACTAGTCCAAGATTTTCTGCAATACCAGCAAGCGAACCTCCAATGGCTGATGGTATTGAGGTATATGCAGGAATAAGCCAGAAATGAAGCGGTAAGACAACCGACTTGGTAAATATGCCGATTGTGATCAGGATAACTGAGGTGAGATTGATCTGTTTAATCTGAGAAATTATAAGTGTATTATTGTCAAGGTATAAAATCCCAATACCAATAAGCATCAGTGCAGCAGAAATAAAATTTGTGATAAAGACAACATTACCTGAAGAAACCTGGTCAGGTTGCCGATAAAAGACGACCGCGCGCCAGACCGCAAATGTTGCTATTTCCCAACAAATAAATATAAATAAAAGATTTGTAGAAACTGCCACACCAATCCCAGAAAAAATAATCAGTAAGAGCGTTATATAATACTCCAGTTTATGACCTTTTTGCCTGATCGTGGCAAGTGCATAGATAAAAGACATAAGTCCAATAAAGATGAATGTTATACTCAAGAATATTCCAGATCGGTCAAGCAGAAATCCCAATTCCATCATAGAATGAACTCGCTCATTTTTTATATTTCCTTATTAACTTTTCTGTCTTTTGAATGGACAATTGAAGCAAATCCTTGCCAGTGTACTTCATTTTTCCATGCTCATAGACGATAGTCCGTTCAGTGCAACAATAACAGGGGTCAACTGCGGCAAGTACCAGTGCTGCATCAGCAATGGAATAACCCTTTACCGCAACGACATTAGAGGCAATATTCATAAAACTCGGCGCCCGAATCTTATGTCGCACTGGCATATTTGAACCATCAGCGCGAACATAATGGAAGACCTCTCCCCTGGGTGCCTCATGCCTACCAATGCCTTCACCCAGTGGAATATCTTCAATCTTTGTTTCAATTGGTCCTTCGGGCATTTTTTTTAAGCACTGCCGCACAATCTTTATTGATTCAATACACTCCAAGAGCCTTATCTTCGCCTTTGCCAGAACATCACCCTCTTCAAAGACCACAATATTCCAGTCAACTTTGTCATACGCATCGTAAGGGTCGTCCTTGCGCACATCAATTGCAATACCAGATGCACGGGCAGTAGGTCCTAATACTCCATAGGCAATTGCATCCTCTTTCTTTAATATACCAACACCCTCAAGCCTTGCACATATTACCGGGTCATCAAGTATTGCATTGGTAAACATCCTTGTCTTTTCTTCAATAAGATTCAAATACGCTTCAATCTTGGGATAGTCCTCAAGCAATATATCCCTTCTTGCCCCACCAATCTTATTTATTGCATAATGATTACGATTACCCATTATCAATTCAAAGAGATCAAGCAATGGCTCTCGATAACGCCATACCCACATCCAGACTGTATTATAACCTATAAAATGTCCTGCAAGGCCAAGCCAGAGATAGTGTGAATGAATTCTTTCCAGTTCGCCGATGATCGTCCGAATAAATTGTGCCCTTGGTGGAGGTTTTATCTTGCATATATCTTCTACCGCAAGGCAGTAGGCATAAGGGTGTGAATCTGAACATATACCACAAATCCGCTCCACTAAAAATGGAACCTGGTCAAAGGTCATTGTCTGAGCAATATATTCATGTCCACGATGGTTGTAGCCAAGATTAATTTCGAGATCAACAACCTTCTCTCCTTCAACTATCAACTTAAAGAACTCTGGTTCTTCTTGCAGAGGATGATAAGGACCAATAGGAACAATCCTATATTTCGGATTTCGAATTTCGGATTTCGGATTTAACTCATTCATAGTCTCTCCTCAACGGATATGTTGCTTCAGGCCAATCTTCAGGGGTCAAGAGGGGTACAAGATTTGGATGTCCCACAAACTCAACACCCAAGAGTTCGTGAATCTCTCGTTCAATCCAGTTTGCTGCGGTCAGAAAATCAGCAAGGCTTTTTATCTTCAGGTCGTCTTTTGGAACAACTGTTTTAATTGTGTAATATGTTCCTGCCCCATCATCAGAAAAATGATAAAGGATTTCAATACCATCACGAGTATCAATACCTGTAGCAATTGATAACCGAAAGCCCAATTCTTTGAAGAGGTAATGGGCAAATTCATATACTTTTTCACGCTCTATCTTTAGATATGTCCGCCTTGGAGAATGGACTTTTATCTCCACATTAGGAAATTTTTTCTTTATGCCTTCTAAGATCTCTTTGGAATATACCTTTTCCATGTTCTCAATCCCACAAATATGCAAAGTATATAAAATTTCCAAAAAATCCTTGTTTGAAAAATTCGAATTTAGAATTTAGAGATTGTTTATAATTTCTCGTTTCGAATTTCAAAATTGAACCAGTATGTATCATCCTAACCTCTTCAAAGCCTTAACCACACCCATTATAATTGCCTCAGGTTTTGGCGGACAGCCAGGTATATATACATCAATCGGTAAATGTTTATCATAAGGACCAACAACATTATAAGATTTCTCAAACATATGGCAATGGCATGTACAGGTTCCCACGCCAATAACAAGACAGGGTTTGGGTGTCTGTTCATAGACTCTCAATACTCTGGGCAAGCTCTTACGATTTAAAACTCCAGTGACAAGAAGTGCATCCGCATGCCTTGGCGAACCAACCAGGACAATGCCAAATCGTTCTACATCCCATCTCGGAGTTAATACATCAAGTATCTCAATATCACAATTATTACAGGATGCTGCTGCCACATGGAAAACCCACGGCGACTTCTTCAACCCCCAGAGTTTTATATTTCCCATAAATCTCTCCTATAATTTATTAATTGATAGTATCAATCCAATGATTGATAAAATTCCAAGGAAGATCCAGAAAAACTTCAATGCCTGGTCAATACGCAATCTTGGATTTGTATTCTTAATCAATATTATCAGCACAATAATCAAAAGAAATTTTAAAATTGCCCACGAGTCCCCGATCCCACCCCATAGCAGAGATATCATAAATATCGGCAATAAGAACAGCATCATTGCCCTTGTAATTTTATATATTGCCAGGGCAACCCCTGAATATTCAATATATGGTCCTGCCATTATCTCCTGTTCCGCCTCTGGTACATCAAAAGGTACAACACCCAATTTTGCTTGGATCACTAGTAAAAAGATTATTGCTGATATTACCCCTGAGATAGAATATAAAAATGGTCCGTTAACCCTCTGCAGATGTATTATATTACCAAATTTTATTGTTCCGCCCGCCTTGAGAACTATGCCCGCAATTACTATTAAAAATGGCAGTTCATAGGCAAAATACTGGGTCATCTCCCTTGAAGCACCAACACTTGCCAGAGGATTTTTTGATGCCGAACCACCAATAATTACACCGATGGGTGGCAGGGCAAATAAATAAATCATCACAATTAAATCACCAGCAAAGGATGTTTCTGGAGAAAAATTCATTTTAAACAACATAACCGAAAGCATTGTCATAGAGAGCAATCCGAGAATTGGGCCAAGATAAAAGAGAGTCTTGGATGCCCCCTCAGGTATGATCGTCTCTTTTAATAACAACTTAAAGAAATCTGCATAAGGCTGATACCAGGGCGGACCCACCCGCATTTGAACCCTTGCCGTTACCTTACGGTCAACCCAGGTCAAAAACATACCAATAATTGCGGTGAATAAAAATCCGGGGAAGATAATATAATAAATTAGTATCTTTACAATATTCATCACCTTCTCCTCACAAATACATCCTTGGAGACCATTCTCACACCAACCTCCATCTTTTTTATTTCTTCTTCTTCAAGGAACTGGAGTGCACCCGAAGAGCAGGCAGAGACACATCTTGGCCCTTCTTCACGGTCATTGCAAAGATTACACTTCTGTGAGATATGCCGCACAAGTGGCGCATCAATAACGCCGAATGGACAGGCATAAGTGCAACTCTTACAACCGATGCAAATAAAAGAAGACCGGGTCACGAGGCCTGTTTTTTCATCACGAGTTATTGCGTTTACTGGACAGGATGCCAGACACAGAGCTTCTTTACAGTGTTTGCACGCAAGAGGCAGATATGCTATATTTTCAATATCAGCGTGTTTTATCCTCGATTCACCCTTGAATGCAATCTTGCAGGCTGCCTCACAAGACCTGCAACCGCAGCACAAATCAAGGTCCAGGACTATTCTTCTTGCCATATCTTCACTCCAGTCGGATTAAAATTCAAATAACCATTTACAACTTCATATTCAAACAAACCACGGATTTCAGCTGTTTCTGGTTGGGTAAATACCGCACCCTGAGGGATTTCACTGGTTATCTTTATCTGTATTCTGACTTTATTATTTTTTGATTCAACAAAAACGAAATCATTGGGCTTTAAACCAATTTCTACGGCGTCTGCAGGATTAATTTTCAGAATCGGTTTTTCCAATAAACCTAAATAATAAAAGGAAATCTTTTCACCAAAAAGCATAAGCCTTCCATCTTTTTTCTGCGAAATTCTATCTACTATTCTTTTCGCACCATCTTTAAAATCTATATTTTCGTTGTTGGGTGGTTCGCATTCAGAGCCTGCTGTTTCAAAACCAAGAAGGTTTAATAGTTGAATAATATTTTTTGCACCGCTGACTGTTGATATCTCACCCCTAAGCGTCTTTTTACCAAAGGATGTTAAAATTGTTCCTGATTTTTCCATATTTAGCGCAATAGGTATTTGAGTGAAATCCCTGAATCGCAATGTGCTTGTTGCAAAGACATTTATACCTGATAATTCACTGTATATCTGTGGATAATAGAATGGGAATAACTCACCAAAATTTATTAAATACTTTATTCTGTTTTTCTTAAACAATGGTAATAAATTTCCAAAATTAGGTAGTTTATTAAAGTGAACAAATTCAAATAAAGGCAAAATCTTTTTATTGCTGAAATTGCTCAATCTTTTCAGTCCCTCTACAAGAACCTGCGGCTCATAACTATGGGCAAAAGGCATTGAGGTAATAATCAAACCAGTTTCGGTAGATTTAAAATCTTTGAAAAGATCCTGGAGTATTTTGTCCGGAATATCAGAAATTTTTGAAGTATCAATACCTGAAATATTTTCACCGGCAAGGTTTAGCATAACAATTGCCTCGGTCCCCGGTTTTACCATAAGAAAGTCGGTAGCAAAATATGATGTATGATTTCTGACAGAATCAATTACTACAAGCCGATGCCTTCTATCACTCAACTTCCAGTTTATTAAATTTCTTGACATCATTGGTACATTATCGAAAATATCGCCCAGGACAATGATCATCTGACTTTTTTCTATATCATCAATCGTTGCCGAATTTTTCTCATCAATAAGGCGATTTAACAATGATTCAGGCTCAAAATATGTTGATGCTACATTATGTAGATTCAATTTTTTACAAAAATTTAAAATTGCTGATTCTTCGTCAATGGTCACATTCTTATCAATTGTTACTGCAATTGCATCGGGCTGGGCAAAGGCATTCTGCAAATTCTGCTTAATTCTACCCCAGTCTGTATATCTACTATTTTCCACAGGCACACACAACCTTTTTGGATGGTTTAGATACAATACTGAAGCACTTCCTCTTGGACAGAGCCTGCCCTGGTTCGGAGTATCTTTAATATATTCCACGCCCCTTATCCCAAGGTCATCAAAGACAACCCCTAGTTCACAGCCATAACTGCAGAAGGGGCAAAGAGTTCTAATGACCATGCAAATTCTCCTGCTTACAATAGGAAAATTCTAAATCCCAAATACTGAATTCTAAACAAGCCGCCTTAGGCGGACTAAATCCTAAATCACAAATATTCAAACAGAATTTATTTAATTTAAGAATTTGATAAATTTGAATTTGTTTCGGATTTCGTGTTTCGGTTTTCGGATTTAACTTTTTCATACGAATGGATTTTCTATATCCTTCACATCCTTCCAGGTCAGCACTGGTCCATCTTTGCACACATAGAATTTGCCTACCCGGCAGTGATTGCATTTACCTATCCCGCAAGACATATTCTTTTCCATTGAGAGATAGATATTTGAATCTTTAAATCCAGCTTCAACAAGACGCTGGGTTGTAAATTTCATCATTAACGGAGGGCCACAGACAATGGCAGGTGTTGTTTTCACATCAACAGGAATCTGGTCAAGGATTGTGGTCACCACTCCCACACGTCCCTTCCATTCTTCATCCCCAACATCAACAGTCAGTAATATATCTACATTTTTTATCTTAACCCATTCAGGTAATAAATATTTATAAATAATATCCTTAGGTGTTCTTGCCCCATATCTTATAAAAATTTTTTTGTAATCCGTAATGTTCTCTACCAAGGTAAGCAAGAGTGAACGAAGCGGAGCAAAACCTACGCCACCCCCAACTATGAAAACATCTTTTTTCTTAAAGTTATCTAAGGGATACGGCTTTCCCAATGGGCCCCGAATACCAATAGTATCATCCTCTTTTAACTCAAACAAAGCCTGGGTCATGCGGCCAACTTTCATTATCGTGAATTCTAAATCCCGGGCATAAGGTGAAGAAGATGGAGTAAACGGTGCCTCACCAACACCTAAAACTGAAAGCTCAGCAAATTGGCCTGCCTGGAATTCTATTGGCATTCCTTCAAGAATGAATGTTGTAATAGTTGATGTTTCAGGAATAATCTTCTTAATCTTTGTCAGGACTGGTTCATATGGGTTCATAATTTACCCAGAACTTCCCTGATATCAATCTTTGCTGAGCAACCAACAAAACATCTACCACAACCAGAACAGGCAAAGAATTTTTCATATTGATAAAAATAATTGAATTTGCACTGGAATCTATTCCAGAATCTTTCATCAATACGGCTGCGCGGGTTTGCTCCACCGCCCACACGGGCATACGCTGAATAATAACATGCATCCCAGACCCTTATCCTCTCCACATTGTCACTTTTTTTATAATCATTTAATAGGAAACAATAGCAGGTTGGACAACAATACAAACAGGAAAAGCATTCCACACACTCATCCCGGGCATTGTGAACGGCATTTTTATCTGCCTTTTCAACCAGTTCAGAAATCTTCTCTGTTAATCTTCTTTTGTTTATATTTTCCAATTTTTCTAACGCCTTTTTTCTGATAATTTCTCTTTCATTTATACCCTCATTATCCGCATTGTTGAATAAATCTTGATTTTCTCTTATTAACTTCTGCCCATTTTCAGTGAATACTTCAAATAAATAACCTGATTTGATAACCGATAAATTAACATCACTAATGCCACTTGCAAAAGGATTCAATCCGACAAAATTACAAAAACAAGTATCCTGTGGTTCTGGACAATCAGCCGAAATGATTATGGACTTCTCTCGTCTTTCCTTATATATATTATCAGCTGGAACCCAGTTTAGAAAAACACGGTCATAAACCTCTATTCCCCTCAAATCACAATTCTTTACACCGATTAAAATCTGGAACTTTGCTCTCTGATTCAAAGCCGTAGGAAACCGCGCAACAATATCACGACTCGGGAAAAAGAAATGTTTAATATTCTCGGCGGTTCTGACCCTTGTAAAATCTGGCGAAAACTGTTGCCCTGATTTATATTCAACAATATGGTTTTTACCATTCTCAGAAAAAGGATAAAATACACGCATTTTAATAGATAATCTTTTAATAAATTCAGCAAGATTTTTATGGGGTAATAAAAATAAATTCATAAGAATAAAATTATACCCAAAAGAAAGAAAAAGTCAATATAAAAATTACTGAATCTTCTATGTCCAGTAACCATTAACCAATGCCAATCCCACAAAAATTACCACACATTAACAGTTTCAGCAAAATCAATATATTAACAAATAATTTGGACAGAGTTCAGCGACAAAATCGCTTGACTTTTATTTTCCTATAAATATACTACTAAACAAGGAGGCATAATGAGAAAAATTTTTGTGTCAGTTCTTATAATTATAATCCCGGCGTTTAGCCAGAATCTTTTACCGAATTCCGGGTTTGAAAACTGGACAGGCGGAATGCCTGATTTCTGGTTTAAGGACGATTCTATTCTAATTTATCAGGAAGATGTTATTGTCCATTCAGGCAATTATAGTGTAAAAGATAGCCTGATAACACAAACGCAGGATTTTGCCGATTTTACTTCTGCAAGATTTGCTGTTAATCCTAATACCGAGTACACATTTTCTATCTGGATCTACGATAATGACTCTGCAGGCCGATTAAGACAGGCGATAGCCTGGCGCGTTGGCGGAACCTGGTCAAATGTCTATTCTAATTTCTATTCGGCAAATTCATTAAACTGGCAGGAACTTATCCTTAATGCAATCTCACCCAATGGTGCTGATTCTGCCTATGTCTTTATTCGCGCCTACGATAGTGCAGCGACTTGGGATGGTGGTGCTGTACTCTATCTTGATGATGCATCATTCACCCCACCTTCAACCCAGGCACCAGTGATTGTCCGTTTCTGGCACCAACCTACAAATCCTGATGCTGGTTCTGCAACGAATGTCTATGCCAAGGTCACAGATGATGGCACGATTACTGCAGATACACTTTTTTATGGCATAAATAATTTAAATACACCTATTAAAATTTCCCATACTGTAATCAGTAATGATACATTCAGATTTCAGATTCCTGGACAATCTACAGGTGATACAATATTTTATTATCTAAAATTTATAGATAATGACAATCTCAGCACATATTCTGATACAAACTCCTTTTATATAGGAAAATTTAATATCTGTATAAACGAGGTCTATTATGATACTCCAGGAACAGATTCAGGATGTTATATCGAATTATTCGGCACCAGTAATATGAACCTTGATGGACTTACACTGGTAGGCGTGAATGGCACCGGTGGCGCTGACTATGACACGATAAATCTGAGTGGTAATTCTATTCCTTTAGACGGTTTTTTTGTTATCGCCCAGAACGCCTGGGTCCCGAACGCAGACTTAGTTGATGCCCGTGCAGATTTGCAGAATGGTCCGGATAATTTAGAACTGAGATTTAATAATATTACAATAGATGCACTGGGCTATGGTTCACTTGATGGTTGGGTGTTTACTGGTGAATGGTTACCTGCGCCTGATGTTGCCTTTGGTCACTGTCTTGGCAGATATCCAGATGGTAATGATACTGATGATAATTTTATTGATTTTCACGATTATGATACATTAACACCAGGCACAGCCAATCCAGTTGTGGGTATTGCTGAAAATCAAAGCACTTTACCAGTCAAAATAATCATAAAAAATCCCGTGCTTTCAAATATGAGATTCAGTGAGATACTTGGGGAAAAATGTCAAGTACCAGTGTTGATATATAATATTGCTGGACAGATTGTTCAAAAGATAGCTGACACCTCAGCACGTTTGAGTTTGCCCGCTGGAATTTATTTTGTAAAGATTGATATTAACAAGAGCGAGGCTTTCAAAATAGTAGTTCTAAAATAAAAAGGCTCTCAACAATTTTTGGAAGAAATGTCATCCTGAACTTGTCTCAGGAAAGGCAGAGTCATATGCCTCATCAGTCCACACGAGGCGAATTTGGATTTAGAATTTATACTGTGGCAAGGATTCAGATAATCATTTCAGCATTATCACCTTCTCGGTTATCGTTTCTTTATCTGTTTCAACACAAACAAAGTATATCCCTTGTGCCAGGTCTGTAATATCGCAGACCCTGCAGTGTTTACCACCTATTTGTTTTTCATCCACGATTTCTTTTATCAACCTGCCAGTCACATCAAAGAGCGAGATGTTAATATTTTTTTCTTCGGGTAGCATATACTCGATGCCAAGTTTCTCTTGAGCCGGGTTGGGAAATATATGAAGCATTAGTTTATTCGCATTGAACGGTAAAGCACCAGCACCCTGTGGCCCACCGCCTGCCCGCTCCTTCTCATACTCATATAGCACCAACAGCGCACTGATTGCAGGATTACCAGAAACCTTTATTTTAATCATACTATCCGCATACAAACTCCTGGGCACTTGATGCTTGCGGATAATCAAGGTATCAGGCGGCAGATTAATTGCACCGATTGTCTGATTATCAACCTTCACAATCAATGGCAAATTACTATAACCATGCTGATAAACACAAGCCGCAAGACCATAAACACATTCGGGATTTAAGTTATCAAATTGATACTCCACATACTGATTATCAATATCAACTTTTTGATATGGCATATTGCCATATTGCACATACCCTTGACGCCTTAAACTGAATGGCGATGGCTCTGCTTCACCACCTTTTGCGATGTAAAATGGAAGTCCTCCGGATTCGCCTCCGCCACCGCCACCACCACCGCCAATTGAGATACTCGCAAACTTAATATCAAAAGGGGGCTGGGAATTCTCAGTCCAGATAAAGTAGACATTAGTGCCTTGTTCGGTCTGTTTGTATGCCAGATGGGAATAGCGTGAATATTTATCAGGTGAATTGCTGATATTGGTCTGGTCACGCCAAGTCCATAACATCCAGTCATAGTGGGCATAATAGATTTCATAATCTGTGCCTTCCTGCTCAACCCAGGAACAAAAATAACCAGTGGTCAAAACCGGATACTCAGAAAGATTTTCAGTCCAGCACACCGGCCATATCCAACTCCACTCAGCACCATGCTCAATATAAGTCAGATGTCGCCAGAAGATATTTTTCATATTTTCTAAATCACCATCCCAGACCACATAGACAACACTACCCTCAACTACAAGTGAAGGGTGTTGAGAATTGGAAATTGTAATATATTCATCTGTAGATACAATCTCCCTTGTCCAGTTACCAGAAATTCTTGTAGAGTAGTAAATTACACCATTATCTTCTAAGACCACATGCAATTGAGGATATTGTGCGTCACCCATAAAACCGATGCAAGGGTTAATGCCGGAACCAATTAATTCTGGCGTGCTGGGATTAGGAGGATTATAAACATTGAAGCTCACATAATAGCAATCGCTGCCATCTGAGTAGACAAGATGACCGATATTGTAGTCGCCGATCACAAAAGAAGGTGGAGAAAAATCAATCCCTGATTGTGATACCACAATTGGCACAGGGTCAGACCATTTTTCACCGCCAATATATTGGGCAAAATAGATTGTATCCTGTTCATTCTTTGCTAGCCATACAACGCACGGCGGATAATCAGGCACATCCCGAATCGCAATTGCTGGTGTATAACCTTCTCCAATTTCCATCTTCCTCGACCAGGTCTCACCATTATCTGTTGAATGAACCGCATAAATAACACCGCCAGATTCATAAACCGACCACATCTCATTAGTAGCATACACATGAAGCAACTTTCTGCCGTTGTTGGCAAATGTCGCCTCAATAGAACTACTCACAAGATGTTTGTTGAAATCAGGAGTATAAGTGTAAACACCACGATTCGTTGTGCAATATGCCGCCTCTGGATAATGACGGTCAATTTCTATATCATAAGTAATATCAGGAAGACCCTGACCTGCATAAAAACCAACCCTTCCCCGGTCAACCGAACATATAACATAACTCGTCGTAGCGCTTTCATCCTGTTTACATATCGTATAAACTATCGTCGGCTCCTCAGGGTCTATTTCTATGTCAGTAATATATAGATATTGAACTAAACCAAGGTCATGCCAGGTTTCACCATAATCGGTACTTTTATAAATACCCTCGGCTGTTCCGGCATAAATGATTGATGGAATATTAGGGTCTACCGAAAAGGCATTTATCTTTGCACCCGGTAGCCCATTTGAATAAAATTCCCAATCATTGCCACCATCTGTTGATTTCGCTACACCATAGATCACATTCCCGAGATAGATTGCCTGCGGCTCGCTATTACTCAAATCAATAGAATAGAAGTGAGGCTGTTCGGAGTTGTGATATATCGTATGCAATTCCCAGTTTAAACCATAATCTGTAGACTTTAAAAATTGAGGAGGCGATTCGCCGACAATGTAAACATTATTATCATAAATTGGATTCAATGCCAAAGATTTCCGATTCAATAGCAAGGGCTGTGGTGTAACATTTATCCAAGTCCAACCACCATCAGAACTCCTGCAAATGTAATCAGCATCACCACCTAATCTTACTTCAGAAGTTACATATACCAATGAAGGAACTACATCATTAACTAGCACATCACCATTATGGCCGCCTAATGGCTGTGGTGGTGTCAAAAATGCACCTGGATGATAGGCAAATCGTAATGTCCAAGTATTATTTTCCAATTTCCATGTGCTCCAGCCATCACAACTTGCAAAAATAGCGTCCGGCAAGGCGAGTGATAAATCATACCCCTTATCAGTTAATTTAAATCCTTTGGTTTCCTCGATCCAGGTATTACCGGCATCGTTGCTTCTGTACAAACATTCCTCTGTTCCTACAAAAACAGTATTTTGATTAGATGGATGTATTATTAGACATCTAATAATTGGATCACAAAAATGATAATTTATCTGTACCCAAGAAGAACCGTTATCGGTGGACCGATAGATATAATAATATCCAGTAGCACAATAGATATAATTGGGCATTCCTTGTTGAACCGCGATATCAACAGGATAATGAGGTGAGTTTCCTAAAGAATTCCAATTTGTCCCAGTACCATCAACGCTACGATATACACCAGCGCTATATATATTCTGCGCAGCATAAAAAATTCGCGTTTCTGTGCCATCAATGTAATCACAGATGGAGAGAAAATCACCAGCCTGTCGCAAAGACCAATTAGCACCCGCATCAGTTGAAAGATAAATGCCGGACGATGTCGCTATAAAAATTGATTCAGCGCTGGCTATTTCATGAATAACATCTATACGATTTATGTTAACATACTGGGTGCCCCTGCCATACCAGTTAGTTCCTCCATCGCTACTGAAAAATAGGGAGTAATCACTGGCTTCTGCACCACAACCGAGATAAATACGATTTGCAGACTGAGGGTCCATCGCAAAACAGCGGGGGAGGGGGTTGGTGATGTTGTTGGGTGGTGTGCCACTGCGTGGTTCCCAGGTCTCGCCACCGTTCTGCGACCACCAGACCGGCGTCGCATCGTTCTTGCCAATATAGACAACCTGGACATCATTGGGCCTGGTAATCACACAGGTGGGGTGGATGATATTGGGGTTAGGATATTCTGGTGGAGGTAGCGAATCCCAGTATTCCCCTTCATTCGTTGACTTGTACAACTTATGCGTCTCGTCAGCCGCATAGATGACCCAATAATTCCATTCTGGATCCCAACCCATACTCATATCGTCAGCCCTGCCCGCAGGAGGGCCATTAAGCGATTGCCAATCGGCAAACCCAACACCAAAAAAGATCATTAGAACGCCGATTGTAATATTGATTTTGCTAATCATTTCACACCTCCATCTGTTATCTAAAAGCCACTACTTTTTTGATAATAATTTTGCCAATCGTTCTAAGCTGGATAAAATGAACCCCGACTCTGTCTGTTTGCCATAACACCTCCTTTCTTCCTTTACCTGAAACCTCTTTTTTGAACACACTACGACCACACACATCATAGATCTCAAGAATACCAGAGACATCAGGTAAGAAAAATGTAATCAGAGTTTTTTCCTTAAAAGGATTCGGAGAAATGGTCAAAAATTCAGATGTATCATCCTGATAATCAAACTCCGAAATAGGAATTGAAAGATCTTTACGCTTGTAATAAATAAATCCGATTCCATTATTAGCACTATCTCTACAATCGCGCCAGAAAAGATGCAAATACCCACCACCACAGGCAAGCGAAGGAGATATTGATTTATAAGGGGCATTGGTCAGTCTTTCTTCAGGTCCCCAGGTCCTGCCCAAATCCGTGCTCATGCGATAATATATCTCAAAATTATCATCAAAACCATTTCTATCATCCTCCCAGACTAAGTGCAGGTTATTGCCCTCGGCAAGAATATCTGAAGCAATCGCCCGATGTTGAACTGTAAGCGAATCAATCTCCTCCCAGGTATTGCCCGAATCCCGGCTTGCCCGATAAAAAATATCCCCAGTCCAAGCATAAGGCGAATACTTGTAATCATACCAAACAGTATGAAAGCTAATACAAGTATCTACCTCAATACTTGCCCCCTGACTCCCCAAAGAATCATAATGCGAAACTATCATACTATCAGACCAAGTAGCACCACCGTCGGTGCTTCGCTTAAACATTATTTCCTGACAATATCGAGTAACTTGATAAACACAACCGATAAAAGGTGAATTGACTGCTTGACTTTCGTAACAACCATAACCAACAATTTGTAATGGCAACCAGGTGATGCCTCCATCCGTGCTTTTTCTAAAAAGTATGTCCCCAGGATTCCGACTACCGGCGAGAAATATGGAATCATTTAAGAGATAAACGTCATGATATCCAGCTCCCTGCAATGTTGAATCAATTGAACTCCAAGTTGTACCTCCATCCGTGCTTTTTCTGAACAACGTGCCAAAATTTCGTTCAAGCCAAAAAACATAGACTTTAGAACCGTTACACGCAATTATAGGGAATGTAGAAGTTGTGCCATCCTCCACACTCAACATCACATCCTCACCCCAGGTCACACCTGCATCCGTGGAACGCTTGTAAAAGACTTCTTCGTGTGGACCAACACTTGAATATCTTTGATACCACACCAGATGAATGGTATCACCACAGCATGCTGCACGAGGATACCAACCACCACCCTGCATAAAGACCAACCTCGTATCCGGACCCCAGCCAGACTGGGCGAATGATAAGGTAGTAGTGGGTAGTAAGGAGAGAGTAGAGAGTAAAAAAAGAGTAGTTAGATAATAGGGGAAGTATTTCTTCATCACCGCCTCCGCGAAATTATATCACTGAGACCCGTAAAGTCAATGGGCTCAGCAGAATGATATACCCTCCAATGCCTGCCATCAACGCTCCACCAGATTTCATCACCACCTTTAGCAAAAATCCTTTGCAATCTTTTGTCATATTTTAATAATTTAAAATCACCATCTTTGACCAACTGAAAATTCTCATAAACCTTACCCCTTAATATACCCTTATCTGTGCCTAAAATTAATACAATACCCTCACCAGCAAAAAATAAAACCAAAATATCATTGATATCATAATTGAATAGATTTAATTTTTCCCAGCAAAAACCACCATCAGTGGTGCGAAATAGCACTGGCTTATCCCCATCTTTTCTACATCCTAAATAGATAATCCTTTCATCAAACGGGTCCATTGCAAAACACAACGGCTGGGTGTTGGT
>Ga0172364_10001151_pt1 | contig 20030 bp, 17 predicted proteins | sample LakKivSesite10cm_FD_114545 | JGI IMG/M metagenome (GOLD analysis project Ga0172364, IMG submission 114545) | Sediment microbial communities from Lake Kivu, Rwanda - Sediment site 10cm | ecosystem: Environmental > Aquatic > Freshwater > Lake > Sediment | place: Rwanda: Western Province, Lake... | reverse complement strand
GCTTTTCCATTGATTCCTTGTTCCAGCGGATGATGTGATGAGGAGGAAAATCGCATTCCAAAAGATTGGGTAACACTCTCTCCCGAGAAGGCGAGCTGACAACCACTTTTCCCTCTTCCTTTAAGGCTCCGCTGACTCGTTGGATAAATTCCAAAGGATTATCCAAATGCTCAATCAGCTCAAAAAAAGTTATCATATCAAACTTTGGCAGATTCGGCAGATTAAAAAAATCTTTGTCCGACAGAGCATAAAGATTTTTCAACCCAAAGTAATTCTGGGCGAACTCTACCCCGTTTTTATCTATATCCATTCCCCAAACATCATATCCTCTCTTGGCGAGTTCGGCTAAAAGATCACCTGTACCGAATCCTATGTCCAAGATTTTGGACCCCACCGGTATGTCTTTAACCAATTTTAAAAATTTTTTGTGATAGCCGTATAAAAATTGAGGACCCGTGCTCTCTCTGACTATATAGCTCCTCTCATAATGCACAGGTCCTGGATTTTCAAAAGGCAGCCAGAATTGCGCCTGACATTTCAAGCATTGATAAAGAGACCATTTCCCTTTTTCGTTCTGATGGTCTTGAATAAAATTAAAATCGGTTTTTTCTGTACAAACCGGACAAATTTCAGGTTTTTTTTGATAAGGCATTATTTTTAAACTCTCCCAGAGTTAATTTTCTTGGTCAAATCAAAACCTCTTTCTATACAAGCATCCATATTTAAATATTCAAATTGCCCAAAGCGACCGCATAATTCTATGCCGACCTTTTTGGCAAAATATCTGACTTTATCAACATTTTTCTGATAATCTTTGTCATAAACTACATAGGCGTATTTTGAACGCATTGCCTTTTTGAATATAATGTCTTTTTTATCTATTATTCTCATTTTGGCTAAATCATTAATTACTCTTTGAATTATTTTTTGGTCAGAAAGACGCCAAATATTATCTTCGGGCTTGGTGGTTATTTCGGCAACAATTGAAGATTTTCCTTTCGGCACGTTATATCGGCTAAAATTTGCTGGAAAAGCTAAGCGATTAAATAAAAATTCTTTTTGAGGAATATAAACAGCCGTGAACTCAGACAATTTTTTCTGTTTTAATCCTAACATTACCGTAATTAAGGAATTATATTTTAAACTTTTTAAAGCGTTTTTCACATCCGGAGGGACGTTTTCTAAATAAGAGAAGAGGTCAAAAACCGGTATGGTGGAAATTAATTTATCGAAAAATCTTTTTTCTTTTTCTCCAAAAACTACCCATTGTTTTCCTTCTTTCTTAATTTTTTTTATTTTAAATTCTTTTAAAATGAACGGAGCTTTTTTTTCAAAAATTCTAATTAAAGACTGAATCCCACCTTTTTTAGGATAATAAAAATATAATTGGTGAGTATAACCTTCAGTGGGAATTCCAACAGAAGATTTGATTATATCTTCTAGCGGCGGCTTGGGTACTCTTTCAACCCAATGCAAACTTATTTTTTCTAAAGGGTATTTCCAAATTTTCTGGTTATAGGGTATTAAATATTTTTCCGCAATCCCTTGGCCGAAATTAAAATAAAGCCACTCTTTGAAATTGGTGGATTTTTTGTAGGGATTATTAAGATAACGATAAAGACATTCAAAATTATCTTGAGGAGATAAATCTGAAAGACCATTTTCAAACGGATACTTTACGTATCTTCCTTTAAAAAAAATTTTATTGTTTCTTTTATTTTTTTTCCAATTTCCTCCCAATGTCTTTTTAAGATGATCTATAAATTTTTTATCTCTGCCAAAAATAATATGAGCTCCTCCCCAATCAAAAGTAAAACCTTGTTTTTTTAAACTACGACAAAGCCCGCCGCATTCTTTGTTTTTTTCCAAAACCTCGCAATCGTATTTTAAATTAGAGGCAATAGTTAAACCTGTTAAACCACCTCCTAAAATACCTATTTTCATTTTGAATAATTAAGATAAAAAGAGATTGTTTTTTAAATTCTTATCAATAAAATTTTGAATTAGCATTCTTTAACCTCTATCTTCATTCCTTTCAATTTAACATTCAGTAAGGCCTTGGGCCGAAAACCCATTTTTTCTAATCTTCTCATTCCGCCGTAATCAACTTTATTAAAAATCACTCCTATATCCAAAACCTCGGCTCCAATTTTTTTAATCGCTTCGACTAAAGAAATAATTGTTCCACCGGTTGAAATCAAATCGTCGATAATCAAAACCTTGTCTCCCTTTTTGATACCATTAAGATACAAAACTCCGTTTTCATAACCGCAAACATAGTTAACCGGAATTTCGTCGCGAGTCCACTTTTTCCTTCTGGTAGCAATAATCATCGGAACGGAGGTTTTCAAAGAAATGGTGGTGGAAATATGAATTCCCATTGCCTCAGGCGTCAAAATTTTGGTTGCTCCCTGCCAATTCATTTTCTGTAACAATCTCTTGGCGCAGTCTTCAAGAATGGCTGGTTCCAAAGGAGGTTCCTGCTCACAAATAGTATTGACAATATATCGGTAGTCCCCTCTTTTAACAATTTTGGCTTTTCTTAATTGTGCTTCGAAAAGCTCCAGACTCATAAATTTGCTATTTTATTTCATTTCCTCGACCGACTTTTTGGCGTCTTCAAGAAATTGGGACACTGTTTCTTTGGTCCTGGCTCCGACCAGAGATTTCTCGATGGTTTCTGGCGGAATAGTTAAAATGTGGGCTCCGGTTCTGGCCCAGAATTCAACATTTTCTGGACTTCTGACTGAACCAACGATAATTTCAATGCCGTTAAATTTATGAAAATCCAGCCAGTCTCTAACGTCTTTAATGACCTGAAAGGCTCTCTCCACTCCCTGCTCTTCAGAAATTCTGCCGCCAAAAATACTGATAAAGTGAGGGGTTTTCATTTTAGAACTGGCTTTTAATCCAGATTCAATAGCTTTGGCAGCCAAAATCGCCTGATTAAAAGTAGTCATAGCCGTAACATTAATCTGGATACCTTCGCTGACCAATTTCCTTACCGCTGGCAAAAGAGATTTACCCAACCTGTCAGTAATTGTTACTTTGACAGCAATATTCTCGGCCAATTTATCGTAAGCTCTAGCCTGATTTAAAACTTCCTGAAGATTATCGCTGGTTACTTCCACGCTAACGGGCAAGGGAGTAATCGATTTAGCAATTTCGACTATTCTTTTTTTTACTCCTTCAATTCCGCCGGTGACTCCGCATTTCAAACAAATGGTTGGATTGGTGGTTACTCCATCGCAAACTCCCCAGGAAACATATTTTCTAATTTCATTTAAATCAGCGCTATCAATAAATATTTTCATATTTTTGAATTTAATCTTTTGATAATTTCGACCACTCCCTCCAAATTATCTACTAAAAAATCGTATCCCTCCTTAATATTTTTATTATATTCAGTTTTAATTAAAAACGTTTTGCAACCAGCCGCCCTTCCTGCTTCAATATCTCTTTGACCATCGCCGACGACATAAGATTTTCTCAAATCAATAAAATGTTTTTTAGCTGCCTCAAGAATCATTCCTGGTTTTGGTTTTCGGCAAGAACAGTTATCTTTATCGTCGTGAGGACAAAAAATAATTTCATCTATCGGCAGACTACTCAGAATCAACTTATTCATTTTCTCCAGTTCTTCTTTTTTTAAAAGGCCTCGGCTGATATCGGGTTGATTGGTAAAAATTATATTTAAAAAACCTATTTCCTGGAATTTTTTTAAAGCCGAACAAATATTGGGTAAAAATTCAAACTCTTCTATCTTTCGAGGAGAAGAAACTTCTCCTTTTCTCATGATAATTTTATTTATCACTCCATCTCGGTCTAAAAAAACGATTTTAGTTTTGTCTGGTGTTTTCATTTTCTATTTCTGCCAGCAGATTGGAAAGTAAATGATCCATAATCATTTGATAGTCTTCGGTATGAGCAGTTTTTCTTTTGGGTTCAGGGCAAGGAATAATAATGCAAGCGTCGGCTTCTTTGGCAGTGGTTCCAGTCTCACTACCTACCACTCCGACAATTTTAGCTCCGACTTGCTTAGCATATTGAATAGCCAAAACCAAGTTTTTGGAAGTTGTTTCCGAGCCGCCGCCAACCGAATAAATAAAAAGACAATCACGGGAAGACAATTTTTGCATTTCCAGCTGGCGTTTAAAAATTGACTCAAACCCCTCGTCGTTAGCCAAAGCAGTTAAAAGACTAACATTATCGCTAAGGCAAATAGTCTGAATCTTGGCGATTTTATTAAAATCGTTAGTGGAATGAGAACCAGTTCCGGCGCCGCCGCCTACTCCCAGAAAAAAAATACGGCCGGCCTTAGCCTTCAATTCCAGCAAGATTGCTAAAGCCTTTTTAACCGATTCTTGATTGATGCCTCTGGCGATTTCGGCCGTCTCCGATAAATAAGTGTTTATATATTGTGGTATATCCATATTTTTGTCTAAAAATTTAATTTATTTTTATATAAAATCGGCTATTATTTTTACTCCTTCTAAATCAAAACGAAATAGCTCTTCTCTCAAGCCAAGATTAACCATTGCTTTTCTCAATTTATCTTTTTGGTTTTCGCAATAAAACAAGAAAAAACCACCGCCGCCCGCTCCCATCAATTTTCCGCCGACAGCACCGGCCTCTTTGGCTTTTTCATACCATTGGTTAATTTGTGGATCAGTAGTTCCCTTTCTCTTTATTTTTTCTTGCCAATGAACGTCTAATAATTCTCCAAAGCGATAAATATTTCCTTTAATTAAAGCTGATTTAATTTCTTTACCAATTTCTTTAACCCGATTAAGATTTTCTATCATCTCTTTTTCTTTGGCCTGGGTAGCTTGAGCTTGAATTTTTAAAGGCTCTCGAGAATTCCTTTTTTTGCCAGTGTAAAACATTAAAAGATTATTATCTAATTCCCACATAATTTCCGGACTGATTTGCTGAGGATATAAAGATTCAACTTGAACTTCGCCTTTTGGCGAAACGGCAAAAGCAGTGAGGCCGCCGTAGGCAGAGATATATTCATCTTGTTTTCCCGAAGGCTCTTTTAATAAATCCATGGCAATATGGCAGGCTTCTTCGGCAATTTTTTTCCGGGAAGGAAATTCAGCTTTTTCAAAATCATGTAAATAAGTATGAAGGGCAGATAAAAGACTAATAGCAAAACTGCCTGAACTACCCAAGCCAGTATTGGCCGGAATATCAGCGGCTGAAAAAATTTCTAATCCTCCTTTAATTCCTAACAGCTTTAAAGCTTCTCTGATAATCGGATGCTCAATCTGGTCGGGATTATCTACTTCTTCAGTTTTTGAGTAGCAAAGCCTGATAGTATTATCAAATCTTTTATGAACGGTAATATAGACGTATTTATTAATAGCTGCCGAGGTCCATTCGCCTCCATAAAAAGAGTAATAAGAAGGTAAATCAGTGCCTCCTCCACCAATTGGAATTCTCATCGGCGCACGAACAATAATCATATGTTTTTGATAAATATATTTTATTCTTAATCAATATCTGCTTTTTGTCAATTATTTTTAAGATATTGACGGAATTCCTCCAAACCATCGAAACTGCCTATCTGGTAAAATCTTTGTTTGACCGGAAAAGCTAAAAGCTGCTTTTTTTTAATCAAATCTTTATGAATCAAAGAAAGGTCAAAGGCAGTATCGGCAGGAAAATTTTTTAAGACTTCTTTTTTGAAAATGCTGACACCGTAATCGATATATAACATTTTTTTGGTTTTTCTTTTTTTACTATAAGACTTAACTAAATTACCTTGAACTTCGACATTACTGGGTTCGTATCTGTTGGCGTTTTTAAAAACAGTCATCAATCCCAATTTTTGAAATCGGTTAAAATAATTAATTGCTTTTTGAAAATCAAAAGGTAAATAAGAATCGCCGTAAATAACTAAAAAAGCGTCATTTAATAATTTTTCCGCCTTTTTAATAGCTCCACCCGTGCCCAAAAGTTTTTTCCCGTCCGGGTTGTATTTTATTTTTACTCCAAATTTTTTACCAGTAGCAAAATATTTTCTAATCTGGTTGCCCTTAAAACCTATGGATAAAACTATATCTTTTAGTCCGTTTTTTTTCAGCAGATTCAACTGATGCTCTAAAAATGGTTTGCCTTCAATTTCAACCATTGATTTAGGAATTTTTTTTGTCAGAGGGCGAAGACGAGTAGCTAAGCCACCACATGAAATTAAAACTTGCATATTTTAGAGATTAAAAATTTTCTTAAAAGCTCTCTATTGATTTTAATACAAATATTATCATTCGGCAAAATTAAGAAATAACAATTTTTGTTGGTTTTTAGATAGTGTGATAGAATTTATAATATATAAAATCTTCATTCTAAGGGATATGGATTTTAAAAGAAAATTTTATAGTATCCTAAAATCAATAGAAAAATATGCTGATGCCGATATCCTTTATTTTATTAAAGGAGGATTTTGGTTAACCCTAGGAAAAGCTATTGTTTTTTTAATTTCTTTAGCCACTATGTGGTTTTTTGCTAATTTTGCTTCAAAAGAAATTTATGGCGGCTATAAATATTTTCTTTCAGCTACCACCATTCTTAGCATTTTTTCTTTGCCGGGAATAAGTACGGCCCTGGTCAGGGCGGTAGCCAAAGGCAAAGAAAAAATGCTTATTCGCTGTACAAAAGAAAGTCTTATTTTCGGCTTTTTAGTTTTTCTAAGCTGCTTGGCTGTTTCTTTTTGGTATTTCTTTCACAAAAACAATGTTTTAGGTTTTTCTTTTTTAATAGCTGGTTTCCTTCTTCCTTTAATGAGCGCTTTTTCAATCAGTCTTTCTTTTTGGGAAGGGAAAAATAGATTTGATAAATCCAGCCAGTATTTAATTTGGCTGAATTTGGCCTCTACCGTTTTTGTTATTCTGGCTATTTTTTTCACTAAAAACTTAATTTGGATAATTCTTTCCTATTTTTTGCCTCGAACTATTGTTTCTTTTTTTATTTTTAAATTAAGCAGAAAATCAATTTCCAACCAGGAAGAAGACCAAGAAACAATAAATTACGGCCGGCATTTGACCATAATTCAGGGTTTGGGAATTTTTAGCGGCGAAATAGACAAGATTATTTTATGGCAATTTTTGGGACCAATCCCTTTAGCTCTTTACTCTTTTGCGCAAATACCAATTATTAGAATTCAGGAATTAGTTCCTATTTCTTCTGTGGCTTTGCCGAAATTAAGTCAAAAAAGCCTAACCGAAGTTAAGGAAAATGTTTTTAGTAAATTTACCAAATTATTTTTATTTTCTATTCCTTTCTCTCTTTTTTATATCTTAGCCAGTCCTTTTTTATTTAAAATTCTTTTTCCCACTTATTTAGATTCGGTTATCTATTCTCAGGTTTTAGCTATAGTTTTGGTTTTACTTCCTTTTTCTCTTTTAACGACTTCCTTGGTGGCTGAAATGAAAAAAAAGGAACTCTATACCTTGCAAATAATTGTTCCTTCTGTAAAAATTATTTTATTCTTAATTTTAATCCCCCGCTTTGGAGCTTGGGGAGCAATAGCCAGTTTAATTTTTTCTCAGTTTTTTGAATCAATTTTTACCCTCTATTTTTTTAAAAAAATATAGTTTTTATACCAATCAATTGTCTCAACTAATCCTTTAATTAAATTATATTTTGGCTGCCAGTTAAGTTCTTTTTTTATTTTAGAAAAATCAATTCTCGATTTTAAAATTTCTCCCTGACGAAACGGCTCAAAGATGGGTTCTATTTTTTTGCTAGAAAGCTCTAAAATTAATTTTAAAAGATTTCTAACCGAAACCTCGGTATTGGTGCCAACATTGTAAATTACAAAAGAAGATTTCTTAGCAGCTAAAATGGCAGCTTCTACCGCATCAGCTACATATAGAAAATCACGGGTTTGATTGCCAGAGCCAAAAATAATCGGTTTTTCTTTTTGAAAAACATCATCAATAAATTTAGCCACTACCCCTCCTTCGCCTTGAGCCGACTGTCGCGGCCCAAAAATATTGGCGTATCGTAAAATCGCATATTCTAAGCCTTGAGCTTGATAAAAATTTAGATACTTTTCAACAGCTAACTTGGCAACCGAATAAGGAGAAAGAGGATTAAGAGAAAAATCTTCTTTGATGGGTAATTTTTTACTGTCTCCATAAACACCAACTGAAGAAGGAAAGATAAATTTTTTAACTTTATTTTTTCGGCAATTTTCAAGAACGTTCAAGGTTCCTAAAATATTAATTTTTGCATCGTTTAAAGGGTCGGCTAATGATTTGCGGACATTTATTTGGGCAGCAAAATGAAAAACAAACCGAGGTTTTTCTTTTTGAAAAACCTCAGCTATCTCAGGGTTTTGAATATCAATTTTGTATAATTTGGCTCCAGGGTTTAAGTTTTCTTTTCGGCCGCTGGATAAATTATCCACTACAATTACTCGGAACCCTTCTTTGATCAATCTTTCGGTTAAATGGCTACCGACAAATCCTAATCCGCCAGTGACCAAGGCATTGATTTTTTCTTTTTTATGCCCTTTCATATCTGTCTTTAATTCTAAAAATATCATCTTCGCCCAAATAGGCACCGTTTTGAACTTCAATGATTTCTAAGTCTTCTTGGCCAAAGTTTACTAACTGATGCTTTGAACCTACTGGTATATCAATACTTTGTTGAGCTTTTAGAAAACGGATATCATCGTCTATTTTTACCTTAGCTGATCCTTTGACCACAACCCAGTGTTCGGCTCTTTTTTGGTGATATTGCATACTCAAAGCTTCTCCCGGTTTAACAATTAGTTTTTTAATTTTAAAATTGGTTCCTTCTTCCAAAACGGTAAAATAGCCCCAAGGCCGATTGACAGTCGGATGCTGTAGAAATTGGTTAGAATTACTGGCTTTAATTTTTTCTAAAAGACTCTTTACTTCGTGAGTTTTGTCGACATGAGAAACCAAAACCGCATCTTCGGTATCAACTATAATGACGTTTTCCAAACCAATAGCACCAACGACTCTTTTGGGATTACCCTGAATTAAACAGTTGCGGCAACCCAACTCAAAAGCATTTTCGGTTAAGACGTTCTTGTTCTCTGATTTTTTTGGCAACAACTGGTATAAAGATTTCCACGAACCAATATCGTTCCATTGAAAATCAACTGGAATGGCTTTCACGTTTTTTGAAAATTCCAAAACTCCTTTATCTATGGAAATAGAGTCGAGAGAATTATAATCACCAAAAGAACTCAAAGATTGAAAAACCTTGGGAAGATATTTTTTTATCTCTTTTAAAATAGTGCTGGACTTCCAAACAAACATTCCTGAATTCCAAAGATATCCTTCTTTGATAAATTCTGCTGCCTCTTCAGGGTTTGGCTTCTCAATAAATTTTTCAATGTTATAAATATGGTAAGGAGAAAAAATAGGTTTTTTTAAATTTTTTCCTTTAGGCTCTATTTTTAAATAACCGTATTCCGAGCTAGGGTTTTTGGGGATGACTCCAAATATCACCAGAGAATTATTTTCTGCCTCTTTGAAAGCGGTGTTTACTGCTTTAATGAATTTTTTTTCTGGCTTAATGTGATGGTCGACTGGACAAACCAAAATAGCGGCTGATTTATCCAGTTCAAATATTTTTTTTGAGGCAAAAGCAATGGCTGGTGCAGTGTTTTTTTGGGCTGGTTCCAAAATTATATTTTCCTTAACCAGTCCGCAACCCTTCAATTGGAGGAAAATATCTTCAGCCAAGTTTTGACTGGTAACAATATAAATATCCTTGACTGGGATGACTTTTTTAATTCTTAAAAAAGTCTGCTGGGCCAGTGTTTTTTTACCCAACAAATTCAAAAGCTGCTTAGGATAAAGAACACGACTCAAGGGCCAAAGCCTGGTACCTAATCCACCAGCTAAAATGAGGGCTTTTTTGGTCATATTATTATTTTAAACAAAAACTTGAAAAAAGCAACCTATTAATTAAACTAAATATAGTAAAGAAAAAGAGAAATCAATATGTATTTTGTTCATCCTCAAATAAAATTCAATTGGGAAAATTTGTCCGGTTTACTACTTTCTTTTTTTAAGGAGCCAGAAAAAGAATTAAAAAAAATTAAATCAATGTTTCCTCAAAAAGAGCTGGTTTTTTGCGATATGGGCAGAACGGCCTTTAGGTTAATCATTGAAGAACTGAACCTTCAAAATTCAAAAATGATGGTCCCAGCTTATCTCTGTGATATCTTTTATCCGATTTTTAAAAGATACAATATTTCTCCTCTGTTTTTGGATGTTGAAAAAGAAAGTTTCCAAGTCTCTTTAAAAGAAATCAAAAATAAAATTAATCCTGAAATTAAATCAATTTTGGTCTGTCATACTTATGGTCTACCAGTTGATATTAAAAAAATTAGAGAAATCACCAATAATCAAGCCCTAATTATTGAAGACTGCGCTCATTCTTTCGGCGCAAAATTGGAAAATGAATATTTGGGAAACTTCGGCGATGCCGCTTTTTTCAGCCTTTACAAACAATTTCCTATCGTTAGAGGAGGCCTGGCAATTTTGAAAAAGCAAAAGCATTTAAAAAGAACCGGCTTCGATTTGCGAGACTTTGTTTCTTTGTTAAATAATTTTTCTCTTTTTGCTTTTTTCTTTAAAAAATTTGGCAATGAAATTGCGCCCAAAGTACAAAGAAAAGAAAAGTCGGAAGACCTTAATCGGATTAATAACTTCTCTTTTAATTTTTTTCTCCTTTCTCAAAGAGAATTTGAAAAGAATTTAAAAAATAGAATTGAACTAGCTCTGTTCTTTCAAGAAGAATTAAGAAAATTAAATTTTGAAACCCAAAAAGCCAAAGGTAATATCTTTTGTTATTTATCAGCTTTAACTCCCAAAAATATAAACCGAGATGAGTTTTTAAAAAAAATGAGAAAAAATAAAGTTTTTGCTACTAGAATTTGGCGTCAGCCAATTATTTTGAATCCAGAAGTTCAAAAAGAATACCAAATCAATCCCCAGAGCTTCCCCAACGCTTTGGAAGTTAGTCAAAGAATTATTAATTTTCCTCTGCAAAATTATTATACAAAAAAAGAGGTCGAAAAAATAACCTCAATTATCAAAAATAATTTAATCTCTTAATCTTAGCCAGCTAAAGACTGGTTTATTTTCTGACGAGTTAACGGACCAACAAAACCAGTTCCTTTTTCTAAGCCGGCTGGAACCAGAATTTCCGAAGCGTATTTTTCTTGGAAACGGATTACGGCAGTCTGGGTTGATTGTAAAAAATTACCGGTTACCAAACCTTCGGGATAAATTTCTGAACCTTGATTTTTCAAAAATTGTTGCAGGCAACGAACCTCGGTTGAATCCTTGATTCCAAAATAAAGGTCTTTTTCTAATTTTTTACAAGACAGAACGCTATTTTTCTTTGAAGCCAAAGCGGCATCAAGTTCTGCCTGGACTCTGGCGATTTCTTTTTTTAAAAAATCAATTTGGACTAACAATTGTTGAATAAACGCTTCTTCTTCAGTCGGCGTTCTTTTGACTGTCGAAGCGACAAAAGAAAATTGGTAAGAAGGTTCTGAGTCCGAAAAGTCTGAAGTTTTGTTTTGAATCGAGGGAACAATTATCAAAGACTTATTTTTGGTAGAAAACCCAGAAACGTAAATCGTTCCTTTTTGCTCTGTATCTAATTGAAGAAAATCTATTGTTATTTTGCCGTTAGCGTCTTCGACAAGATAAGGAATCTTAAATTTAAGATTGTTATTTCCCTTGAATTCCAATTTCAAAGAATCCTTTCCGCCAATAATTTTTTGCCAATTCCCTGCCCAATCTTTAGTCGTATTAACAACCGACAAACTGCTCTCTCCACTCAAAGGCAGAAAGTTAGTTTGAGGAAGAATCTTGAGTTTATTAAGATTAGAATCAAAATAGCAATATTTTTTGCTTAAACCACAATCATTAATCAAAACGGCAATTGTCCAATCAGTAAAAACCTGAGAAAAATCTTCATTGACTCCTCTTTTTTTCAGAGCCTCGTTAATTGAAGAAATTCCAGTTTTCGACGATTGAAGGGAAAAAGTTAAAGTCTCAACGCCATAATGTTCTGCCAAATACTGAATAAATAAATTAACCACTCCGTAATCACTGGTTTTGTTTTGCCATTCGGTCAAAGAATCAGAAGGATTTTGAATAAACTGGCGAACTCTTTGTTGAAGATTGCTTCCTTGATAATCATTATCGTAGCCAAGAAGCGTCGGCGCATATTCAGCCCTAGCTTCGTTAAGCCAAACGTCTTCAGTGACTCCTCGAAGTCTTTCTTTTTGATTGAAAGTAATTAAATGGGTAAACTCGTGCGAGATATAACTCTTAGCCATCTTTTCTGTAATGACACCAATGTTAAGATATATTATTTCTCTTTCATTGGAACTTCGGGATTGGGCTTTAAAATATTGGTCTTCGCTTCTAAAATAACCAGCGGCCTCATTTTTCATTTGATGGAACAAAATAGTAATACGAGAATCGTTATCAATGCCTGCCTTCCATTCTGAACCGTAGGCAGCAGTCAGCTTAGGATAAATATTGTTGTCAAATTCACGAGAAAGACTGTCAAGGGCAACAACAACTTCTTCTCTTTCTTCTTGGTTTAATTTTTCTGACCAATTATTTTCTAAATAGAAATAAGCGTTTTGCGAAACTTTTTCTAAAGTAGCTGAAATTTTTTCTCGGTCTAATAAATCGTAAGAAGTGTTAACAAAAAAACTCCTGCTCTGCCCTTGGCTATCAGCCAAGGCAAAACAAGGTGAAAAGAAAACTAACACCGAAAAAAAGAAAAAGATAAATTTTGTTTGGTTTTTTCCTGCCATTACAAAATTATTTTAACATATAATTAAAAAAATTCAAAAATGAAAAATTCTTGGCAAACCAAAAACCGCCCTTCGGGGCGGTTTTTGGTTTGCTCCCTCGCACCTTTCACAAGGAAAAAGTGAGGGACATTATCTAGTTTAGTACTTCAAAGTGTTACCAGTAATAGGTAGGTTCTTGGTGTAGCTGGAAATATCGCTACTAACTGCACCATCTCTCCAATAGACGTCTCCGTCGTTGAGGTCAACTCGGAGAGTTGCATTGGTGTCTTCACCCGATGTATCAGCCGTAATCTTTAATGTTCTGGTTTCGCCCTTAGGAATAACCAAACTACCATAAATGGTGTAGATCGGTATTCTTACGGTGCTACCAGCTGCGGTTGGATGCATCAAAGTAGCGTCACCAGCAGAAATCGCCTTATCGATGTGTGCAGCAGCAGTGGAACCAGCATAACCTCTAACAACAGTAGCTGAAGTGGTTGAAGCAACAGCAGTAACCAACATATACTCACTTTCTACCTTGACGATGTCTCCTGCCTTTAGGGCTGATGCCCAAGCGCCAGAAGTAGCAGTCAAAGTGGTAGAAGTTGAAGTAATTGTGGTGGTAGCTGTACCAACATCACTTGCACTAGCGTTCTCAATAGTAACCAAAGCACTAGCATAATTGTCTCCGCTCCAATAAACCTTCAAAGCCCCATCTCCTGGTGTAGTGTCCGAACTATAAGGACGAATGTCAACTGTTCTTAACTCCACATCGTTGTTGGAGTCAGCTTTCATATCAAGCATTATAACAATTGAGCCTGCGCCAGGAACCTGGGTTCCAGAAGGAGAACTGGCATTCTTATCAACTGTCAGTCTTGTTCTGTAGACATACATCGTGTTACCTCTGAGATTTGATGTCGGTCTGTCAGTGGTCAAACTTCCACTAACCGCACCTTTGTAGGTAATGCTACTGGTTGCTAAGCCTAGTCTAACCGTACCCCCAGCTGTTGCTAAAGGATAAACGTTTAAACTGGCCTTTAAGGTTAAGATCTTACTGGTTCCAGCTGGAACAGTCCAAGCACTGGAAGAGAGATCAAAGGTTGCAGTACCAGCGTTATTTAGACCGGTAACTGTTGAACCAACCTGAGTAGAACCATCCCACAAATCAAGAGCGGTTAAGGTACTGGTGGCCGCGTCGCTACCCAATGTAGCAGTCACTACCATCTGAGTTACCTGAATTGCTTCAGCTGCGCCAGCAGTAAATTTGTATTTAGCAAATGCCAAATTGCTTTCTCCAGTCACCAATTGAGCCGCTGAAGGATCAGGATTGGTTGAACTTGGATATAAAGCAACAGTCAAATCTCCGGCAGAAGCAACATAGACGGTTTGACCATTCTGATCGGTCTCGTAGTTGACTGAGGTGTTGGTTATTTTTCCAACTCCATCAACTTCTGATAAAACAAGGTAGCCTATTTCGCCAGTTGTAGCAGAGGTCAAGATATCAGCATAAACATAAATTACTGCCTGTTGGTTAGATGATAAAGAAACGTAAGGTGATGAATAGAAGGTGTAAGTAGTACCAGCGGTCAAAGAAGCTTGAGTTGAACCAATCTGAGTGCCGGTCTCCTTAACTCCTTTGTAAACCTTCAAATTCTGAAGGCTGCTAAAGGTTGAAGAAGAATCGGTAATCTTAATGGCAGTAATATCAGCTCCTTCTGAAGCTCCAGCGGTTATAACGAAAGAACCAACCAAGGCTTCGGAAGCGCCCTGAACACCAGTTGGCAAAGCGGACGACCAGCTAGCTAAAGCTTGATTCTTAGCTGCTGATAAAGTTCCTGTTTTGATTGTCAACTGATAAGCAGTGGCTGTACCTACTGTTACCGAAGCTAAAGATGTTCTTCCTTGAGCGGTGACACTGGAAATCTTCGTGGTAAAGTACTCGTCCCCACTGAAAGAAGTACCAGCTGATTTTTTAATATCAGCCTTTATCTCTAAAGTTTTGGTAGTTCCAGCTGGAACGATAAAGGTATTACCGAAAGTGAAGGAAGTATCTCCAGCTGTAGCATCGCTGCTGCTGGAAGTTAAGTTAGTTGTTACACCTTTTTGTGAACCATCAAAATAAACCTTACCTTGGTATAAACCATCGGCATTGACAGTTCCGTAGATCCTGACATTCATGGCAGTAATCTTAACATCTTCACCAACTGCCTTGACATCAAATTTGGCGAGTGTGACATTGGTTCCGTCTTTAGGAGTGTTGCCCGATGGAGAATCAGAAGCTCTTGAAACGGTCAACTTACCAGTGTTAATGGTCGAAGAATCCATTTGCAAGACTGTCCAAGAATCGGCTTTGTTCGGTTTAAGATAAATACCATATTGGGTATCATAAATCGAAACGTCGGTCATATTCTGGATTGAGAATCTGAAGGTTCGGTTGGTGCCGCCAACGATATCAGCCTTGACGTGCATCGTCTTGGTAATTCCTTTGTCAATAACCAAAGGATTGGCTGTCAAATCGAAGGTGACAGTTTTGTCCGAAGCCATATTCTCTACTGTTTCTCCAAACTGAGCTCCACCATCATAGAGCTTGAGGTTTTTCAAGTCTCCAGCCGCGGTAGAACCAATATTGGTTAATTTAATCTTGTAGACATTAACCTTTTGGTCAGAAGCCAAAATTGAGAAGTTGAAAACATCTAATGCTTCCTGAGGATCAACGGTTGAAGCCGGTGAAGTGGAAGTGGTAATTGTCACTTTACCCAAATCAGAAGTTTGGGCAGTAGACATGATGTTTCCGTTTAACGGGAAAGTACCATTAACTTTTGAAGCATCTGACTCAACGCTGCTTGCTGCATCAATACTAAAACGAATAGTTTTGCCAGAAGCAGTGCCGTTGGCTAAATCAGCTTTCAGAGTAATAGTCTTGGTTTTACCAGCTTCGACAGTGAATAAACCCGCCGAGTTGGAAAAGGTTAAAACTGCACTAGAAAAAGAATTGTAGTCAGCCAGCAAAGTGTCGCCGTCAAAAATATAAGCTTGAGAAAGATCAGAATCAGAAGAGATTCCAGATCTCTTAAAGCTTAATTGTGTCACTTTGACATCTGAGGCGTTACCATTGCTGAATTTAACCTTGAGTAAAGGAATCAATGACTGAGCACCATCAGCGCTAGCTGAATCAGCAACGATTGTTGCAGCAGCGGGGGTATCTGAAGCTAATTCTACGCTTAAACCCTCGCCAGTCACTTCTTCTCCTTCTTCACCACCACTGGTGCCAGTGGTTAAAAGACTATTTAGTTTTTCTCTGGTCTTTGCGCCAACAAAGCCAGTTCCAGCAGTTAAACCCAGGGGGGTCAAAACCGTGGAAGCATATTTCTCTTGGAATTTGACAACTGCTGCTTTGGTTAAAGAACCAAAATAGGTAGTTTCATTTCCAGGAGAACCAGCTCCGGTTTGAGCCACCTTGGTCGCAGTGTCAGTGTTAAGTAAGGCCTGTAAGCATTTAACATCGTTGCCGGTCATCGTTATCGAGAGATTGCGGTCGAATGTTATGCCTGAACAAGCGGCTGGCACGCCAGCTGCTGGTTGGCCTTGGGCTTCAGCTAATTGCTGAAGTAATTGATTTAATTGAGTTTGCAAAGCAGCAATTTGAGCCTGAAGTTGTTCAGTAGTTAAAGTCTCGGCTAAACCTACCCCAGGTACCATCATTGCCACCATTGATAATCCAACTATTGTCGAGGTAATCTTTCTTACTATATTCATTCTTTACTTTCACGAATTCAGCCCAAAGCATAAGCAAGCAAAAGCTTTAATTTGCTTTATGGCTTGTTTGATACTTTTGCTTTAATTCGCGATTTTTGATTAATAAGTTTTTAATATTTTTTCTGTCGCGTCGACCATTTATCCTGTTAAAAAACAGGGGATGCTCGCGACTTTACGTATGAGCCGTGAGCCGCGACTCGTCAAATGTCTTATTTATTATTCTAAATAATATAACAAAAATTTTTAAAGATAACAAGTATTTTTAGCTAAGCTATTCTTTTTGATTTTCTTGAACAATATTTAAAATTTCTATTAAAGCCAAATCGTAGTTTTCAGATTCAAAATATTCTTTGGCTTTAGTTAAAGCCTCTTCTCCTTTTTCAGTCAAAGTTCTGTTCTCTAAGTCTTTAATTTGTTCTGAAACTATTTTAGATAGGGCATTATCTAATTCTTCGGTTTCTATTTTTGTGGCTAAAATCCTTTCAGCTATTTCTTTGTTTTTGGCCAATTCCTGGGTTTTTTGAACTATGATTTTAACATCAGTAATTTTTTGGGTTTCAGTCAAATTTTTAGCCGCCTGAGAAAGACTTTCTTTGAACTCATTTACAGCCGGAGCTAACTTTTTAACCTGATTTGCCTCAGCTATTTTAACCAGTTCTTCTAAGCGCCGATTAGCTAGCTCTAAATTAACTCCTGGTTTTTTCTCTTCGGAAGCGAATAAAGTCCGGCCCTTCTCGGTTATTTTTTTAAGAGGATATAATAATTCACCAGGTAAAGCAGCCTGAGAAGTCTCAAAAAGTCCTGTTAAGAATAAAAGTAAAAATAATCCAGCGTAAACCGGTTTTGAAAAAGGAAAAAGCACTCTTTCAGCCTCTTTACCTAAAATCTGCTCTTTAGTCAATAAAACCCATTCTTTCTTGGGTTTAATCTGGTTTAATTCTTTAATTTTTCCGATTAATTCTTGGTCGGTCATGACAAAAAAGGAGTTTTTAGCTATTTCTTAAAGTTATGACGAAAAAAATAACTTTTTATTACAGTTTAGAGAATTTTTAACCTAAACTAATCTTTTGTTTTAAAGATTGGAGCGCTCGATGAAGTAGGACACGAGTGTTTTCTTCTGTCCTATCTAAAAGATTAGCTACTTCAGAAATTGGTAAATTTTCTAGATAATGCCAGATAATAACATTTTGATAATCTTCTTTTAGGCCAATTAAAGCTTTTCTTATATATTCAATATCAGAATCTAATTTCATTTTTTCTTCCAAATCTTGAGCCGGATCTATAATCGAGGCGTTTTCAGCAGAGATAACTTGCATTCTTCCTTTTTGGCGATAATAATCAATCACTAAGTTTTTAGCCGTGGTATAGAGAAAAGCTGAGGGATTTTTAATATTCTGACGCTGAAAAACTTCCCAGGTTCTAGTAAAAGTTTCTGATGTCAAGTCTTCAGCAATCTCATGAGAATTTACCTTAAAAAAGACAAAACGATATATTCTTTCAATATATTGGTCATAAAATTGGCTAAAGAGTTTTTTTTGATCGGCCATGAATATAAATTTTAAGTCAGACTATGATAGGAAGATAGGACGACCTATATATATGTATAGGGCTTAAGGTTTAAGTTGATAAAAAGTTTCGTTTCTTTCTCCAATTCTCTCGATCAAACCTTGACTTAACATTTGTTCAAAGTCTCTTCTAAGGGTTCTTTTGCTGACATCGGGAAAAATCTTTTTAATTTCCCAAACCTGAACCTTACCCCTTTCTTTCAGAACCTCTAAAATCTTTTGCTGACGCTCATTAATAGACAGTCTTTTTTCTCCTTCTGGAAATAGCATCTCTGGCATTTGTTCCTTTTCTAATTCTTCTTTTAATTTAACATATTCTTCTTGAAGATTGATTGTTTCTTGGAGACTCACCCATTTCTGGCTTTTGGCTATCTCAAAAAAACTGTCTAAAACCTCTAAATCTTCCAAAATCTGCCTTTTTAAGGTTCTCATTTGATTAAGCAACGAAAAATTGTTGTTAACGGGTCGATCGCCAATAAGCTTTTGTTTAGTTTCAAGCTGTATAAAATTGGCTAAAATCTCATCAGCCCATTGCCGGATTTTGTATCTTAAAGGCTCCTTTTTCGGAAAAAGTATAGTTAGGCGATAAAGATCATTGGTCAGCTGAATTAAGAAGTTCTTTTCTGCCATAAATTCAAATCAACCTCCCTTTTTTCTCTCATTTTTATCTTTATCACAAGGCAGACACTAGGACGGAATATTGACTTAGGCCATTTAGTTGTCCAGGGGTTAGCAATAAAGCCTGGTTAATGCCTTCTACAACTAAATCTTCGGAGATAGTGAGTTTTTCACCTACACTCAACCATTGGTCTCCAATTCTATTTTGAATATAGTCTTCAATATAAATCTTATGTTCCGGAGAAAGTTCTATGCTAGGCTCTCTTTCTTCTAAATATCTTTTTAAAGCTCTTCTGGCAAGATGAGTAATTCCATCTCCAGACTGAGCCGTTTCCTCGTAAACATTACCTGTCGGAAGGGTTTCTGATTGTTCCTGCTCAAATACCAAATTCTCTGTTGAAGTAGCGGGGTTATTTTGCCCCTCTTTTTCTAGAATAGTAGCAGGCAATCTCCCCAACCATAAACTCCAGTCAATATTTTCAATAGTCTGGCTAAAATTATATAGTTCGTTAGCCAAACCTATTGTCGCCAAAACTATAATCAGCCCACCGGCAATCAATAATTTTTTGTCGATGTTTGTTTGTTCAAATACTAAACGCATAATTTTTGAGGATAATTACCTTTTTAGTTTTTAGCTAAAATTTAAAAGAACTATTAAAAAATATTTTACAAAAAAGAACTAAAAAGAGCTAAAAACCACTTAGAAAAAGAAGTTAAAATAAATAAAACCTTCCCCCTCCTAATTTCATTTAAGGGTTTAAATTCTTTATAGCCAAAAATTATAAAAATGTAAACCCTGGTTTAATTATTTTTTAGAGAAAATTTAAATTAAAATTTTTTTTAAGAACTTGAAACTGAATTAGGATTTTTAGGCGTGCCGTTAATCTTTCCTCCCAACGCATTAATTCCATTAAAGATTATTAAGTTATTATCCTTCCAATTATTAGAATCATTTCCGCTAGCTTTTGGATTAACTCTTTCCATAGAAATATAATCAGGAGATGCTTTACCAGCAAACCAACCGGCAGAACAATCGATTTCATCAATTAAAAGATTATTTTTATCTCTGAGCTCTAGTTTTCCTCCGTTATTATTTAAACCATCGCCAAAAGAACCATACCAATCAGCCGAGACATCGCCTATCGTATTATCATCAGTTCTCTCTAAAAGATAAAATCCAAAAGGAGAAATCTCTCCCGTTAAAGTAATGCTTGACGAAGCGTTGCCAAGAAAAATTAATGCCCAACCAGTTAAATCAATAGTCTTTGAGGTATTATTAT
>Ga0172364_10001150_pt1 | contig 20031 bp, 12 predicted proteins | sample LakKivSesite10cm_FD_114545 | JGI IMG/M metagenome (GOLD analysis project Ga0172364, IMG submission 114545) | Sediment microbial communities from Lake Kivu, Rwanda - Sediment site 10cm | ecosystem: Environmental > Aquatic > Freshwater > Lake > Sediment | place: Rwanda: Western Province, Lake... | reverse complement strand
CATTGCCTCGTCTTTGAGGCGCAGCGCATCGGCGGTGATCTCCCCAACCACGCCGGATAGGGATTCCAGGAAAGAGATCGCCGAAGGATAGTCCTGTTCTATGTAGTCCGTTCGAGCCACTCCCATTTCCCGCTCCAGCCCATTCAACCTGCCAGATATGGGCGCCACATTGGCCCCGAAGTCCTCGGCCCACTCCATCATTGAGAGTATGATGGACTTCTGGGTCTGGAAGTTCGTGAACAGGCGCCTCGCCTCCCTCCTCAGATGGATGTCAGCTATGAGGGGCCGGTCCAGTGAGTAAAATATCATGTTCGTGGCGACATCGAGGGCGTAAAGGTTGTTCTGCTCCGCCCACCAGCCTTCGAAGGTGTGGGAGACGACCCATTGCATCCCCGAGTTCCTGCCGCCCGGCCTCCACGACACCATCCACGGGATATCGTAGGGTTTGACGTCCCCCCAGATCGTTGCGCCCTCCTTGGCCCGCATCAGGCAGTACTGGTCCCCGACGACCCTCTCGATCCCAAGCTCGACGAAGGGCAGGAACACCGGATCCCTTCCGCTGCGAAACTTGACCCAGTAGGGCCTGAAGAACGGGCTCACGCTCCCGTGCTCGGATATGGGCAGCAGGTCAGCAAGTATCGTGGGCTGCCAGGCATAGTCCCAGCCCAGGCACAGGCCGCACAATGCTGTCATCCCCGCCTCCCTGAAGGCGTAGTCAAGGTCAAATACCTGCTTGGCGGTGAATGGCGTTCTAATGTCGTGGAAGACCATGAGATCGTAGCCTTTGATGAGCAGATCCCTCGTCCGCGGGTAGTAGACCCGGTCGAGCTTTGCCTTGTCCTGTTCAGAGATGAATGGAGGGAGTGGGTAGATCGTGTGGCGGAACAAGGGGTCCCGGATGAAAAGGATGCGGAACGGGTTGGCCCAGATCCACTCGGAGTGTCCCATCAAGAAGCCGGATATCAAGGTGCTTTCGTTCTGCGCCAAGGCACAGGGGCTCGCCACGATCAACGCAAGCACGCTGGCGGCTAGCATAATCCAGATTGCCCTTGCCACATGTGAATGGCCAGTGTGGTGCGCCGGACGTCCTCGACAGATCATGGGGCCGCATTTGTGCTTGGCCCTCGATCCCCGTCGCCCGTTGGCGTGAGCGTGCACCATCTCGAATCTCCGTCGGACTAACCTTTCCGTTTCTCCAGCCCCTCCCTTGTGTCAAGGCATGCTGATATCTTTCTCGGGCAACCAAGGCCCGCTTGGACAAGAGTCAGACCAGGCGCAGTGCTCTCCGTAGCAATGTGCGTTACTCGGCAGTCCATTGTCCGAAGGCGGCCAGATATGTGCCGCGTCGCAAGACATCGGTCTGCCTCACTCTGGCAACGGTGCTTCCATCTGGCAGATGGGCCTTGCCACTACCTGCTCATTGCTGTCTTGAACATGGGCAGGGCGACAAGCAGCAGCACCAGCCCGAACCCGAACAGTATGGCGATCTCGGTTGACACTGCCGAGATGCCCGCGCCGAGAACCACCACTTTTCTGAGCGCCGTGGATGCGTACGTCAGGGGGAGAAGGTGGGACACATCCTGCATGTACCACGGCATCTGCTGAACCGGGAAGAAGACGCCGCTCATGAACATCATCGGGAACATGAGCGTCATCATCACCATCGTGGCCGTCTCCTCCTTGTCAGCAAAGGACGTGATCAGGATGCCGAGGCCTACGAAGCTGAAGACCGTCAGGAGGATGAGGCCTATCACCAGCGGGATGCTGCCGTGGATGACGACCCCGAAGAGGAAAACGGCGAGCACGAAGATTATGAAGCCCTGCACCATGCCACGGACCGTCTGTGCCATCACCTTCCCAAGGATGATCGAGAGCCTGTTAATGGGAGCGACGAGCATCCCGTCCAGCGTCCCCATGTCCTTCTCGTACGAGATCGCGTGCGGGAGCCCCGTCATCAGCGACATCATCACGACCATCGAGATGATCCCGGGCGCGACGAACTCGAAGTAGTTCGGCTCTCCGGGAACGACGCCTTTGAACTCGACGTCGTAGGGCTTGATGATGGCGATCGTTCGGGCGAGGGGGATATGGTAGGTGCTGTTGAGGTTCTGCATTGCCAGTTGCGTGCCCATCGACTCGATCGTCTTCGAGAGCGTGGTCTGGATCATCAACGATATCTGCGGGTTGGACTGGTCGGTTATGACTGCTATCTGGCCCTGCCTCCCTGACAGTATCTCCCGCGTGAAGTTGGAGGGTATGATGATCCCGCCGCTGATCTTCCCGTCTTGGATTCCGTATCTTATCTCGTCAAAGTCCTTTGCGGTGCTCAGGTCCATCATTCCGGTTAGATTGTTTATCGTCTCCAGTTGGGCTAGGAAGATGCTGCCGTACGAGACCGTCACGGAGGCATTGCTGGGTAGCGTGGTGGTTTGCCCCGTATCTAGGTTCGCGATCGCCACCGGCTGGTGGCTTATCGTGCTGCCCGATGGGAATATGAATCCGACCATGCCCATCATGAACAGAGGCATCAGGACGAGCATTGTCAGTCTGAGTTTGCTCCTGGAGAACTCGAGCAGATCCTTCCAGCAAATCCATACGCTGTGTCGCAACACCCTCTTGGCACTCAAGCTATCGCCTCACCCTCTCGTTGGCACGACCCCATCCGTGCCCGGGACCCTCCATGCGCGGCGCTTTGACCTTGTCGGAAACCTTGTCCCTCACCTCTCGGCCGGTTATGTGGAGGAAGACGTCCTCCAGCGACGGTTCCAGGTTCCTCACCGTCTTGATCCTGCCTCCTTCCCTCCGTATGGTGTCCACTAGCACGTCGAAGCAATCGTCGCCCTTGGCGTGGACCTTCACATGGGTTTCGTCGTCCTGCACGATCGAGCCAACGCACTTGAGCGATCCGATGGCTCCGATGAGGGTTGGGCCCAGGTTGGGAATCTCGAACTCAAGTATGGTGGTGTCGGTACCGGATACGATCTTCTTCAGATTCGCAGGGGTGTCGAGCGCAACGGTCTTCCCGCGATCGATTATGCCTATCCTGCGACATAACATGTCTGCCTCGACCATCATGTGGGTTGTGAGGATCATCGTGGTCCCGTTCTCCGCGTTGATCTTCCTGATCATCTCCCTTATTTCCGCGGTCGAGGCCGGGTCCAGCCCGAGCGTAGGTTCGTCAAGGAACAGAATCTCCGGCTGGTTCACCATGGCTCGGATGACGTTGATCCTCTGTTTCATGCCAGTGGAGAACGTCCCTATCCTGTTGCCTGCCCACTTCTCCAGGTGGACAAACTGCAGCAGTTCATCTATCCTGGTCTGCAGGATATCCTTCGGTATATCGTACATCCTCCCGAAGAGGTTCAGGTTCTCCTTCGCGGTGAGCTCGTTGTACATTATCATCTTCTCGGAGACGAGGCCGATGTGCTCCCTCACCTTCGAGTCCTCTTTCACGATGTCGTAGCCCGCCACGGTTGCAGTGCCCTCGGTGGGCCTGCTCAGGGTGCACAGCATCCTTATCGTCGTTGATTTCCCGGCTCCGTTCGGCCCGAGGAAACCGAAGATCTCGCCCCTCTTCACGTCAAATGTTACGTGGTCGACCGCTACGAAGTCCCCAAACGTCTTCGTCAAGCCGTCCGTCTTTATCGCAATGTCCTCCATGTCATTTCGCCTCCGTGCTCAAAGCGATGCATCGTGGCTGCACGCGTTGTTAGCCTTGATGGCCAGTGACCTCCGCCGGATTGGCTGTTCCTCTGAGTACTTTCATGTCTTGGCGGCCAAGCCCCCGCTTCCCCATCCTGCTGCTGGGCACGATTCCTGTGAGCTTGGCTTGCCTCTCGCCGATGCTCGGAACCGGACCTTATAAGATTTGCCGACGGGACAGCGGCGTTGACATGGCTGGCACCGGGCGACTGCCGAGTCATCCAAGCGCAGGGGTCGGTGCGTGCTCTGGGCACCAAGCGTGGCCCACCGAGGGGCCGCAGCGTTGCGACGGGGGAAGCTTGATCCCGGCGCAGCACAGTGAGTCCGATGCCTTTCCCTGACATTTCGGGGAACATGCTTCGCAAGTCTGCGCAGCAGAAGCCTGCTCTATGTCAACCGGATCTGGTCAGTCCGACCTCGCGGTAGAGACGCCTTCTGATCATCAGAGTCCAGAGGATGAGGCCAGCTAGGCTGGTGGTACCAGTCACTGCCATCCACTCCACCCCGTAGATCCAGATGAGGACGGCCGACTTGGCCTTGACCGATTCGGCAGCGACGAGCTGCAGGCCCTTCAAGGCCTCCTCCATCATCGCGAGGCTCTCGTCCAGCCTATCCCTTCTGTACAACTCATCGGCCTTCCTCTTCTTGCCGTCGGTTTCAGCGAGCGCCTCGTAGAGCGTCCTCGTGCGAGCGCCGAATCTCTCGACGAAGTCTATGGTGGAAAGGGCAAGGGTCCTTTGCGAAGAGTATGACAGGAAGTCCTGCCTGAGGTTGTGGATCGAGCCCAGGTCGCTGGGTATCTCCAGGCCCGCAAGGTACCATGCCTGGTTGATCCAGAAGTCGATGGTGTAGGGCCAGTACTCGGACAGGCTCCAGTCGATTGTGTCGTGGCCCGGCACGCAGGTCATGGCATTGCCCTCGCCGTAGCTCCGCAGGACAATTCCCGGCTCATCGTTGGGCGCGTACCTGGCAATCACGACTGCTCCGGCCCGTGGCTCCTCGTACCCGGCCTTGCCGCTGCCTATGTCCACCGGGATCCTATCGTTCTGCATGTTGGGCAGATCGAGGATGGGATGCGGCCTCCCCGTTCCCTGCATCCGCACGGCGTACAGGCCAACACCTGTGAACTCATGTCCCCAGATGAGCTCGGTGGGGAAGACCGGGTAGACCGGCAGGGTCCTGAAGAGGTCGAATGTGCGCCAGTGGGCGGGATCGTAGTTCATCTCGTACTTGCCTATGCCCATGCCGTCCTGGCGTACGCCCATCTCCATCCAGGCAAACTGCTCGGGGGACACGATATCGACCTCGAAATCGGAGAGCAGGATGACGTCGTAGCTGTCGACGAACCTCTCGTAGGTCCGGGGCATGTACAGACGAAGGAACTTCTCGGCATCCTCCCTGTCCCGGCCAACCGCCTGAAACGTCCCCTCGTACCAGTTGGTGGGGACGGGCTGATACGCAATCCTGGGATCCGCTCGGAGCATGAACGGCAGCCTCGTTTCCGGATAGAAGGACTCGCCAATCGAGATGATCCTGATGATGCCCAAGGACGGGTCTACCTTGGCTTGCGCTGAAGACAGCAACATGGCGGGCACAAACAGCATCACTGCAACAAGTCTGGCTGGTCTCAAGATTGGTTGGTCGTTGCACGTGGCTGCATAAGTATGCGATGGAAGCCGGGCTGTGACGCCGGCGCATTCGGCGTCAAAGGAGCGGATAGGCCCCCGTGCATTGCAGGTGCAACGCCCGGCGGGGAATCCTTGGCGCCAACTCACCGAGGCTGTGTGCGTCGTGAGTAGACTGCCACGAGATGCGTTTCCCGGTCAACCTTAAGCTTGATCTTCGGGGACGATGCTCTTCTGCCCCCAAGCCTCCATTCCATGAAGGCATAGCTGATTCCCTTCATGGGTTTTGTGGGCTCGGCCGGATCCATCAGTTTGCCGAGTTTCTCGACCGAAGCGTAGCCTCTGGAGACATCCAGCCCTTTGGCGATCATGTCCACCGCCTCAACGATATGGGTTCCGGGCGTGCTGTATCTTGAGGTCAGCGTGCCGAACCCGGGCCCCTTGTCATATGATATCTTCCAGCGTCCGCTGTGGGTGAACATCTCGACGCCATCTATCAGGAATCCCACGTTGCCCAGGGCAGGGGACGTTGAGACCCTCAGCGTGTGGGTTTCCGCGTCCGGCTGCGGCTCTCCTGGCTCGTAGAGGAAGACCCGCCCGGATTCCGGAGGGATCCTGACCGTCACATCCTGTCCCCAGCCCGACGCGGCCCTATGGTTGTAGAGATCCAGAGCCTGGTGCCCGGCGCGGCCGGGGATGGAGAGCCTTCCCCGCTTCCTCTCCGGGTTCACGGCGATCACGCCTCGCTCGAACTCCCTGTAGTGCACGCCGCCCTTCTCCATCTCGCAGCCGATGGGGCCGCCAAGCCGGACGCTGTACAGGATCTCGGCGGGATCGCCCTTGAGGACATCGCCCCCGGCCGACCAGAGGAACCCGGACAGCCGGGCCGAGCAGTAGCAGAAGTAGGCATCGTCCTTGATGGAATTCCTGGTGTGGCCGAGGTAGCTCAGGGCCAGGACCGCCTTGCCCTGGTCGGTCCATTTCGAGACCTTTCCGCCCATGGCGTTCCACTGCTCGTGCCAGTCCAACCAGCGCTTGTCGGAGACCCACGTGCATATGTACGACTCCGCCATGTCCGCGTCGGCGTTGGCCCAGAACTCGTCCGGCAGGGTGTCCGGGCTGGCGGAGTTCAGCAGCAGGACCCCTTGCGGGTCATGCTCTCGCACCACCTGCCTCGCCCTGCCCAGCAGCGCCGAGAAAGCCTTCGTCTGATCCGGGAAGAGGTGCTCGTGGGCGCCGCGCTCGGGGCCGAAACACTTGTGCCTGGGCCCCACGTTGTCGACGAATATGCCGGCGGCCCCGGCCTCCATGAGCGATGAGATATGCTTCAGGATTGAGTCGACATAGCCGGCGGTGTTGGGGCATGTGACGTACCAGTTCTTCTGGTCCTCGCTTTCCCAGAAGGATGTTCTCTTGCACTTCCCGGCTTGGTCGACCTCGATCCAGTCCGTGTGCTTGCGCAGCTCGATCCCCTGGTAGGTGTAGTACATGGGTTGCTGGTACATGGTGACGTACGGGATCGGCCTGCTTCCCATGGACCGAAGCCGGCCCATCCAATCCTTCAGCTGCGGGACATGGGTGACGAAACCGAAGCGGTAGCGGCTGAGCTGCACCCAGTCAGTGATGGCCTCTCCATAGACCTCGCTGCGCGAAAGCCAGTTCCCTTCTGCGGACATACAATCGATGCAAGCTCATCAGCTCTTAGCTTTTTGTGCGCGCTGCACATGGCGGCGTTTTCGAGTGCAGGACGCCGCGGATGCGAAGTCCACACTGCCGGGGGCCCCTCGGTGCGGTGGTCCTCCGGTTGCGGTACTAGGCGTTCTTGAGTGGCGCGAGGAAGCCTCCGGCATTTCTTTCCGCCAGAGGGACCATGCGGTCCACCTGCCGGACCTCAACATCGCAGCCGGTTATGAATCTCCCCAACCCCGATGCTGAGGCGCGGACCCCAGAGAGCAGTTCCCCATCGATCTCGTGCAAGAGGTGCAGTTTCACCGTGGGCCGGGCCTTCTCTTCCACATCCCATACGCCGATGACCCTGCCGTCCACCAGGATGGTTGAGGTCGCGTTGCCGCCCCGGTCGAAGACCCAGTCGGTGTGCTCTTCGTCCAAGTATCTCCGCCGGTCCTTGTATCCCATGATGTACGGATCCTGCACCGGCAGCAGGCTGATGGTACGATCCCTTCCTCGGTCCTTGGAACGCAACGCTGCTGCTTGGGGCGCCCACAGCATCAGATCATCCCCAAGATCTTCCACTTGAACGGGCGTGACGAGGTCCCCGTGTGATTCCAGGATTCGTCGCGTCTCCGTCTTGGCCAGGCCGGCCCACCAGCTGGCATCGGTAAGTGTCGCCGGTCCATACGACCTCACGTACCATCCGACAAGCATCTTCCTTGCCTCTGTCTCCTCCGTCTTTCCAAGATCGATGTCGGGGAAGTACATCTTGAACGGGAAGTACGTGTGGGCATTGCTTCTCCAACCCCCTCTTGGCATGCCCCTGACAAGGAGGCCTTGATCGCACATCATGTTGACGATCGCCGAGATGTTCGCGCCCGCACGTAGCGTCTGTTTGATCTCGTCGGTCGTCATTCCACGGTTTCCTAGTACCTCCAGGACTTCCCGGGAGGTCGTCTCGTACTCGTCCCTGCCGATCCCAAGATACTTCCTCAGGAATTCCTCGTGGTACTGCTTCAAGCCGGACCCCGTGGCAGCATAGGCGATTGGGATCATGTCCTTTACCAGAACATGGACGGTCTTCCTCATGCAACGGATCTTTCCCAGCGACCTCGCTTCGTACAGCTCCCGGTCCAGATCCTCCCTCTTGAAATCCCGAATCCTGGCGAAGAGGGACAGGTACGGAGTGGCCCCGCCCGTCGCATGCAGGCCGCAGACATCCCGAACCACGCCAACGATTTCCTTTGGGTTCCTGCTTCTGACGAGGTGCTGTTTCTGGAGGACGAATCTATTGGCTTGCCTGAGCTCCACCCGCTCCATCGGCCGACAATGGGCGGGCTTGTATTAAACCCATTCGTATCCCAGAGCATCCAGATCACAGGGACCGTGCGGAAAGAATCGTTGCGGTAGTAGTTGCCATGCAGGCGTAGTGGGCCTATCCGGCACGGCATCCGTGACAGGTTGCCAGTTATCAACGGGTGGCGCGATCGGTTCGCAGGCAGGGAGGACGTTGAGGAGAATCAGATCGGACAAGGCAAGTCGCCCTGCATCACGCCGGACGAAACGCAGGCTGGCTTCTAGGCCGGCTGCGAACTGCCGCGTCGCCACACGCAGCGGGCCAGACCATCAGGTGGTCTTCAACAGCGGCAGGGCCGTTTGTGTGGAATCCATGGTCGGGGATCGCTGGTGCGGCAGGCTTTGGTCCGCAGATGGCCGGGTGGGTGCCAGGCGCTTCTGGGATTCCGACGCGTTCGATGTTAGGGTGAAGTTCACTGCGTCCGTTGATGAGCCAGAGGAGGTGCTGTCAGCTGGCTGGCGTTTCCTCTCTGGATCTGAATTGCCGGGAACCGGGAAGTATCGCCGCCACTTCGTGGTTGAGCTTGAGAACACGATCCGCCCCATCGGTGTTGGGCTGCATACGGTAGTGGACGGGACGCCGGTTCTGACCCGCTGGCTGGAGATCACGAATCGCTCCAATGTCCCGGTGGGCTTGACAGGGGTGGCTCCTTGGGCGGGCCTTCTTTGGGAGAGGGATGCGCCCGTGAATCTGGGCCATTCGCTTCGCAGGGAGGTTGGCTGGGAAGGATGGTTTGGGTGGGAGCCTATGAATCCGGGAGCCAACATCTTCCGTAACGACACGGACCGCCTATGGGACGATCCTTACTTCGTGCTACAGAATGCTTCGGCGGGCGAATACTTCTTCGGGCAGCTCGCCTGGCCGACCCAATACCAGATGGAGTTTCACCGGCGAAAGGGCGTGTCGTTCAAGATCGAACCGATCGCGCCAAGGTTTCTACGCGTGATGGAGCCTAGCGAGGCCATGCGGACGCCCGCCGTACACTTGGGATGCGTCAAGGGTGATTTCGATGAGGCGGTACAGGCCATGCACGACCACATCCGGCGCAGCGTTGCACCTGCTCGCGATTCAAGGCACGCGTTCCGTAGCCAGTACCTTGTGCCGGGCGATTGGGCGATCTGTCACTACCCAGGCGAGGCCTTCAACGAGGGCAACATCTTGAAGTGCATCGACGTTGCCGCCGCCGCAGGTCTTGAGGTCTTCATCCTCGACGGGCCCACTTGGGTTTCGGGGTATGGGAACTGGCTGGTTCCCCACAGAGTCCGTTTTCCGCGAGGCCTGGGCCCCCTCATCGAGTACACCCACAGGAAGGGACTGCTCTTTGGGCTCTATTTTGAGACGGAGGGCGGGCGTGATGGCGACACCTGCGCAGTCTGGGACGCCGGGACGCCCGTCGGCTTCTGGAAAGAGAGCAAGGTGTTCAAGGATCACCCGGAATGGTTCATCCGAATCAACCTTGACCTCGCCGTGCCGGAGGCCGCGGAATATCTGGAGTCACAGCTCACCCGCATCATCGAGCACTACGGGCTTGACCTCTACCGACACGATTCGAATGGGATAGTCCATTCTCCCCCTGGCGCCGGCGGCGGACAGACGCCTCGGAGCAGGGCTAGGATGATCGAGAGCGATTACCTGCGCTACTATGACGCGTTTTACGGGATCTTTGATCGCCTTCGCGCTGGGTATCCCCAGCTCATCCTGCAACAGGCCTCTGCGGGAGGGTATCGCTTGGACTTGGCCACGGTGGGCACATTTCACGAACACTTCACCAGCGATGCGGGAGGCCAGCTCAACTCCCTCCGGAGGCTGGCGGGCTTGAGCGTATTCTTGCCACCCGAGATCCTGGTGAATGCCTTCGGCTTGTCCCAGCCCAAGGACATGCCCGATCTGGACACCTCCTTGCGCGCCGCGTATGCCCTGGGACTCACCCCGATGTTCTTCACCACGATCCTGCCAAAGAGCATCGCCGAGTTCGGGCGCGAGGAGAGGGGGAGGTATACCCATTTCGCGGACACCTACAGGAGCTTCATCAGGCCACTGCTTGGCGCCTGCAGGATCTATCATCACGCCCCCGTCAACGCAGCCGGAGGAGTCGAATCGGGGGATTGGCTGGCGATGGAATTCACATCTATGGACAAGACCAAGGGCTGGGCCACCGTCATCCATCTGGTGAAGGCGGAAGGACAATACCTGCTCAAGCCTAGGGGCCTTGATGGGAAGCTAGAGTACGCGGTCACCTTTGACAATGCTGGGGCTCGCCGCGCCCTCCCGGGAAAGAACCTGATGAGACAAGGCCTGCGGATCCACGCAAAGCCTGACCAATGCTCTGAACTGCTGCTGTTTGAGGCCCGGACAGGCGTGTCCTGATGGGACATCGCTGATTGCCAGTCGCCTGCCTCGAAGGTGCCGAATGGCAAGCTCACGGGATTCCTGAGGCTAACGCTATTCCAGTGATGTCGGCTTGGTCACCCCGACTGCCTTGTACATTCTCTTTCTCACCATCAGGGTCCAGAGCACCAACCCGGTGATGACACCGGTTGACGTCACCGCCGACCACTCCGATATGTAGACCCAGACGAGCGCCTCGTCCTTGAGGTGGACTGCGCGCGCGCTCAGCTGGGCCAATCCCTGTGCTACCTCATCCATTTGGGAGATCGAAGCAGCGTACTCCTGGCCCAGGTACTCGTCGGTGGCCGTCGCAACAACTGAGTCCAGCTGGGTCAGTGACGTGGACAGCGGAAGGGTGTTCGCCCCGAAGAGATCGGCCCACTCCAGCAACGAGAGCACGCCTGACTTCTGTGCCATGAACGCGGAGATCCGCTGCCTCGCATCGCGCCTTGCGAGTATGTCGCTCACGAGCGGCCTTCCGACCGAGTAGAGCACCAGGTTGGTCATCATGTCGATGGCATAGGGGTTGCACCCCCTCACGCTTGCTTCCAGTCCCCACCAGTAGAGGTTGAGTTCGTCTGCATTGACCCACGTCACTCCGCCGTTCTCGCCCGGCCTCCACGACACCATCCAGGGGAGGTCCAGGGGCTCCATGTCCGCCCAAATGGTCGAGCCCTCCCGCGTCTTCATCGCGCCGTATGCCTCTCCCGGAACGCTTTCCATGCCCAGGGAGATGAAGGGCAGGAACACGGGATCCCTCTCCCTGCGGAAGACGACGCGCCACGGCCGGTGGATATACCCACTATACGCGGATATGGGCAGTGCCTCGGAGAGGATCTTGTTCTCGATGGCCATCCCGTAGGAAGGCCCAAAGCTCCAGAACGATGGCATGCCTGCCTCCCTGAAGGCGTAGTCAAGGTCGTGGAACTGCGTGGGGGTGAAGTGCTGGATGCGGGCATCCGAGAAGAAGAGTATGTCGTAGGACTCCAGGAGCGCTTTCCTGGTGCGGGGATAGTAGAGGCGATCGAGCCTTTGCCTCTGGGGGTCGGTGAGGCCGCTGGGGATTCGCTCCAGGCTGTACTTGAAGAGGGGATCTTCAGCGAAGTAACCCGTGAGGGGGTTGAGCGACGGGTGGGTCTCGCCGATCAGGAAACACGATATCCTTTCCCTCTCTCCGTTTGCCAGGGCCGTGGGGCAGGCGTGCGAGAGGACAACAGTCAAGAGAACGACGGAGACGCAGAAGGCGGGCTCGCCAGGCCGCTTCGTGATCATTCGCCATTCCAGTGGCGATAGTGCGATATAAAGGTCAGCGCCCAGCCCTCAAGGCCAACGCCGAGGGCGGCGTCCGCCGGAGGGTTCCTTGGCCCTGCGAATGAAGAATACTTAAGAGAACGCGCGTCTTGGCCGACGAAACGTCGGCGACGAACGGGAGGCTATGGCGCGCTCCACCGCGACCAGATCCGCGGCAAGCCTTGAGTCCAAGGCAGGCCACCGACACGATCTGCACGCCGCCGGAGCGTAGTGACGTGGTCGGTAGGGAAACTGAGGAGAAGGACCGATGAAGTACTCATTCATGAGCTTCTCATGCCCGGAACTCGCACTTGCCGAGATCATGGCGGTTGCGGCGAGGTTCGGCTACGATGGAATCGAGCTGAGGCTGGACGCGGGGCACAAGCACGGCGTGGAAGCCAGCGCATCCGCGACTGGTCGCGAGGAGATCCGAGAGAAGGTTGCTGGCAACAAGATCCCCGTCTGCTGCCTTGCCACATCCTGCCGTTTCGCCAGTCCCGAACACCCACGGCGAAATGTCAGTGATGCGCTGCAGCGCATCGACCTCGCGGGGGACATAGGTGTCCCCCGGATCCGCGTTTTTGGGGGTGCGTTTCCGGAGGACGTGTCTCGCGAGGATGCGATTGTGCTTGCGGCCAACTCTCTGAGGTCAATTGCTGAGCGCGCGCACGACAGGGGGGTGATCGTCTGCATGGAGACCCACGATGCATGGTGCGATCCCGGGCACGTGGCTGAGGTCATGCGCCGCGTCGATCATCCCAGCATCGGCGTCAACTGGGACATCATGCACCCGGTACGTGCGGGACACGCCACCATCGCGGAATCGTTCGACGCGCTCAGGCCCTGGGTCAGGCACGTCCACTTCCACGACGGCGTTGACAAGGATGGGGAGCTGAGGATGGTGCCCGTCGGTCTGGGCAAGATCGACCACCGCACGGCCGTCCGCCTCCTAAAGGATGCCAGATACGATGGCTACCTCAGCGGCGAGTGGATAAACTGGGAACCCTGGGAGATCCACCTGCCGCGCGAGCTTGCGACGATGAAGGCATACGAGAATGAGGTGCGAGCTGCCAAACGCCGCCAGCGAAGCTCTAATCTGCCGCCATCTCGGAGAACTCGCCGGGCCTAGCTCGGCCGTGCGCGGCTAACGGCTCGCGCGGTCTATTTCTTGCCTGGCGATCTGGCTCCAGCGGTCAAAGCGCTCGGGATGGTGTTCACATGTGTGGGTGTCCTTGAGGATCATCTCTAGCGCGCAACCATTCTTCTGCGCTACATCGATCGAGTGTCGGATGTAGCCTCGGACCATATGCTCATCGAAGCCGCCAACAAGGTGGGTGGGGTGCGGCTTCCACGAGAAAATGTAGTCTCCCCGGAGCTTCGGCGCACACTTGTCGACATCCGCAAAGGGCGAGATCGAGATTCGCCGGATGTTGGGGATGGTGAATACATCATCCAGTTTGAGGGTAAGGTCCTCGCAGCAGCCGTAGCCGTTGAGCCCGAACGGTTTCAGCAGCTGTTTCTCGTATCGGAGGGCGAACTCCGCATGTTGCTTGGGGCCGATCTGTGCCATCTCCTGCGACTCGGCGCTGGCCCACATGTCGCGGGGACGGACGCGATCGGGGTCGAAGCCGCGCCTTGGCAGTTCATCGGTGTAGCCGTTCCCGCCCGAGCTGTGATATGTGCCATCGTTGTTCAGCGAGAGCAGGTTCTGGTCGATGTACTGCTGAAGGACCCGGCGATGGCCCTCCACTAGGAAGGCCATGGCATCGTGGAGCATCCGGGGCTGGCGGTACATGTCGGTCATCATCTGCCTGAGTCCGCGCAGGCTTGTGTACTGGCTCATCAGGTGATAGGAGATGTGTGCGACTCCCTTGAGCTTGACGTCGAGGATGTCGCCAAACAAATCTCGGTACTGTTCCAGCTTCGCACTGGTTGCGTCCTTGTCATAGTTGATCTCCGGGAAGCGCAGTTTCTTCAGGTCGTCGGGTCCCTGGATAACGGGATCGAACTTCCATGCCCCGCGCGCCTCCGGGCTGGGAATCCGTTTGCCCTCCAGGCCCCAGCCGGAGTTGCGTATAGTCTTCTGGACGACCCACTCCCCTTCCGTGACGGCATCATCCAGGAAGTGCTCGTGCTTGTATATGCGATGCCGCAAGTCGAACTCGATGCGGCGGGCCTCCTCCCCTTCGCATTTCAGGCTTTTGTTGGGGAGCAGCTCCTCCCAGGATCCCTCCGGGAAGATGAGCATCATGGGACGCGTTGGCTGAAGGCCGTTGTGGGCTCTCCAGAGTTCGCGACGTTCTGCTTGGATCGGCAGATCGGCTATCTCGGCGACGCGGCTGGCAAGGTCGCGTAGGATCACGCGATCAGTGGCTGAGATCATCTTCTCTCCTCGGACTTCCGAGGCCAGGCTGCCGGCTCCGGTTTATTAAGCTTCCCAAGTGCGTGGGGAAGGTGGACGGCCCGCGGAACCGGGATTCGCGTCAAATTCAATAGTACGTGCCAACTGTACGGTCCGGAGCAGGTGAGCGTTGGGCGACCGTATGGCATCGCTGAGCTGTCCGGCGTGTTTGCAGCGAGGCATTTCGTGGGAACTCGAAGGCGGCCGCCCGCTATCCAAGGCGACCCAGTAGATCACATTCTCGCAAGGCAAAGGGCGCTGGGCGTCAACAAAGGGCGGGAGCCTACCGACCCCGGTGGCTACCCCACTCGGCGTTCAGTCCTGCCGAGGATTCCGGATGCCCGATGCGCAAAGTCTTTATGCTGATGTCGCCAATTGTAGGTGAGGCGGAAGACGCGGGAAGAGGTGATTGATTGGAGGAGTACCTTGAGATAGAGAATGGAGTCACCATCGACCACATACCCCCAGGGAAAGCCCTGGAAGTCTTGAAGGTCCTGGGCATCACGCCCGAGGGCGGCGATCCCATGATCGTCCTGATGAACGTCAGGAGCACGAAGATGGGCAAGAAGGACGTCATCAAGCTGGAGAACGTGAAGCTGGACCCGGCCAAGACTGTCGCCAAGGTGAAGGGGATCGCCCCAAAAGTGACCGTCAACGTGATCAGGAACTTTGAAGTGACACGGAAGGTCAGAGCCCGGGCGTAGGCTCGGAATCACGAACCTTCGGTGCGCGTGCGGCCATAGGTGCCGCAGCCTTCGCGGAGCCTAGGTACAGCGCCCGCTAGCGTGCAAGGCTGGATGTGCCGACTTCCCTGTACAGGCTTCTCTTGACCATCAAGGCCCACACAAGCGACCCCGAAAGAAGCAACGTGGCCATCAGGGCCGACCATTCGGTGACGTATATCCACAGGAGTGCGCCATCCTTTGCCGCCATCGCCTCCTTCGAGACGGTGACCTGATCGGCCCTGATCCTCGTCATTATCTCAAGCGATCTGTCATACTCGCCCGCAAGATACGCGGAGTCCGCGGCGGACTTACTCTCAGCAACCTGGGCGAGGCTCCTATAAAGGCCGTCGACGTTCCCGCCGAACTTCTCGACGAACTGAAGCACCGAGACCACCAGCGAGTTCCTCTCGGCGTACTCCTGGTATTCGGAGAAGAGCTGCTTGAACAGGAGTGCATCCTGGGGCACGTCCTTGTCAACGAGCCTGTAGGCAATGTAGACCGTGGCCTGCACGAAGAACGACCAGTCCCTGACCCAGAGCCTCACGCCGTCTGGGAACCCGCTGGCAAAGCACAGGATCGCGCCCCGTCCCACCCTCCAGTACGTCATCAACGGATAGCCGTTAGGATGGTCGGTCATGGCCCAGACCGTCGCCCCAACCTTGGGCACCTGGGTGTTCAGGTTTGCCAGGGGCGGCGAATCCTCCCAGGGCAGGGCGGTCATCAACGGCTCCTCTAGGTCTTGGATCTTGACTTTGAACCGGCCGCCGATGTTCTGGTTGGGTTCCGACGACGGTCCGACAGGTGCGATTCCTGCAAGGGTTGTTCCCTCCCAGCTCTCGTAGGAGGATGTGCCCTGTATGCTTCCGAGCCATCCCAGCCCCAGGCTTCCGTCCGTGACCGAATCCGTCAGCCACTGGATCCAATCCGTTCGGAAGACCGCCCGGTCGGCATCGCTCGTGAAGATCAGATCGTAGTCGCTGGTGAGAAGGCTGTAGCTTCGGGGCATGTACATCCTCATGTTCCTCATTGCGTCTTTGTACGAACCCAGGAAGTCGCCCCTCGATGGAACCAGTGTCGCCGCAATGGCGGGATCGGTCTTGATCACAACGTAGCTGTTGAACCCGCCGTACTGCTCGATCACATCACCGAAGCATATCACCCGAACCCTGCCCTCAGGTCCTGTCTTGGCCCCGCAGAATGTCGGGCCCAGGCAGAGCACGGCGACCGTTAGCCCCAGGGTGCGCCTCATTCGGCGTCCGGACAATCGAGATCCGCTTGATCCTCCGACGTGTCCGGCAAGATGAAATGGATCATTGAACTTCAAGAGAATCTGCCGCCGGGCCATCTCACAAGCCTGACTCACGATCGGCATGACGGTATGCCTCGTCGGCGATCCACAAGGCTGTACCTGCCCCTAGAACTAGTTTTCTCTCTTGTCTCCTCGCGCAGCCGGGTCTTGGAGCCAAAGCCCGGAAGACTGTCATGCCTTTCCTAGGGAGGGACTGATTTTTCTGTCCCGCTTCCGAGTCCGCCCGACCCGTTATGGTACGCTCCAATCCGCCCCTCGCTTTCAGTTGCAGTCCCGATAACGACCTATACGCTGTGCTTGTATCGAGAGGTCGGCGGTTCCCTCGTTTCGACGCTCCCGAAGAGGCGGTGGACCAGGTCCCCAGGGGCGCAGGCCTCCTGATCATGGCCGATGACTATCCCGGGAGAACGACCGAGGTCGATGAGGACGTCCTCACCACCGCATCACAGAAGGCCGTTCGGGCGTACATCGAGTATCCGGCGTCGTTGCCGGAGATTGAGGCTGGCCCACCAAGGGCAGCCCAATGGGAGAGGGGAATCGTGGCCTCCAACGCATTTGAGCCGCATCTTCAAAGGCTCACGATCCTGGACCTTCACGGTTGCCAGTTCGTGCCGATGCGTGCCCAGGATCCCCTTCTCGCCGTGGGCAGGGTCGCGGGCCTGGACCATGCGGTCTATGGCCTGCCCAAGGAATGCCACGCCCTTCTGTTCAAACACCCCCACTACGACGCCCTGATATCCTCAACGAAGTTGAGCCACTTCGTGACGGCGCGGTACAGCCCCACGCATGCCTGGAAGTTCATCTGGCAGACCGTCCTGGGATTGCTGGCCCCGGGAAAGCGGATGCCGCAGATTGCCTGGGTTCCAACGGTCCGCCCATCCTACTCAAACAGGGAGAGCCTGCCCAGGGACGCTGAAAGGCTTGCCTTCCGGCGTGGACTTGAGTGGTTCATCAACTCGGGGCTCCTGCTGCGCTCTCACGCCGGTGGAACCGAGGAAGTGAGGAAAGGAGTTGCTGGCGCGGGCGGATTGATGGAGGGTTTTGCCTCCCTGATCAACCCTGACGGAAGCCAGCCTATGCATCGGGGCCTGCGTACCGACTGCATTGGGGAAGGCGCAGGAGCCCTCTCCTTCGGTGGGATGATCCGGAAGGACCACCCCGGTCCAGGAATCGCACGCAACCTTGTGGACTACATCTTCTCCAGGTCGATCCTCGCTCAGGGACCTCGCGCCGATCCGATGAGCCCTTCCTTTGGCCTGTTGAGCTGGGGCTCTTCGCCTCCCTCCGATTCGATCTACTACGGGGATGACAACGCGCGCGCGATGCTGGGGATGATCGCCGCCATATCCATGCTCGGCTCCGAAAGGTGGAACGAGCTTCTGCTGCGCTGTCTGCTGGCTAACCTGCGCACCACGGGCTCTAAGGGCTTTCGAGGATGGAGGATCGAGGAGCCGGAACTGCAGGAGAAGGGGTGGCGCCACTTCCACGATCGTCCCATAGCCTTCTACGCCCCACACTATGAGGCATACCTGTGGGCCTGCTACCTCTGGGCCTTCCACCAGACCCAGTACGAGCCGTTCCTGTCCAAAACCAGGATGGGCATCCGGATGATGATGGAGGCCTACCCGGAGGAGTGGACGTGGACCAACGGCATCGCGCAGGAGCGTGCCCGGATGATCCTGCCTCTTGCTTGGCTTGTGCGGGTGGACGACACCCCTCAACATCGCGAATGGCTCCGACTCATGGGGCGGGAGGTATCCGCCCTGCAGGACCGCTGCGGGGCCATACGGGAGGAACTGGGCGGCCTGGGCAAGGGCTCGTACGGTCCGCCGACGTCGAACGAGGACTACGGCAAGCACGAGGCCACCGTGCTCCAAGCAAACGGGGATCCCATCTGCGACATGCTGTACACGAGCAACTTCGCGTTCCTTGGCCTGCACGAGGCCGCGGCCGCAACCAAGGAGGCGCTCTTCATCCGGGCGGAGGACAGGCTCGCCGAGTTCCTTTGCCGGATACAGATGAGCTCGAAGAAGCACCCCGAGCTTGACGGGGCATGGTGCAGGGCTTTTGACTTTGGTAAATGGGACTACTGGGGGAGCAGCGCTGATGCGGGATGGGGGGTCTGGTCCATAGAGAGCGGTTGGACGCAGAGCTGGATCGTGTCCGTGCTGGCCATGCGACAGATGAAGACCAGCCTGTGGGACATGAGCGCGGGAATCGACATGGGCAAACATCTGAAGAAACTGATGCAGAGGATGGAGGCGTAGCCATGGCGAAAGTTGGCGCGAACACACCCGGAAACGTCCGGAGCCCTCGAGCGGTCAAGGAGGTTCTATCGGGGCAGAGGAAGGCAGCGAATGCCGCGTGGTGGGGGTTCGAGGAAGAGGACTCCACCGACGCTCTTCAGAAGGCCATTGACTCCGGGGCAAGAAGGCTTGTAATCCCCAACATGACGAGGGACTGGGTCGTACGGCCGATCCTCCTCGCCGGAGACCAGGAAGTCGTCCTCGAGCCCGGGACGGTGGTCACCGCCAAGAGGGGGGAGTATCACGGGGGCGGGGACAGCGTGTTGACGGCAAGGGACGTATCGAACCTGACCATTCGCGGCTACGGGGCGACGATCCGCATGCAGAAGGAGGACTACATCGTCGGAAAGGTCCTGGTCGACTTCAAGTGGGACCGGTGGTTCGGGCAGTACCCGAAGGCGGAATGGCGAATGCCCCTGTCCATCGTTGGTTGCACAAACGTCAAGGTCTCCGGTCTGACGCTTCGCGACAGCGGAGGCGACGGCATCTACGTCGGCGGCGGTGGCAAGCAGAACTACTGCAAGGACATTCACATCCGGGACGTCGTCTGCGACAACAACTACCGCCAGGGAATCAGCATCATCAGCGTCGACGGCCTGCTGGTGGAGAACAGCGCCTTCAACAACACGTGGGGCACGCCTCCGTCCTCGGGCGTGGACATAGAACCGGATACCCCGCAGGAGAGGGTGAGGAACGTCGTCTTCCGCAACTGCTCATTTCTCGACAACTACGGTGAGGGCATCGAGGTCTTCCTCGCAAACATGAGGGCCGAGTCAGGCGATGTGGAGATACTCTTTGACAACTGCCGGGTGGCCAGCAAGAGGGGAACGGGCGTTCGGGTGACCAAGGTCAGGGATGACGGTCCCAAAGGGTTGATCGAGTTCCGCAACTGCACGGTCGAGAACACGGAGGGCTACGGCGTCAAGGTCCAGGACAAGTCGGCCGACGGAGCGCGGGTGCGGTTCGTGAGCTGCACGTTGAGGAACGCCGCCAGGAACCGCGGGTACCAAGGTGCTTGGGCACCGATCTGGCTCCACCTCTTCAAGCCCGACGTAACCACGAAACTGGGCGGGGTCGACTTCGTGGAGTGCGTTGTGGAGGATGACAAGGACCGGCCGGTCATCACCATGGAGGAGACCGAGCCGGATCACGGGCTCTTCGATGTCACCGGATCCATCTCGGTGAGGAACCCCTGCGGCATCAAGGCAGGCCGCGGCAAGAGACGGAACGGCGTGACCGTGGTTGTGAAACAAGATG
>Ga0172364_10001148_pt1 | contig 20051 bp, 16 predicted proteins | sample LakKivSesite10cm_FD_114545 | JGI IMG/M metagenome (GOLD analysis project Ga0172364, IMG submission 114545) | Sediment microbial communities from Lake Kivu, Rwanda - Sediment site 10cm | ecosystem: Environmental > Aquatic > Freshwater > Lake > Sediment | place: Rwanda: Western Province, Lake... | reverse complement strand
TCGGGAAAAAGGTTCCGGGCCCGGCCGTAGTGAAGGAAGGTTTAAGAAGAGAAACCCCGGTTCAGCGAAATGCAGGCGGTTGACATCGCCATTTTTATAAGATTCTTAAAAGAAAATCCGGCCAGAACTTAGATGAAAACCGGCCGGCCAGGAGTGGAAGCCGCCAGCTCAGATAAAATGAATAGAAACTCCTGATATATGAATAGTTATTCATAGGTTGAAGCTCGAAACGGAAAATTTCCCCGGCAACCGGCCCTCAGATCATCAGATTGAAAAGCCACTCCGGTCAATTAATTTATTATGCCTGAACCACCACGCCCCCACCAATCAGGTGCTGGCCGGAACCGGAAAAAGAATTCAGGATATAGAGAAAGGCTATTATTTTTTGGGGGCTGATTCGTCGCCGGGTTTTTCCACCGGCATGGGTTTGGTCATCCGCACATGAACCAGACTGCGGCGCCTGGCTTCAAACTCGTCTTCCCGTCCTTTGAAAAACTCCTGCTTGATGTAATCCAGGAGCTCGTTGACCTGGTTTTCTATCTGTTTCATTTTCTCCCGCATATTCAGGATGACTTCCACCCCGGCCAGGTTAACCCCCAGGTCGCGGATCAGGTTGAGGATCATCTCCAGCCGGCGCAGGTCTTCCTCGGTATAAAGCCGGGTGTTGCCCTCGCTGCGCGACGGTTTAAGCAACCCTTCCCTTTCGTAAAGGCGCAGGGTCTGGGGATGGATGTTATACATCCTGGCCACGGCGCTGATATGGTAATAGCCACAGGTTGTTCTGCTTTCGTCTTCTGCCTTCTTTTTTCTTCTCGGCATCTTCAACCTCCTTCAACCATCCTCGAGCCTCTTTTGATTCAGCCCCGGTTAACTCCCCAGATTCTTCCTGGGGTCGCCCTCGTAGAATTTCTCCAGCTCACGCATCAGCTCTCGCACCCTCTGGTCGACGTTTGAGGGAGGGATAATGGTCACCTCGACATACATATCGCCGCGACTGTTGCGGCCGCAGGCCGGAGCGCCCTCGCCTTTCAACCTGAACTTCTGTCCCGACCTGGTGCCGGGTGGAATGCGAATGGATTTTTTCTCGCCGTAAATTGTCGGAACTTCAATTTTAGCCCCGAGGGTGGCTTCCGGAACGGTAACCGGCATCCTGATATAGATATTTGACCCCTCACGCTTGAAGAATGGATGGGGCGTTACTTCCAGGTTGATGTAAAGGTCGCCAGGCGGCCCGCCGTTGATGCCTGCATTTCCCTTGCCGGGCACCCTGACTTTGGAACCGCTGTCCACACCCCTGGGAATACGGACAGTGATGGTCTCGCTGCCCTGAACCCGGCCTTCGCCCCGGCAGTTGCCGCAGACCTGACCGCTAACCCGGCCCTTGCCCAGGCAGGTCGGGCAGCTGGTTGAAAATTTCATGAAGCCCTTCTGAACGAAGCTCCGGCCTCGTCCGCCACAATCCGGACAGACCCGTTCGCCCCCGAGGCTCGAAAAACCGCTCCCCCCGCAAACCGGACAGGGCACCAGACGGGTCAGCTTTATTCTGGTCTGCAGGCCATTTATGGCATCGGCAAAGCTTATGGTCATGGCATAATTAAGGTCTTCGCCCCGCTGAGGCCCGGAATGCCTCTGCTCCACATCCATCCCGCCGAATAGATTCTCGAATAGATCGTGGAAGGAGGAGCTCCCGTACTCGGAGAAATCAAAGCCCTCAAACCCGCCAGAAGGGCGCTGGCCCGTCCCGGCTCCGCCTCCGGCTCCTGGCCCCCGCCCGAAATCGCCGACAAATCCGAACTGGTCGTACTGGGCTCGTTTCCTGGGGTCGCTCAGCACCGAGTAGGCTTCTTGAATTTCTTTGAATCTGGCTTCGGCCGTCTTATCGCCAGGATTCAGGTCAGGATGGTACTTGCGGGCCAGCTTGCGGTAAGCTTTCTTGATTTCCGCCAGACTGGCCGTCCGCGGAACTCCGAGTACCTCATAATAATCCCTGGCCATAGCCAACCTCGCCTTCCGTTAATTGCCACCCTGGCTTAAGCCGGGGCCGTTCCGCCGGTCCCGATCCCCTGCCGGCAGAACAGCCTGACGCGGCTTCGGCCCGGGCTTCTCTAACTTCCGCTACAGGCTCCGGGCTTGCTTCGCCTTCTCAACTGCAGCTGTCTTGTTCCGTTTCCTATTTTTTCAATGTTTCTTGTCGTCGTCAACCACTTCAGCGTCGATGACTTCTTCCTCGCCTTTGCCGTTGCCCTTGCTGTCGCTGCCGGCCGGTCCGCTCTGGGTATATTCCTGATAACCTCCGCCGGGTTGACCCTGCGCTTGCTGCTGCTGAGGTCCGGCCTGACGGTAGAGGACTTCACTGATGTGATGCGAAGCCCTGGCCAGAGATTCTATAGCCATCCGGATAGTCTCCAGGTTGTCCGATTCCATGGCTTTTCTGGTGTTGGCGATTTCCTGCTCGGCTCGATTTACTTCCTCAGCCGGTATCTTGTCGCGGTTGTCGCGGATGAGCTTTTCGACGCTGTAGATCAACTGGTCCGCCTGGTTTCTGGCGTCGATGATCTCCCGGCGCCGCTTGTCCTCGGCCGCGTGAGCTTCCGCTTCCTTGACCATCCGTTCGATTTCTTTCTCGTCCAGTCCGCTGTGTCCGGTGATGGTGATCGCCTGCTGACGCCCGGTGGCCAGGTCCTTGGCTGAGACATGCAGAATTCCGTTGGCATCTATGTCGAAAGTAACCTCAATCTTGGGCACTCCCCGGGGAGCGGGCGGGATCCCGTCGAGATGAAAGCGCCCGAGGCTGCGGTTATAAGCGGCCATCTCACGCTCACCCTGGAGGATGTGAATTTCCACGCTGTTCTGGTTGTCGGCGGCGGTGGTGAAAATTTCGCTCTTCCTGGTGGGAATGGTCGTATTCCGCGGGATCATTTTGGTGAACACGCCGCCCAGAGTCTCAATGCCCAGGGTCAGCGGGGTAACATCGAGCAGGAGCACATCCTTGACCTCACCGCCCAGAACCGCGCCCTGGATGGCCGCACCCACAGCCACCACTTCGTCCGGGTTGACGCCCTTGTGGGGCTCCTTGCCGAAGAAGTCGCGGACGACCTGCTGGATTCTCGGCATTCTGGTCTGTCCGCCAACCAGGATGACTTCGTTGATATCTTCGGGCTTGAGACCGGCATCTTCCAGAGCCTGCCTGACCGGCGGAATTGAACGCTGGATCAGATCTTCGGAGAGCTGCTCCAGCCTGGCCCTGGTGAGCTTCATCAGCAGGTGTTTTGGCCCGCTGGCGTCGGCGGTTATGAACGGCAGGTTGATTTCGGTTTCCATCATGGTCGAGAGCTCAATCTTTGCCTTCTCCGCCGCTTCCTTCAGCCGCTGCAGGGCCATCTTGTCTTTTGTCAGGTCAATTCCTGTTTCCTTCTTGAACTCGCTGACGATCCAGTCCTGGACGCGCTGGTCGATGTCGTCGCCGCCGAGGTGGGTGTCACCATTGGTCGATTTAACCTCGACCACGCCCTCGCCGACTTCCAGGATGGAGATATCAAAAGTGCCTCCGCCAAAGTCATAGACGGCTATGATTTCGTTCTTCTTCTTTTCCATGCCGTAGGCCAGGGCGGCCGCGGTCGGTTCGTTGATAATCCGCACAACTTCCAGGCCGGCAATGGTTCCGGCATCCTTGGTAGCTTTTCTCTGGGCATCGTTGAAGTAAGCCGGAACAGTGATGACGGCTTTTTCCACTTTTTCACCCAGGTAATCTTCGGCTGCCTTTTTCAGTTTCTGCAGGATGAAGGCTGAAATCTGCGGGGGAGAATACTCCTTGCCCTGGGCCAGGACGCGGACATCGCCGTTAGAAGCCTCAACCACCTTAAAGGGAACCTGTTTGATCTCGTTCTGGACTTCGCTGTAGCGTCTGCCCATGAACCGCTTGATGGAGTAGATGGTGTTTTCCGGGTTAGTGATGCGCTGGCGCTTGGCTACCTGACCCACCAGAATTTCGCCCTTGTTGGTAAAACCAACCACGGAAGGGGTGGTCCGGCCGCCTTCTTCATTGGCGATAACCGTAACCTTATCTCCTTCCATGACTGCGACGACGGAGTTGGTAGTTCCGAGGTCAATTCCTATTATCTTCGCCATATCTATCCTCCTGTTTCTCTTTTAGCTTTATATTAATATAAAATTTGAGTATTTATTTGTCAAGCTTTTATAAAATTTTATTTTGTTATTTTTCAATTATTTATAAAATTTTTCAAAGGATAATTGGACTGGTTGGCACCAGACGGGATGCATATTAGCCGGTTTCCAGAACCTTATCCGGGTATCAGGAATCGAGATCGCCCGTCGCTAACTGAGCCCTGATTAATCCGGCTGCCGGGCAAAAGAGAGCCCAGCAACCATTTATTTTTTTTAACATCAAGCCCCGCGCGACTGAGCTTGCCTGTAATCAGCTTTTCCCGTCCGGGTCAGGCCTCAACCGCCCGGGTCCAGGGCTAAGTTCGACTCTTATCCGGACTGATTTTTTCTTCTGGCGGCCAGAAATAGCCAGCCTCACCTCAAAATAACAGGGCCCCACCCGGCGGCCATCAAAAAAGTTCGGGGTTTTCAGTGATCCTTCCGGGGAAAATCAGCGAGCCGGGTCTGAGGCAATTTCTTAAATAAGAGTCTGGCTCAGGGGAACCAGATTATGCCCTTCAGCCCATCGATAAAAGCCCAGTAGATTCCCTGGGCGTCGCGTGTATTGTCAAAATAGAGAATGAGTTGAGGGCGGAGCTCGCTCTTTCTGTGCAGGAAATGCTTGACCGGATACCAGGTATGCCAGAGCAGAGCTTCTCTGGTCTGCCGGAATTTTTCTTTGAAACCTGATTTTGAACGGATAAAAATCTTCAGGCCATCATCAAAATTCAGCTCATAGGATCCGGGCATGTCTGTTATCTCCAGAGCTTCAACATCAAAGGTGTCGGCCGGAGTCGTCTGTGCCGGTTCCTGTTTCTTACCATTTTCTTTTTTCTTTTTTTCCTCTTCCCGTCTGGCTTTTTCTTCAGCTTTTCTGGCTTCTTCAGCCTGCTGTTCGGCCGGGTTTAATACCTTTCGCTCGGGGGGATTCAAGGCGGTCTTATGGGTCAGCGTGGTCACCTGGAGCGGTACCGGTTTTCCCGTGTATCTCAATTCGCTCGCCCGCCAGGACTTGAGGACCATTCCCCTGGCCCTGAGTTCCAGGGTTTTCTCCTTAAGGTTCAGAACAAAATAATACTGCGGATTTCTGGCCAGCTTCAGTTCTTCTTCCAGGAATTTATTTTCTTTTAGAACCTGAAGCGTATCTTCGGGGATGTCTTTAATGAGACCGGACTCCTGCTGTTTCTGACCGGCTGTTCTGGAAGTCTCCCCCTGTCTGGCTTTCTGAACCCCGGTCTCGCTCACAGCCGCAGGTCTCCGGGCGTTATTTTCAACCGCTGGCAAAGCGGCCTTTACAGCACTTCTTTTCTGGGCCAGGGCCGGGTTCAAGACAGAAAATGAGACCAGACCCGCCAGGAAGATAGAGCCAATCTTCCTCAGCCAGCGGCCACCTTCCTCCGGCCTCAATTCCTTTGCGTTTCCTTTCATATTAATTATTCCAGATAATACCTTAATTATTAAAACTGCCTTCGGGCCTCAGTATCGTTGTCCTTATTGCTCTTCTCTTTCTGTTCAGACTTCATTTCTTTAAAATTATTAATCCTTCAATAAATATAGATCCGAGTTCCGATTCTGGAAGCTTTGAAAACTTCCTCCAGGTCCTTGTCAGCCACCCGGACGCAACCGTGGGTGACATTCCGGCCGAGAAGCCTGGTGTAAAGCGTTCCGTGGATGAAATATCCCTGTCCGAAGCCAAGAGCGTAATCGCCCAGCACTCCCGCTTCCACCCTGTCTTCCATCTTCTTGGGGATGGGCTCGTTTTCTTCAATAAAGGCCCAGTCCGGCTTTACCCAGTAAGGGTTCTGGATCTTGGACTTGACGAAGAATTCGCCCTTGGGGGTGTCAAACTGCCAGCTTCTCTTGCCGCCGGGTTCAACCAGGATGACACCGCTTCCGGTTGAGACCATGGCTTCTTTGATGGTCTGACCGTCCTTCTTGAGGTAGAGCCGGTTTTCGGCCGAGTCTACCATTATATAAACGCCCCTGGGGTGCAGGTCCTTGAGTTTTTTCTTCAGGGCAGCATTCTGGGTTTCGGGCTTTATTCTGGCTTTCGGGTCAAGCTCGAAGCTCCAGACGGTTTTCCACTCGGCACTCAGTTTAAGATGATGGGCCCAGGACAGAGCCACTATGGCCAGGACCGACAGATAGACCAGGGCCATCAGCACCAGTAACAGCTTCCAGAATTTCATTTGTGTTCTCTATACTCTCTTCTCAGTATAGCAATAATTTTGTTGTTTGGGTCAGTCGTGCCCACAATTGTTACCGGGGTTCCGATGGGTATCATCCTGAACAATTCCTCCATCTCGGCATCGTCCAGAGCCACACAGCCCTGGGTCAGGCCGTCCTTGCCGCCGCCGTGGATTTCTATCAACCCGCCTATCCGGCTGGCAGGGGTCAGGTATCCCTTTTTCTTAGCCTCATTAAATTTTTTGATGTCTTCCTCGTTGGGGTAATTTATCAGCAGGGCTTTCCCGAACCTGCTGGGCGAAACCTTTTTTATCACCCGGTACTCCCCTTCCGGGGTGGCGTTATCGCCGGCGTGGAGTTTGTCGCTGAGGCCGTTAAAGCCCAGCCCGACTTCGTATGCTTTGTATGCCGCGCCCCCTTTATAAACGGTTAGCTTTCTCTCCAGCTTGGAGACCAGGATGACCAGCTGGTTTCCGTTCCTCGATTTCTCTACCGCCCGTTCGGCCAGCTGCCGCCAGCGGGCAATTTCTTCCTGGCTCATGTATCGCTCAAGCTGCTGGCGTAGAATATTCTCCGCCTGGTTGAGCAGGCTTTCGATAGAGTCAAGCCGGGAGCGGGCTTCCTCATAACTGGCTTTTTCCAGGAAGCGGTCGCTCTCCCTGAACAGGACGTCGGCCTGAGCCAGTTGCCTCCGGGACAGGGTTCGCTGGCTCAGTTCGAGACTCAGGGTATTCAGGGTTTCATAGCGAGAAAAAAGGTCTTTCTTACGGGCCTCTATCTCTCCGCTCAGAGAGGCCTTCCTGTCCTCAATCAACTTCCGGATTCTTTCGCCTTCAGCCAGAACCCGGCCGAATTCCTGTCTGACCTTTTCATAGTCGCGGAAAAATCCAACCTTCAGTTCTTCCTTTTCGAAAAGCCGGCGAGCCCCGGCCAGAACCTGCCGGTATTTTTCATATTCTTCAGGAGCAAAAATAGAAGCACCGGCCCTCCAGAGGTCCTGCTCCTGTTGAAGAGCCTGATTCACCTCTGAAGGTGCCGGTGCTGTCTTACAATGCGATGATAAAACAACCAACCCAAGCGCGCATAAGGCTATCAGCGCTGCACCCGCACCTCTGATCTTCACTAATCAACTCAACTCCGCTTGGAATGTTCCGGTTTAATCTACGCTTATCTCTTGACTTTGGCAATAGCAGCGTTGATCTGCTCGCTGATGGCGGCAGCCTTTTCCTTGATGGACAGGGCTTTATCCTTGGCGCCAAAGTAATCCTCGCCGTCGATGGCGGACTGAACTTCAGTCAGCAGGGTCTCGAGGCCAGCCAGGTCAGCTTTCATGGCTTCGATATCAGCCTTGGTACCTTTGCCCTTGGGAGCCTTGTCCAGAAGAGCCTTGGCTTCATCAACCGCAGTCTTGGCTTCAGTCTGAGCAGTCAGAGCTTCATTTTTGGCTTCTTCTTTTCTGGCGGGGATCAGAGCATTCACAGCTTCAGCATCAGTCTTGACCTTGGCCAGCATCTCTTTGGCTTTGCCATACTTCTTGAACAGCTTCTTGGACTGGGCATTAACCTCATCCATGGCCGCCTGCAGGTCGTCATTCAGCTTCTTCATCTCTTCCTTGGCATAGATGTTGCCGCCGGCCTGGACCACCGCGTCTATGGCCGCCTTGGCTTCATCCATTTGCTGGGTGGGCTGCTTGGCGCAGCTGGAAAACAGAAAAACGACTAAAAGGCCGAGAACCGAAAGTTTCATCAGATTTTTCATCTTTTTTCCTCCTTTCTGATGAATTTTGATATATTAAATGGCCTTATCCATTTTATTTTTCAGAGTCTGGGGCTTTCCCCTGTTCCCGTCTCCTTTCAAACAAGAACAGCCAGGAAATTATAAATTATTAGTGCGGATAAACTATGGAGGGCTTAAAAAGTCTGGCAGAGAATTTTCTCCATCTCCACTCATTTTGAACCTTCTTATTCCCTTCACCCTTCCGGTGAAGATTGATTAAATCAATATCACAAAGCAGGGGCTTTGTCAAATTTATAAAGCGCAAAAATTTCTCTAATATTTTTGCTAAGGGTTAGCATTTAAGGGCAAGCGATCAGAACCACTCGACAACCAGCCCCTGGTCGGCAATAAAGAAACCCCCGCCTGCGGCTAAGAGTAATTCGCACCGCCCCCTCATCAGCCAAATAAAAAGGCCCGGACAGACAGCCTGCCCGGGCCCTCAAATAGCTAATTTTCAGTTCAGCTCACTTCTTATCCGGGTCGATGATGAAACCTTCTTTCATCATGTACTGGATTTCCTCGCGGGCTTTGCGAATAGTCTGCTCGGCCATCTTGTAGAGCTCCTCAGCCGGGATGTCCTTGCGGGCCACACCCTGTTCGATTGCCTTGCGGCCGACAGCTACCGCCTCCCGGGGGAAGACTTCCCACTGGTCCATATTGGGAACTATGTATTCTTCGCTCAGTCCGTGGTCTTCAGCCACCTTGGCCAGCTCGTTGGCGGCGGCGATACACATCTCGTCAGTGATGGTTCTGGCCCTGACATCCAGAGTGCCGCGGAAAATTCCAGGAAACCCCAGGGAGTTATTAACCTGATTGGGGAAATCAGAACGGCCGGTGGCTACGATCCTGGCTCCAGCTTCTTTGGCTTCCCAGGGCCAGATTTCCGGAATGGGATTGGCTTCCGCGAATACTATTGCATCCCTGGCCATGGTCTTGATCCACTCGGGTTTGATGACTCCAGGGCCTGAAGCGGAGGCGCTGATCAGAACATCCGCCCCCTTAATGGCCTCTGCCAAGTCACCCTGCTTGTTCTTGGGATTGGTTTTCAGGCACAGGTCCCATTTTTCTTTGAATTTGGTCTGCAGGGTTTCTCTGTCGGCACGATCTTTCGACAGAATACCTTTGGAATCAACGGATAGCATGTTTTCCGGATTGACTCCGGCGGCAATCAACAACCGGGCGATAGCGACGCCGGCGGCTCCAGAACCGATGACGGTTACTTTAACCTCACCCATTTTCTTGTTGACAATTTTAAGAGCATTTATCAGCCCGGCCACAGTCACACAGGCCGTTCCCTGCTGGTCGTCGTGCCAGATGGGAATTTCGCACTCGGCCCTCAGGGTATCCAGAATATGGAAACATTTCGGGTGGGAAATATCTTCCAGGTTAACGCCGCCAAAAGTCGGCTGCAAAGCTTTAACCATATAGATGATTTTATCGGGGTCCTTTTCTCTCAGGCAGATCGGAAAAGCGTCCACGCCGCCCAGGTATTTGTAAAGCAGGGCCTTGCCTTCCATAACCGGCAGAGCAGCTTCCGGACCGATATCGCCCAGTCCCAGCACCCGGGTACCGTCTGAAACGACGGCCACAAAGTTTCCCTTGTTGGTCATCTCGTAAGCTTTTTCCGGGTCTTTATTGATTTCCATGCAGGGAGCGGCCACGCCAGGAGTGTACCAGATGCCAAAGTCCTTAAAGCTTCTCACCCGGCATTTCAGGGTAACTCCAACTTTTCCTTTATAAAAGGGGTGCAGTCGGAGAGCATCTTTTGATGGCTGTTCAGCTTTAGCCAGCAGTTCTTCTACGGTTACTTTTTTCTCCATTATTTCCTCCAAAAATGATTTTATTGAGAGGTGATGATAAAATAATCGCCAGATTTAGTCAAACAAAATATGCAGAAAAGCATGCTTTTGAAAAGCACCCGAGAACACTTAAAGTAGTTTTGAAATTTCATCCCTGAGACGTTGCCGCCGGTGCCTCAAGACCCTGCCTTTACAGCCAGCAATTAATTGCCTCCGCAAAAAGGGCCATGGACTTCGGTTTCCAGAAACCCGCTTTTCCAGCAAAATCATGGTCGGGCCGGAATAAATCATTGATTCAAAATGTGCAGGGCCAGCCCATCAGCTCTGAGAGCTGCCTCGGGTATCGATTCGGAAATGGTCGGGTGAATATAGATTATGGAATCAAGGTCCTTGAGCGTCAGGCGGCGGGCGACGGCCATGGTCAGCACCGGAATCATCTCGCTGGCGTGGGGAGCCAGCAAATGAGCCCCGAGGACCCGGTCGGTCTTTTTATCAGCCACCACCCGGACCAGACCCTCATAGCTATCCAGGGTCAGAGCCCGACCGTTGGCCTGGAGAGGAAACTCCCCAACCTTTATTTCTATATTGAGGGCCTGAGCTTCTTCCTGGGAGAGGCCAACTGTGGCCAGCTCCGGCTCGGTGAAGATGGCTGTCGGGACGGCGCTGTAATTAAGTCTGGCCTGGTGACCGGCGGCGTTTTCAGCGGCCACGATTGCCTCATGGTAGGCTTTGTGGGCCAGCAACTTGCCCCCTACCAGATCTCCAATTGCAAAGACATCAGGAATTGATGTCAGGCAACTGTCATCAACCTCAATAAAATTGCCCTTCTGCAGCCGGAGGAGTCCTGCCTCCCAGACCAGGTCTTCTACGTTGGGTTTGCGGCCGGCGGCAATCAGCACTTTTTCTGCGGAGAATTCAAACGGTTTCTGGTCGACCAGAGACTGCCCTCTGAGTTTCACCAGGTTATCGTTGATCTCCGCGGATTCAATCTTCAGGCTGGTATGAATCTTTAATCCCTGCTTCTTAAGAATTCTCTCCAGCCTCTCAGCTGAAACCCGGTCCGTTCCCGGCAGAATGGTCGGCATTATTTCCAGAACGGTAACCTCGGTTCCGACTCTCTTATAAACTGAACCCAGTTCCAGACCGATGGCCCCGGCTCCGACCACCAGCAGGCTCCTTGGCGGCTCGGGCAGCGACAGGGCTTCGGTGCTGGAGATCACCCGCTGGCCATCAAATCTCAGAAAGGGGAAATCGGCAGGACGGCTTCCGGCAGCCAGAATGACTTTATCTGCTTCCAAAGTCATTTCTTCAGCAGCCGTTCTGACACTGATTCGCCCGGGGCCGGTCAATCTGGCCTTTCCCTTTATGACCTGAACCCTGTTCCGGCTGAGCAGGAATTCCAGCCCCTTGACCAGCCGGTCGACAACCATCTGTCTTCCCTGCTGGACTCTTGACCAGTTCAGTCTGACCTCTGACAGAGGGCCCTCCAGGTTCTTACTGATTTTTAATTGCTGATAGATGGCACTCTGGTGAGTCAGATACTTGGTCGGGATGCAACCGACATTAATGCAGATTCCGCCCACCCTGTTCTCTTCAATCAGGGTGACCTCAAGGTCGAGCTGAGCAGCCCGGAGCGCGGCCAGATAGCCGCCCGGACCTCCGCCGATTATTACCAGCTTCTTACCGCTCATAATTCACTCCTTATTTTCAGGCCAGACAGTAGCGACCCCGCGGTCGCCGGGCCGGAAACCTACCCCTCTGGCCGGCTAAAAAAAGGCTTGAGATTTCCATTCCTTTTTTTCTATCGCCGTTAAAAGAGAAGAACTCTCTCCATTATTTACTGGTCTCAACTGGCCAGAATTTCCCGGAAAGCCCTGACAGCCCGCTCAACATCCTCGTCATCAACGTCCTTGTGCGTGACCAGTCTGACTCCACCGAAAACGGCCAGGCAAAGAATGCCTTTCTTCTTCAGGCGGTTGACCAGTTCGGGGATGGTCAGACGGGGGTGGTTAAAGTAAAAGATAATGATATTGGTCTCCACCTCGTCGGGATTGAGGGTTATTCCGGGCAGGTCATAAATAGCCTGGGCCAGACGTTTCGCCCGGGCGTGATCTTCTTTCAGTCGATCGACCATCCGGGTCAGAGAAATTATTCCGCAGGCGGCCAGCACGCCCACCTGCCTCAGGCCGCCGCCCAGGGCTTTCCGCAGACGCCGGGCGTAATCTATGGTCTGGCGGTCGGAGACCAGCATCGAACCGACGGGCGAAGATAACCCCTTACTGAGACAGAACATCAGCGAATCGCAATGCCTGGCGTATTCCTTAACCGGAACTCCGGAAGCCAGGCTGGCGTTAAAAATCCTGGCCCCATCCAGATGAACCCGGAGTCCGAATTCATCGGCAATCTTCCTGATGGCGGCAAAGTTTTCAAGCGGCAGCACCGCCCCGCCCCAGTTGTTGTGGGTGTTCTCCAGACAGATCAGGGAAGTCCGCGGTGTATGAACCGAGGGCAGTCGGACATGCTTTCTCACCAGCTCCGGATCCAGGCACCCCCGTTTCGAGGGCAGCGGCCTCGGGGTCACTCTGGAAATCAGGGTCATGTGGGTTGATTCCATATTGTAGATGTGTGATTTTTCTTCGACGATGACCTCTTCCAGCTCCCGGGTCCACATCTTGACGGCGATGGAGTTGCCCATCGTTCCGGAAGGGACGAACAATCCTGCTTCCTTTCCCATTATTGAGGCAGCCAGCTCTTCCAGCTTCTGGACGGTCGGGTCGTCGCCCAGAACATCGTCGCCGACTTCAGCTTCCATCATCGCCCGCCGCATTTCCTCGGTCGGCCTGGTGACTGTATCGCTCCTGAAATCTGAGAAAGCCTTCATTCTTTCTTTGCTCCTTTTATAATATATGAATAATCATTCATATGTCAGTACTGCCCGGGCCGGGGCCGAAGGCTCAACCCGGGTCTAACAATTATAAACCCAAGCGGTCAAACTCACAACCGGAAGGCTGCCAGTAAACGGTCGCTGACCGCCGCTCTTCCTCCTGTCCTGCAACGCAATCCTTATTTACTCGTATTATGATATGTGATATTAATAAAGCTGTAATTTTTGAACGGATAGAGCTTAACTGCAAGAACCTATGGCCGGCGATAAAAGCTACTGGTATCTGGACCTGATCAACATTCTCCTGCTGGTCTTAATCTTCTTCTTCGGGGGCGCAGTCATTTCTTCCCAGATAATTCTGAGCGACGAGATGGTCTATGTTCCGGACATTGCCGGAAAAACCGTAGACCAGGCCCGTCAGGAACTCCAGAAAAGAGACCTCGGTCTGGCTATTTCCGGCTACCAGTTTTCGGAAGAAGTCGGCCGCGGGCGCATCATCAGCCAGGACCCGGCCTCCGGTTCGCGTCTCAAGGTCAACCGTCAGATTCAGGTGGTGGTCAGCTCTGGCAGCGAATCGGTTACTGTTCCTCTGTACGCCGGCAAGAGCCTCGAACAATCAACTCTCGACATGAGGCAGAAGGGCCTGTCCCGGGGACCGCTGTCGCAGATTCACAGCCGGCGTTACCCCGCTGGAAGAATAATTGCCCAGGACCCGCCGGCCGAGACCGTGGTGGAAAGAAACCATCCGGTCGGTTTCCTGGTCAGCCAGGGAGAACCTGAAACTAGCTACCTGATGCCCGACCTCATCGGCCGCAAAGTTGACCGGGCGACCGCCTGGCTGCAGCAGGCCGGCTTCAAGGTCGAGGACATCAGGCATGTTTATTATCCGGGTCTGGAAAAAGGGGTCATCATCAGGCAGAACCCGCCCGGTGGCTATCCTATCCAGAAACGAAATCCCATCAGCCTGGAGGTCAGCCGTTAAATGTATTATATAGCTCCCTCTATTCTCTCCGCCGATTTTTCCCGTCTGGCCGAAGCTGTGGTCCTGGCCGAACAGGGTCAGGCCGATATGGTCCACCTGGACGTCATGGACGGACATTTTGTGCCCAACATCACTTTCGGCCACCAGCTGGTCGCCAGCCTGCGTGAGAAAACCAGGCTGCCGCTTAACGTCCATCTGATGGTGGATAATCCGGCCAGAATGATACCGCAGTTCCTGGAAGCCGGCGCCGACTGGCTGTCGTTCCATCTGGAAGCCTCCCGCCATGTCCACAAAGACCTGTCCACAATCAAGGAAGCAGGGCGAAAGGCCGGACTGGCCCTCAACCCGGCCACCCCGGCTGAATTGCTGAGCGAGGTTCTGGAAGACCTGGATTTCGTGGTCATCATGACAGTCAACCCCGGCTGGGGCGGACAGAAATTCATCCCGGCCACCAGGAACAAGATTCAGCGGCTGAGCCGGCAAATCTCGGAAAAAGGGCTGCCCGTCCTGATTGCCGTCGATGGTGGAGTCAAGCTGGACAACCTGGGCGCTCTGTTTGAGCTGGGTATGAATATCGCCATCTGCGGTTCCTCGGTCTATGGGTCCGCAGACCCGGTGGCCGAAATTCGCAAGATGAAGGCTGTGGCTGCAGAATTCAACCAGAAATACAGCCGCAAAAAATGAACGGAATTGAGGTTGTAAAGATGAATAAAAAACTAATTCTCGGCCTGCTCCTGTCGCTGGTCATCATCGCTTTCGGTTCCACCGGCTGCCGCAAGAAGCCTCTAACCCTGGAATCACTGCCCCAGGAAACTCTGGCCTCGGATGAATCGCTCTACAAGCTGGGAGAAACCTATATCAAGAAGGATTTTGAAAAGGGCCTGCTGTTCCTCAGGCAGTTGATGGATTCTTTTCCCCGCAGTTTCTATGCCCAGAGGGGCAAACTGTTGATCGCCGACACCTACTTCAGCAAGGGCGACGAAGCTAACCTGATACTGGCGGCGGCCGAATACCGGGAATTCATGAGCCTTTATCCGACCAGCCCCTCAGTCCCCTACTGTCAGTTCCAGATTGCCATGACCTATTACAAGAACATTCTGAAGCCCGGGCGGGATCAGACCAAGACCAACCAGGCGCTGAACGAATTCAAGAAAGTTGTGGCCAATTATCCCAGCAGCGAATATGCCGCTCAGGCGGCAGAAAAAATCAAAGACTGCGAAAACCGGCTGGCAGCCCATGAACTCCTGATCGGCGAATACTATTACAAAGCCAGGTCCTACCGGGCTGCACTCAACCGGCTCCAGCCCATCATCACCACCTATCCGGACTTTCCGCGCCTGGATGCCGTTTATTTCTACATCGCCGATTGTTATTTCAAGGCAAAAAAATATGACGAGGGCCTGCCCTATTTCACCAAGCTGATCTCGGACTATTCAAAGAGCAAGTTTGTCAAGCAGGCTCAGAAAAGAATAAAATTAATCGAGCAGCTTAAAAAAACTGAAGCGGCTAAGACCGCGCAATCGACGAAGCCCACAAAATAAGGGAGGATGCGATGAAAGAAAGAGCCGGAAAGGCAAAAAGGCTGGCCGCAATTCTGATCATCGGCCTGACCTGGTCTCTGCTTCTGGCCGCCGGACCAGCGCTTCAAGCCCGGGAACAGCAAAAACCGGTCTGGGAATTCGGCCTTACGGGAGAACTGTTCTCCCGGGGGATAAAATGGTCTGACCAGACTACCACCCTAAAATCTACCAACCTGATGTTCGAGCTCAGGGCCCGCAACCTTGGTAATCTCTTTAACCTGAGCTTTTTTGGCGGACTGGGTTTGCCAAGGCCCAACGGCGTAGTGTTCGACCAGTTGCCCCTGACCCTTCAATACCAGGGGGGAAGCATCACCGGCCTTCTTTTTGGCGCCCGGGCCGAGGCCAGACTTCTTCCTGCTTCGGACTTCAATTTCGGACTCATGGCTGAATTCTCTTCTTACCTGGGATTCAAGAAGGAATTTGCACTTTCGGGTTTGGTTGTCCCCGCAACCGCCACCGCCACCCCGTCCTGGTCTCAGGCCAGTGGCGGACTCCGGGTCACCTACGACGCCCTGGAAGGCAGCCAGCCCTTCCTGGAAGTCGCCGGTTCCTATTTCTGGGGTAAGTTCAAGATGAAAGAAAAGATAGAAGACCTCGAAGGTGAACAGAGTGTGAACCTTAAAGGCGTCAGCTATGTCTCCATAACCGCCGGCTGGAGCTTCTTTTTGGTCGACAAGATCACCCTGGTCCCTAAGGTCAGAATCTTTCCCGGCTCCAGGACCGGAATCGGCGGCGGTTTGAGCATATACTACGGTTTCTAAGGTCTGGAAGGGAGGACAGAGATGGCCAAAATTAACCTCAAGAAAAAATTCCGGTATTTGCCGATAGCGATATCGGTGCTGCTGGTCCTGGCAATGGTTATTATCGTCAATCAGATTGAGGCCCAGAATAAAATTAAGGACAGGCTGGGCACCTCCAGCCAGAAGACTTCCAGCCGGCTGGAAGAAGCCCTGAAGTCAAGGTTGAACCAGACCCCGCCGGTAAAAATAAAAGCCATCAGCCAGCAGCCCGCCCTGCCCGGACGGCCGAAGTACTCGGCGGAGAAAATCCTGGTCAGGTTCAAACCGGAGTTATCTGTTCAGTCGACCGAAAGTATTCTCCGGGCTTATCAGCCACGAGATTACAAGCTCATTCCGAAGATAAACGTCTACGTCGTGAAGGTGGGTGAAGGGGCCACGGTCGAAGACACTCTGGCCGCTCTCAAGGCCAACCCGGATATTCTCTACGCCGAGCCGGACTACAGGCTGCGGCTGGCCGCTCAACCGAATGATCAATTATTCCGCTATCAGTATGCGCTTTTTAATCCTGGCGGGACCCTGCAGATTCCGGGCAGCCCGACCGGGAAGAACCGGGCTGACATTAAAGCCACCGGAGCCTGGGATTTTGCCAAGGGCGACCCCGACCTGCTGATCGCCGTCCTCGATTCCGGAATCGATTACACCCATCCGGACCTGGCCAGCAAGGTTATTTCAACCGGCAAGGATTTTGTTAATGACGATAACGATGCCATGGACGACCACTGGCATGGAACTCACGTGGCCGGAATAATCGCCGCGGCCACCAACAACACCGAGGGTATTGCCGGCGTAGCCTGGAACTGCCGTCTTCTTCCTGGCAAAATAATTTCAGCTGAAGGCGAGGGCGACTATTCCGACCTGATCGAAGCTCTCATCTGGGCTGCCGATTATACTTCCGGCCAGGCCAGAGTCGGTGTGATCAACATGAGCGTCGGCGGCGAAGAACCTGCTTCCTCCCTGGAAGCGGCTCTGGAATATGCTTTTAATAAAGGGATCGTGCTGGTGGCCGCCAGCGGAAATGACGGACTGGCTGGAGTCCTTTACCCGGCCGCCTACGACGAATTCTGCCTGGCAGTGGCCGCCAGCGATTATAACGACGAAATAGCCGATTTCAGCAACAGCGGACCGGAAGTGGACGTGGCCGCTCCAGGAGTCTGGGTGCTCAGCACCATTCCGGTAGCCCTGACCGAACCGGGTTACCTGCCCTATGCTTTTGCCACCGGAACTTCGATGGCCGCGCCGCACGTGGCTGGCTTTGCCGCCCTGATCAAGTCCGGCAAGCCCTGGCTGAATCCCGGAGACATAATGAAGCTAATAAAATACACACCCGACGACATCGAGGCCGCCGGCCGGGACGATTATGCCGGCTACGGCCGGATCAACACCGAACGGGCTCTCTCGCCGTTCAAGATAGTAAAATAAAAAATCGGACGCCTCCGGTTTTGGCTGAAGGATGATTCGCTACCTGAGAATTAAGAATCTGGCCACCATTGAAGAGCTGGAGCTCCAGCTGGAGTCCGGCTTCACCATCCTCACCGGGGAAACCGGCGCCGGAAAATCCATAATCATCGACGCCCTGAAGCTGCTGCTGGGAGAAAAAGCCCAGACTGACCTCATCCGCACCGGAAAAGAAGAAGCGTCGATTGAGGCTGTGTTTGAAGTCACAGACAGGAAGTTTCTGCCGGAAGGTCTGGAGCTTGAAGACGGCAACCGGCTTTTCCTGCAGAGAATAATCTCAAGCCAGGGGCTGAGCAAATCTTACCTCAACGGGCTGCTGGTCCCGCTCAAGAAACTGAAGGAACTGGGCGAACTGCTGATTGACATTTACGGCCAGAACGACCACATCTTTCTGCTGGATACATCCAACCACCTGAAATTCCTGGATGACTTTGCTGAGGCCGGTGAGCTCGGAGAACGGGTCCGTCAGGCAGCGGCCCGGGTCAGAGCTCTCATCCGGGAAAAGGAAGCTCTAACCGCCCGCCAGAAGGAGAGGGCCCAGCGGCTGGATTTCATAACTTTCCAGCTCAAAGAAATTGAGCAGGCCGAACTGCGCCCCGGCGAGGACGAGGAACTTCTGCAGGAGCGGGCCATTCTGAAGAACTCGGAAAAAATCGCCATTCTGGTCAACCAGGCCATAGATATTGCCTACGAGAGCGAAGAATCGCTGATGACCGGAGTCAAGCGGGTGGAGAACATTGTCCAGGAGCTCCAGAATTTCTTCCCCGAGCTGGAAGGAAACCGGGGGCAGCTGGCCGATTTCAATATTTTCTTAAAAGAACTGGTCGGAAACCTGATTGACCTCCGCGATAAATACTCCTCCTCGCCCGAAAGACTGGAAGAAATCGAAGAACGGCTGAGTCTGGTTGAAAAGCTGAAGAGAAAATACGGCTCCAGCATTGAAGAGATTCTGGGTTATCTGGAAAGCATCAGAAAGGAAAAGGAAGAGCTGGAAACTAGCGAGGAAAAGCTCTCCGACCTGGATCGGGAAATCAGAGCTGCTTTTGAAGATTACAGCCAGCTATGCGGCCAGCTCAGCCGGCTGCGGAAAGAAAGGGCCGCTGAACTGGAACAGCTGATCGTCAAAGAGCTGGGCCAGCTGGCCATGACCAGAGCCCGCTTCAGGGTTGAATTCCGTCCGCTTTCTCCGTCGCTTGAGGACCCGTCCACCATCCGCGACCTGGGAGCCGAGGAGCTGGAGTTCATCCTCTCCCCCAACCCGGGGGAAGAACTGCGGCCACTGCGCCGGATAGCCTCGGGCGGAGAGCTATCGCGAATCATGCTGGCTTTCAAATCGCTGGGTAAAGAAACGGAAAAAGGCCGGACGCTGATTTTTGACGAAATTGATTCTGGTATCGGTGGCAAGACGGCCGACTTTGTCGCCAGGAAGCTGCAACAGCTGGCCCGGCGCCACCAGGTGCTCTGCATCACTCACCTCCCCCAGATTGCTTCGGCGGCCGGTCATCATTTCAGGATCGAGAAAAAGACCGAAAAAGACCGGACGTTTACCCTGGTGAGAAAACTAAAGGACAGGGAGCGGCCGGAAGAAATTGCCCGTCTGATTGCCGGCACCAGGCTGACCGAAGCCAGTTTGCAGATGGCCAGAGAACTCCTGGAGCAGAACGCTTCCCGAAACTGAGCCTTGCTCCCGGGTTCTGTCTTTTGTTCCGGAAGGAGCGGTTCAGGCTGCTGTCAGTATTTTCCCCCCTCTTTCCCGAACCTTTTTCTGGCCTGCTGGCCGGCTCGTAATTCAGGTTAGATAGAACCCCATAACCAGGCGGACAGATTTCAGCTATAATAATTATTCAAACGATGGAAAAGACCGGTGAGCTGATGCTGGACGGAAAAACTTTTTACATACATACTTTTGGCTGCCAGATGAATGTCAACGACTCCGAACATCTGGCCAGCCTGCTGCTGGCCGCGGGGGCCAGACCGGCCGGGCGCCCCGAAGACTGCGATTTCATCCTGGTCAATACCTGTGCCGTCAGGGAGAAGTCGGTGGAAAAGCTTTTCTCCTATCTGGGCCGGCTCAGGGAGCGGAAAGAAAAGCGCGGTTCGGTTATTGCCTGCCTGGGCTGCGTGGCCCAGCTCTACCGGGAAAAGCTTCTTAAGAAATTTCCCTATCTGGACCTGGTGGCTGGACCGCATCAGTATCAGGATCTGCCTGTGCTTTTGAGGAATGTCGGGGAAGAGAGGCGGGTGCTTACCGCCTGGGGAAAAGAATGGACCAGCCTGCCGATTGTCCCGGAAGCCCGTGACAGCCGGGTTTCAGCCTATGTAACCATCATGGAAGGCTGCAACAACTTCTGCACCTTCTGTGTCGTCCCCTATGTGCGGGGCCGGGAAAAATACAGACCGCTGCGCTCGATCCTGGAAGAAATC
>Ga0172364_10001144_pt1 | contig 20148 bp, 12 predicted proteins | sample LakKivSesite10cm_FD_114545 | JGI IMG/M metagenome (GOLD analysis project Ga0172364, IMG submission 114545) | Sediment microbial communities from Lake Kivu, Rwanda - Sediment site 10cm | ecosystem: Environmental > Aquatic > Freshwater > Lake > Sediment | place: Rwanda: Western Province, Lake... | reverse complement strand
TCGTGCGAAACGAGGGGAATCGAGCTTCCCCTCCCCTTTCGGTGCGCTCGCTGCGCGATCGCCACGTCGATTTCGCACGCACCTGGGTGGTGAAGCCGCGTCCTCGGGGTATGCGAAATCGACCTTCATCCCGGCTTTGCACCACGTTCGTTGCCGGCGGCGTTCCGTGCGGTCGGCCGCAGTCCCGCGCCCGCCGCCCGACAATCCCCTGGTGCGCCTGCCGCCGGCCTTGCTAATCTCCGCGCACGATGTCAGACCGAGCCTCCAAGCAGATTCGCCGCGCATTTCTCGACTACTTCGTGGGCCAGGGCCACGAGGAGGTCGCAAGCTCCTCGCTGGTTCCCGCCAACGATCCGACGCTCATGTTCGCCAACGCGGGCATGAACCAGTTCAAGGACGTCTTCACCGGCAAGACCACGCGCCAGATCCCGCGCGCCTGCAGCTCGCAGAAGTGCGTGCGCGCCGGCGGCAAGCACAACGACCTCGAGAACGTCGGCCGCACCGCGCGCCACCACACCTTCTTCGAGATGCTGGGCAACTTCTCCTTCGGCGACTACTTCAAGCCGGACGCCATCGCCTTCGCCCACGAGCTTCTGACCAAGCATCTCGGCCTCGATCCCGAACGGCTGGTGTACACGGTTCACGACACCGACGATGAGGCGCGCGCCCTGTGGAAGAAGGTTGCCGGCGTGGACGACTCGCGCGTCCTGGGCCTGGGCGACAAGGACAACTTCTGGGCCATGGGCGAGGTCGGCCCCTGCGGCCCGTGCAGCGAAATCCACTTCCACCAAGGCGACGACATCCCCTGCCCCGAGGTCGCGACCGGCAACACCTGCCTAGGCCCGGCCTGCGACTGCGACCGCTGGATCGAGATCTGGAACCTGGTCTTCATGCAGTTCGAGCAGTTTGCCGATCGCACGCGCAAGCCCCTGCCCAAGCCCTCGGTCGACACCGGCATGGGCCTCGAGCGCCTGTGCGCGGTCATCGGCGGGTTCCGCTCGAACTACGAGACGGATCTGCTGCGCCCGCTCATCGCCGAGGTGGAGAAGCTGACGGGCAAAGCCTTCGTCCCGACCGACTACGCCCCCACCTCGACCGCATCCTCGATGCGTGCCATCGCCGACCACGCGCGCGCCGCCGCCTTCCTCATCGCAGATGGGGTGTTCCCCGAGAAGACCGGCCGCGAATACGTCCTGCGCCGGATCATGAGGCGCGCCATCTACCAAGGCTGGTTGCTCGGCATCGACAGGCCTTTTTTGGCCGTCCTCGCCGGCCGCGTGATCGACGAGCTGGGCGACATCTACGCCGAGCTGGTCGAGCGCAGGAGCGTCATCCTCGAGGTCACCGACCTCGAAGAACGACGCTTTCGCGAAACCCTCGAGCGCGGCATGCGCATCCTCGACGAGGAAACCGCAAAGCTCGACGGCAAGACCGTTCCCGGCGCCGTCGCCTTCAAGCTCTACGACACCTACGGTTTCCCCATGGATCTCACCCGCGTCATCGGCGCCGGCCGCGGCCTCGAGGTCGACGAGGCGGGCTTCGAGCGGTGCATGGAAGAACAACGCAGCCGCGGCGACTTCTCCGGCTCGGGCGAGGTTGCGGTCGAAGGCGTGTTCCAGACCATCCTCAACCGCGTCGGCGCGACCAAGTTCCTGGGTTATCAGTCGACCGAGGCGACCAGTGAAATCGTCGCGCTGGTCGCCGACGGACGCGAGGTCGGAAGCGTCGCCGCCGGCCAGCCGGGCACGCTTGCCATGGTCACCCGCGAGACGCCGTTCTACGGCGAGCAGGGCGGACAGGTGGGCGACGCCGGCAGCGCCACAGGGCCCTCGGGCACGTTCGCGGTCACCGATTGCAGGCGGCCGTTGTCCAGCCTCTACGTTCACCTCGGAGAGATGAGTCAAGGCAGCCTCAAGGTTGGCGATCGCGTCGACCTCGCCATCGATACCCTGCGCCGCGACGCCATCCGCCGCAATCACTCCGCCACGCACCTTTTGCACTGGGCCTTGCGCAAGGTACTGGGCAACCACGTCGCGCAGAAGGGCTCGCTGGTCACACCCGATCGCCTGCGCTTCGATTTCTCTCACCTGGCGCCGCTGACCTCCGAGGAACGGAGGCGCGTGGAGGACCTGGCCAACCAGCGCGTGCTGCGCAACCTCCCGGTCGAGACCGAGGTCCTGCCCATCGCAGATGCCAAGCACAAGGGCGCCGTCGCCTTCTTCGGCGAGAAATACGGCGACACCGTGCGAGTCTTGACCATGGGCGAGTCCAAGGAATTCTGCGGCGGCACGCACGCAGCCCGCACCGGCGACATCGGCATCATCAAAATCGTCGAGGAATCGGGCATCGCGCAGGGCGTGCGCCGCATGGAGGCGGTGAGCGGCCAGGGCGCCGTGGAATACCTGCGCCGGCTGGAAGACGAGCTCGGCCAGGCCGCCGAAGCCTTCCGCTCGGGGCCCTTCGACGTCGCGGCACGGGTGGCGAAGCAGACCGCCGAGCTGCGCGAGCGAGAGAAGGAAATCGCCAAGCTCAAGGCCCAGATCGCGTCCGGTGGCTCGCGCGACCCGATTGCCAACCGCGAGCAGGTCGGCCCCTATTTCCTGCTGGTGCACGACGCCGGGGTGGCCGACCCGAAGATCTTGCGCGAGAGCGTCGACAAGCTGCGGCCGCGCATGGATCCCGGGGTTCTCGTGCTGGTGGGCGCGGCCGAAGGCAAGGTGAGCATGGTCTGCGCCGTCACGCCGGGCGCGCAGGCCAAGCTCCAGGCAGGCGCCATCGTGGGCACGCTCGCCAAGGAGCTGGGCGGCAAGGGGGGGGGCCGCGCCGACATGGCGCAGGGGGGGGGCGCTTTGCCCGCAGGCGTTTCGCTTGCCGACGTCATCCAACGCTGGACCGCCAGGCTGCGCGAACACCTCACCTCACAGCAGTGAATGCGACCGCGACAGCGTTGTCAGTTCTTCCCGGCGTGCCGATGAAAATCTGATGCTCGATCCCGCCACCAAAGCAGCCCTCGCGGCCGTGATCGCGGCCATGCGCGAGCGCATCCCGGACCCGGCCACCCTGCCCGACTTCGGGTTCGACCCGGCGTTCCTGCAGAAGACCGCGCCGGTCCTGGAGTTTTTGTGGTCGAAGTACTTCCGCATTCGCCTCATCGGCATGGAGCACGTGCCCGCCGAAGGCCCCGCCCTCATCGTGGCCAACCACTCGGGCGGCCTGCCCTACGACGGCGCTATGCTCATCCACGCCACCCATACGCGCCACCCGGCCTCGCGCCCGCTGCGCCCGCTGGTGGCCAACTTTGCCTTCCAATCGTCGTGGATGCGGCCGGTGGTAGCCCGCATCGGCGGGGTGCGTGCCTCGGTGCAGAACGCCCTCACCCTGTGTAGCGCCGGCCAGCTCGTCGGCGTCTTTCCCGAGGGTTTGCGCGGAGTCGGCAAGCTCTATCGCGAGCGCTACCGCTTGACCCACTTCGGGCGCGGCGGCTTCGTCCGCCTGGCGCGCACGGCCAACGTGCCCATCATCCCGGTGGCCATCGTGGGCGCCGAGGAGACCCACCCGGTGCTCGCCAAGTTGACTCGCATCGCACAACCACTCGGATTGCCCTACATCCCCATCACACCAACCTTCCCTCTTCTAGGCCCCATCGGCTTGCTTCCCATCCCGTCCAGGTGGACCATCAAGGTCGGAGAGCCGATTCTCCTGCCGCCCGGCGTCGGTAGCAAGGAGGAAACCCTTGAGTTGGCAGAAATGGTGCGTAGTAAGCTGGATCACACCATCGCGGAGCTTCTTTCCGCGCGGCGCTCGGTCCTCTTTGGATAGTCCTCGCTTCGTGCCCTGGCCGGCTGTAGGCTTCTTCGGCATCGCGTTTGCTTGACGGTGCTTGGGAAATGTCAGAAGGTAGCAGACATACGCTTGGGACCCGGCCGGCGGGTCCAATGACCAGACAGCCCATGATCGCGGTCGGCAAGACGATCGGTAACTACATGCTTACCGCCAAGCTCGGTGAGGGGGGCATGGGCGTGGTCTACTTGGCCGAGCACCCGGTCATCGGTCGCAAGGTCGCCATGAAGGCGATCCACCCCGAGCTGTCGCGCAATCCAGAGGTGGTCTCGCGCTTCGTGACCGAAGCCAAGGCCGTCAACCAGATCGGCAACGAGCACATCGTCGACATCCACGACTTCGGCAACACCCCTGACGGTGAATTCTACTTCATCATGGAGTTCCTGCAGGGCGAGGCGCTCTCGGATCGCCTCCGGCGCAGCACCCTCCTCGAGCCCGCGCCCGCCGTCTCGGTCGCTGCCCAAGTCGCGGACGCGCTAGGAGCATCGCACCAACACGGGATCATCCATCGTGATCTCAAGCCCGAGAACATCTTCATCATCACCAAAGGCCACACCACCGACTTCGTGAAGGTGCTCGACTTCGGTCTGGCCAAGCTGACGCAGGGCGACGACAGGATCACGCACAAGACCCGCACCGGCTCGGTCATGGGCACGCCGTACTACATGTCGCCCGAGCAGTGCGAAGGCAAGGCCAACATCGACCACCGGGCTGACATCTACTCGCTCGGGGTCATCTTGTTCGAGATGCTGACCGGAAAGGTCCCCTTCGGCGGCGAAGGCTACGGCGAGATCATCGTCAAGCACATCACCGCCCCGGTCCCTTCCCCGCGCGCCATCAACCCGCGCCTGGGCCCTGCCCTGGAAGCGATTGTCCTGCGCGCCTTGGCCAAGCCGCGCGAGGCTCGCTTCCAGAGCATGGAAGAGTTCGCCTCCGCGCTCCTCGACCCGGAGGCCTACCTGGCATGGGCGTCGAGCGTGCAGATGACCGCGCCGGGCGCCGTGCCCCCGCTGGCCGCGAGTGCGGCCGGATCCGCTCCTGCCGAGCTCGCCAACGGCGAAGTTAGCGGCCAGGTCGTTTTCGGCGCACCGCCAGAGACAGACCTGGGCGCGCAATCCGTGCCGATGCCGTCCACCTTCCGTCGCAGCGCGGGCCAGATCGATGCCGACGACGACCTCGACGAGTTCACCAAGCCGCGACGACGGACGCCCATCGTCCTCGGCCTGCTCGCCGGTCTGGCCGCTGCCGGCTTCGCCGCCTACAACTACACGCACAGGGCCCCTCAGCTCGCGTCCACCCCGCCCGTCGCGGCCGCTCGGCCGGTGCCGCCCGCGCCCAGCAAGGTGCAGTTGAGCTTCAAGTCCGATCCCGCAGGCGCCGCGGTTCTGCGCACAGACACCAACGAGCAACTCGGGCTCACTCCCTTCACCTTCGAACTCCCCAGAAGCGACACCGCAATCGATTTCCTGTTCAAGAAGGAATCCTTCCGCGACAAGGTCGAGTCATTCACCCCTGCGGAATCCGGGCAGGTTGCGGTTTCGCTCGTGCCCGTCCCCACCGTCACGCCGATCCCGTCGCCCGAGCCGCGCGTGCAGGAAGGCCCGGACAAGAAGCCCGCCGCCAAGGCACCCGGCGAGCGCCGACGCCGATCCGCATCCGCGCGCAAGGCGAGCAGCAATCGCCTGGACGAAGACGGGGTGCTGGCACCGTCGTTCTAGCTGGAACCCCGAGAGGCCATCCGAAGCGGGCCCCAGGCTTCGGGCCGCAGGCTTCAGCTTTTTCGGTCGACAGCCAGAGAACACGGGGCAACAGAGCGCAGAAGAAGACAGGGGATCGGATCTGGACCCGAACATCTCCTTCGTCCTCCGTCTCTGTGTCCTCTGTGGTGAACACTCAGAAGATCTCTCGAACGCAGCCACACCCTTGGTCGCAGCACGGGCTGCTCGACGAAGGCGCTGTCGACCACGCCCACGCCCCTATGTCCGTAGCCGGCGGCGTGCGCCCGTCTATGCCAGCCGCGCCAGGGCGGACTCGAGCTTGGCCAAGGCGGTTTCGATCTCGGCGAGCCGTGCGCGATCCTTTTCCAGGACCGCGGGCGGCGCTTTCTCGATGAACTGGGGGTTGGCCAGCTTCTTCTGCAGGTAGTTGCGGTCGCCTACCAGCTTCTCCCTCTCCTTGTCCAGCTTCGTGCGCTCGGCGGTCGTGTCGGCCTTGGCCTCCAGCACGAGCAGAACCTCGACGTCGCCGGCCATCGCCGTCACCGCCGCACCCGCGGGCGGCTCGCCGGCGCGCCGGACGACGATCTCGCCAAGTCTTGCTTGCTCGGACACCAAGGCCCGGTAGCCGTCGAGAATGGTCTTCTTGTAGTCGTCGCTGACGTTGAGAACCGCCTTGGGCCGGGCGGCCGACGGCACATCGTTCTCGGTGCGCAGCGCGCGCACGGTGGTGACCACCTTCTGCACGAGCGACATCGATGCTTCCGAAGCGTCGTCGACGTAGCGCGGGTCGGCGATGGGATACAGGGTGATCATGATGCTCTGGGGCGCGCCCTGCGGCTTGGGCAGCTTCTGCCACAGCTCCTCCGTCAAGAAGGGCATGAAGGGGTGTAGCAAGCGCATGGCCGCGTCGAGCGCGGTCACCAGGGTGCCCTGGATCTTCCAGCGTTCGCCGGCGCGCGCAGGATCCTGCAGACGCGCCTTGGCCAGCTCGATGTACCAGTCGCAAATCTCGTTCCAGATGAAGTGGTAGACGGTCTGGGCCGCCTCGGAAAACCGGTAGTCCTCAAGCGCGGTGTTGATCTCCTCGGTGGCGCGTTGAACGCGCGAGAGGATCCAGCGTTCCGGCAGATCGAATTCGACGCTGTCCGGCCCCTCGGGCGTGCGATCCGCAAACTGGTCGGGATTGTAGTCGGAGAGGTTCAAGAGCACGAAGCGGGTCGCGTTCCAGATCTTGTTGGCGAAGCGACGCGCGTCCTCGACGTTGCTCCACGAGAAACGGATGTTCTTGCCTTGCGCGGCCTGGGTTGCAAGCCAGGCCAGGGCGAAGCGCAGGGCATCCGCGCCATGTTTCTGCGCCACCACGAGCGGGTCGATGGTGTTGCCCTTGACCTTGGACATCTTGTCGCCGTGCTCGTCGGTGATCATGGTGTGCAGGTACACGGTGCGGAAGGGCACCTTCTTCATGAAGTGAAGCCCCGCCATGAGCATGCGCGCGACCCAGAAGAAGAGGATGTCGTAGCCGGTCTCCATGACCGAGGTGGGATAGAAGGTGCGCAGCTCACGCGTGGGTTCGGGCCAGCCCAAGGTCGCAAACGGCCATAGCCACGAGGAGAACCAGGTGTCGAGCACATCCTCGTCCTGGGTGAGAGCCTTGCCCCCGCAGTGGGCGCACGCGACCGGCGTCTCGCGCGCGACGGTCGGCTGCCTGCAGGCGGCGCAGTACCAGGCGGGAATGCGATGCCCCCACCAAAGCTGGCGCGAGATGCACCAGTCGCGGATGTTGTTCATCCAGTGGAAGAAGGTCTTGCTCCAGGTCTCGGGAACGAAGCGGGTCTTGCCTTGCTCCACCGCCTCGATCGCGGGTTTCGCCAGCGGCTCCATCTTGACGAACCACTGGGTCGAGAGCATGGGCTCGACGATGGTGTCGCAGCGCTGGCAGCGGCCGACGGCGTGCACGTGCGCCTTGGCGCCGCGCTCGAGACCGAGATCCCTGATCTTGGCCTTGACCTGCTTGCGCGCCTCGAAACGGTCGAGACCGGCGAACGGACCGCCCTCGCCGGTGACGATGCCCTTCTCGTCGAAGATCGAGATGAACTCGAGCCCGTGGCGCCTGCCGCACTCGAAGTCGTTGGGGTCGTGCGCGGGGGTGACCTTGACCGCGCCGGTGCCGAATGCCGGGTCGACCAGCGTCGCATCCGCAACGACCGGGAATCCGCGCCCGGTGAACGGGTGCTTGATGCGCTTGCCGATCTTGTCCTGGTGGCGAGGATCATCGGGGTGCACGGCCACCGCGGTGTCGCCGAGCATGGTCTCCGGCCGGGTGGTCGCGACCACCACCTCGCCCGACCCGTCGGCCAGGGGATAGGCGAACTCCCACAGCTCGCCCTGCGCACTCTCGTCGTGCTCGACCTCGAGATCGGAAAGGGCGGTCCGACACGACACGCACCAGTTGATGAGCCGCCGGTCGCGGTAGATGAGGCCCTCCTCGTGGAGGCGGACAAAGGCCTCGATGACCGCGCGCGAATACTGCGGCTCCATGGTGAAGCGCAGGCGGTCCCAATCGAGGGAGCAGCCGAGCACCTTGAGCTGCTCGAGGATGCGGCTGCCGTAGCGCTCGCGCCAGTTCCAGATGCGCTTGACGAATTCCTCGCGCCCGAGGTCGTGGCGCGATTTGTTCTCGGTGGCGCGCAACTCGCGTTCCACCACCATCTGGGTGGCGATGCCGGCGTGGTCGGTGCCCAGCAACCACATGGCGTTGTAGGCGGCCATGCGCCGCCAGCGGGTGAGAACGTCCTGAATCGTGCACGTCAGCGCGTGCCCCATGTGCAGCGCTCCCGTCACGTTGGGGGGCGGGATGACGATGCAGAACGGCGCCTTGGGCGTGGCCGCGTCCGCGTGGAAATAACGACAGCCAAGCCACTCCTCGTACCAGCGCGCCTCAATCGAGGCAGGATCGTAGGTTTTTGCTAGATCGGTCATGGCGAAACCTTCGCAGCGGTGGTGGAACGTACAACTACTTCTTCGGGCTCGCCAGACGATCGACTTCCTGCCGGATGATCGCCTCGGCGAGCTCGGGTACGACTTCCCACACGACCTCCTCGATGATCTCGCGGGAGAGCTTGGCGATGGCCTCGTATTCGGGACCGCGCGCGGCCAGGCTTGAGACCTTCTGATCCACCACCGACGCCACCGCTGCGGCAATGGGAGGCACGCCGGGAACGACCGTGGGCGGAGCCGGTGTGCGCACCTTGCGGGTGATAGGTTCCGCGGGGGTCGGGGCCACCACCGGTGCGGCGGCGGTCGGCGGCGGTGGCGACAAACGCGGCACCACCGGTCGAGGCGCGGCCGGAGGCATGGGCCACACAGGCGGAGGCAGAGGCGGGCGCAGCGCCGTGGGCAAAGGGGGCGAAGGCGCCGCGACGGGATGCGGTGGCACCGCCATGGTCGGCGTCGGCGGCGTGAACCGCCGTACGAGCGGTGGAGGCTGGACCGCGGCGGGAGGCGGGGGAGTCGGTGGCACAGTCCTGGCCGGCGGCGGGGGAGTCGGTGGCACAGTCCTGGCCGGCGGTGGCGGGGTCAAAGTCACAGCCTTGCTCGGCGGTGGCGGCGGCGTCTGGGTCACAGCCCTGCTCGGCGGCGGGGCTTGTTTGACCGAGGGAAACCCCATCATGGTTCGACTGATGGTGGGGCGCGGAACCACCGGTGGCGGTGCGGTCGCCGGCTGCGGCGTCGTGGCGGGCCTGGCCACCGGCATGGAGGCCGAAGGGCGTGCGCCGGGAATCAACGAAGGCCGCGGTGAGGGCTGCGCCGCCGGGGCCTGGCCTGCCCCGACGACCGGCATGGAGCCCGAAGGCCGCGCGGCCGGCTTGGCGGTCCACGCCGGTGCAGGGGGAGGCGCGGGCGCACGCTCGATGACGATCTCGCCGTAGCTGTCATCGTAGTCGACGGGCAGCTCGCTGCGCGTGGTGTTGTCGCTCATGTCGGCGGGAAGCTCTGGCAGGACCCCGAGCGATATCGGCCGGCTGGGCGGCAGAAGCGCGGAAGCCACGGCATCAAGCAGGGCCTGGCTTTCGAAGGGCTTCGCGAGGTGGCCATCAGCCCCGACTTCACGCCCACGCACCTCGTCGTAAGGCGATTGATTCGAGGCCAGGATGAACACCGGCACATTCCGCAGGGCCGGTTGGGCCTTGATCCGGGCGCACAGGTCGTAACCGCTGCCGCTGCCGAGTACCGCGTCGGATACAACCAGATCCGGCCGACCGTCACCCTTGGCCGCGGCCACGGCCTCCTCGACCGATTTGGCAAAGCTCAGGGAATAGCCCGATCCATCCATGACCATGGCGAAGGCCTGTTGAATCGTGAGACTGTCGTCAGCGACGAGGATGCGCTTGCCCATCAAGTACCCGGTATTCCTCTTCGATAACATGGAGGGCAAAATGGGTCAATTCCGCACAGCACCAGACTCGGCGCGTCGGCCGTGGCCAGACACACCCTCCGGTTCGAGAAGAACGCGACGTGAGAAACAGGCGCGTGCATGCAAACCCCGCTAGGATAGCCAAGAAGTGCCGAAATCCCCACGAACGCGAAAATCGGCCATGGCCCTCGGGGCTGCCTTCTCGCTCTGCTTGTTCGCCGCGCCGTGCGCAGCGGCAGAGCGCGATTCCTTCGGGGGGCAAGACAAAGCCCTTCACTTCTCGGCGTGTTTCCTCATCACGGCCGACGGCTACGCCTCCACCTCGCTCTTCACCCGTCGCGAGAGCACACGCGTGGCCGTCGGGGCAGCCACGGCGATTGCAGCAGGAGCAGCCAAGGAAGTGTACGATAGATACTCGGGCGGCGATGCTTCCCTGTACGATTTGACCTGGAATGTCATGGGGGCGGCCACGGGGGCGGTGGTGTCTTGGCTTGTCGACCGATATCTCTTCTGATGGACTGGAGTGACCGATGAACGACGCGAAGAAGCAACCCGTGGCCCAGCATCCCCTGGCCTACAAAAACGAGCAGTTCCTCGACAGCGACGCCGCCCGTGCCTTGCGCATCCTGGCCGAGTACCTCGAACCCCTCCACCGCTTCCAGCAGCAGAAGGTCCCCGGAACGGTGGTGTTCTTCGGCTCGGCTCGTTTGACGGCCGACGGACCTCTCGGACAGTACTACGCCGACGCGCGCGAGCTGGCGCGGCTCTACACCCTCTGGTCGAACAGCCTGCCGCCCAGCGCCCCACGTTTCCTCATCTGTTCGGGCGGTGGGGAGGGCATCATGGAAGCCGCCAACCGCGGTGCCGCCGAGGCGGGCGGGCGGACCATCGGCCTCAACATCAGCCTGCCGGAAGAGCAGAGCGCGAACGGCTACATCACGCCGGATCTCTCTTTCGAGTTCCACTACTTCTTCATGCGCAAGCTGTGGTTTGCCCACCTGGCCCGCGCCGTGGTCATCTTTCCGGGCGGCTTTGGCACTCTCGACGAGATGACCGAGATCCTGACCTTGTCCCAGACCCGCAAGCTGGAAGGCAAGATGACGGTTGTCCTCTACGGCGAGGAGTACTGGCGTGAGATCATCAACTTCGACGCCCTGGTTCGCCACGGCATGATCAGCGCCGCGGATCTTGCGCTCTTCAGCTTCGCCAGCGGCCCGGCGCAGGCGCTCGACATCCTCCAGCGCGGCATCGCCCTCGAACCCACCGCGACCGCGCCTGCCTTTGCCAAGACCCGCACCGCCCAGTACGGCGGCTCGTACCTCTACCAAAGGAGCGGCGATTGATCGAGTTCGAATGCATCGGTGCAGCCCGTGCGGTCACGGGTTCGAAGCACATCCTGCGCACCTCCAAGGCCGCGGTCCTGCTCGACTGCGGCATGTTCCAGGGGCGCCGGCGCGAGGCTAACGAGCACAACCGTGCCCTGCACGTGCCGGTGGACGGGATCGACGCGGTCGTGCTTTCCCACGCCCACATCGACCACGCCGGGCTTCTGCCGCTGCTCTACAAGAAGGGCTACCGCGGTCCGGTCTACGCCACGCCGGCGACGCGCGACCTGTGCACCCCCATGCTGCTTGATGCGGCCATGATCCAAGAGGCCGACGCCCGGCATATCCGGAAGCTGATCGAGCGCGAGCAGGTGGACCTGGAGCCGGTCGAGCCCCTCTACAACCACGACGACGTCACCGGCCTGCTCGGCCAGCTCGTCGGCCTGCCCTATCGGCGCCCCCACACCATCGCCCCCGGTGTGGTGCTCAAGCTTCTCGACGCGGGCCATGTGCTGGGAAGCTCCATCGTGGTCCTCGACGCGGAAGACGACGGCGTGCGCGCGCGGCTTGCCTTCGCCGTGGATTTGGGGCGTAACGGTTTGCCCATCCTGCGCGATCCGGAGATACCGGGCGGCATCAACTGCCTCGTGAGCGAGAGCACCTACGGCGACCGCCTCCACCCTCCCATCGAAGAGGTCGATAGCGCACTCGCCGAGGCGGTGAACCGCACGGTCCGCCGCGGGGGCAAGATCTTCATCCCCGCCTTCGCCCTCGAACGCGCGCAAGAAGTGGTGTATGCACTCAAGCGTCTGCGCGCCGCCCAGCGCGTGCCCACCGTGCCGGTGTACGTCGATTCGCCCCTCACCGTGAAGTTGACCGACGTCTTCAAGATGCACCCCGAGTGCTACGACAAGGAGACCTACGCCCGCCTGGTCAATGGCGATCCACCCTTCGAGTTCGAGGGCCTGCACTACGTCGAAGACAAGGAGGAATCGAAGGCCATCGCGGCCCAGCCCGGCCCGTGCATCGTCATCGCCGCCAGCGGCATGTGCGAAGCCGGCCGCATCTTGCACCACCTGCGGGAAGGGGTCGAGGATCAGCGCAACACCGTCCTCATCGTCGGCTTCCAGGCCCAGCACACCCTCGGCCGGCGCATCGTCGAGCGCCACCGCGAGGTGAAGATCTTCGGAGTCATGCGCCGTCTCCTCGCCGAGGTCGTGGTGCTGAGCGGTTTCTCGGCGCACGCGGACCAGAAAGACCTGCTCGAATTCGCCGAGGCGGTGCGCGACCAGGGCAAGCTCCGCCAGGTGGTGCTGGTCCACGGCGAGCCGCCGGCGCAGGCCGCGCTCATGGGCAAGCTCAGCCAGCTCGGGTTTCCGACCGTCACCGCGCCGGGGCCGGGGGAGAGGATCCGGTTGTAGACCGGGACGGCGCCGGGAGCTTCACCACAGAGGACGCAGAGGACACAGAGTCGGAGGGGGAGGTGTATTTCGAACGTTTGTTCCGATCTACATCCTTCTCTGTGACCTCTGTCTCCTCTGTGGTTGAAAGGCGAGCCGGTTGGCCGTCCTCTCGGCTAGACCAGGCGATCCAGGAGGTAGGAGGCGACGGCCACTGCCTCCCCCCGCACGCCTTCGAGGGCGTTGCACCGCCGCGACACGGTCTCCAGGGCGCGCAGCACGCGCTCGGGATCGCGTTGTGCCGCGACGGCGTGCTTGAACATGCCGAGAAGGAACTTGCCCCGCGAGATCATCTTGGGCTTGAACACAGCCCCCGACTGGTAGGGGGCGAAGAGGACCACGCCTACAGGCAGGGGTTTGGGGGTGCGGGCGCGCTCGTCGACCCAGGTCCCCACCGCAGAGCGTGGCAAGGGCCAGCTCGCCGCCCGCGACGGATACGGTCCCACCGCGCTGCCTTCCAGAACCGCGTAGTCGTCGGAGAAGTAGGTTGCCCCGCAGTCGACCAAGGCGCGCACCAGGGTGCTCTTGCCCGAGCGCGGGCCGCCCGGGATCACGATGGCGCGATCCCGCCAGCCGACCACACCCGCGCGCAGAAACACCCGGCGAGGCGAGCGCTCGGCCACCAGCCACCTGAGGTCATCCTCGAAGGCCTCGGCGATTTCGCTGGCGTCGGAAGAGCGCAGCATCGGCCGGCCATCGGCCACGAGAAGGTAACTGGGCTCGGTCTCGGAGAGCCCGGGGGCCAGTGTGCGGAAGGAGTAGCTGCGGGCGGTGGCCTTGGTGCTGATGGGCGCTGCCCCCGGCGGCAGGCGGTCGAGCAGCAGATGGTACGCCGACACGTCGTCGGTCTGGATGGCCCAGGAAACGCCAAAAGCAGCGTATCTGCCGCGCGCGACCCAAGGCGCCTCTTCGACAGCCGCCCGCTCCGGGCCCGCTTCCGGGCTCCAGCAATCAACCTCGGCTGTTCTAGTTCTTGCGTTCTCCATCTTCCCACTCCACCTGGCGGTCCTCCGCCACACTGAAGATACGGCGGAAATCGATCTTCCAAGAGTCGCGCGAGCACCGATTCTCCTGTCGGCCCTTTCGCCGAAGGCACGTAGTCCCTGGTCCTACAGTTGGCCCATTGCATTAACGCGCCAACAGCCGGCGCGAGCGCTATGCTCGCCCCATGGCCAATCCGGAGCCACCTTGCCTTCTCGTCATCTTCGGCGCTTCCGGCGATCTCACCCGGCGCAAGCTCGTGCCCGCGCTCTTCGAACTCTTCGTCGCCGGCCTGCTCCCCGAGCGCCTGGGCGTGCTCGGCACCAGCCGCAGCCGCCTCGGCGACGACGGTTTCCGCGAACGCTGCCGTTCCGGGTGCCTCTCCCGCCGCGGTTTTTCCGACGCGACCTGGACCGAGTTCGCCAAGCGGCTCGCCTATCACGCTGCCGATGCGACCCAGGCGTCGGACTGGCCGAGCCTCGTCAGCACCCTGGAACAGCACTGCCGATGCTACGCCGCCGGGGGAAACATCCTCTTCTATCTCTCCCTGGCCCCCGAGCTTTGTCTGCCTGTCCTCGCGAACCTGGGGACCGCGGGTCTGGTCAAGGGCGGCAAGGCCTGGTGCCAGTCGCAAGACGGGTCGGCTCCCCGCCAACGCGTCGTCGTGGAGAAACCCCTCGGCTCGGATCTCGCCAGCGCCGAAGCGCTCCATCGCGCCCTGGGCCGCGTCTTCGAAGACGAGGACGTCTTCCGTATCGACCACTACCTCGGCAAGGAAACCGTGCAAAACCTGCTCGTCTTCCGCTTCGCCAACCTGCTCTTCGAACCGCTGTGGAATCGCAACTACGTCGACAACGTGCAGATCACCGCGGCGGAAACCCTGGGCGTCGAGGGCCGCGCCGGCTACTACGAGGGCGCGGGTGCCTTGCGCGACATGGTGCAGAGCCACCTTCTCCAACTCATGGCCGTGGTTGCCATGGAGCCGCCCAACTCCTTCCGGGCCGCGGATCTGCGCAGCGAACAGCGCCACGTGCTGGAAGCGGTTCGCCCCCTCGCCTACGAAGACGTCCCCAGACTTGCGGTGCGCGGGCAGTACGGCCGCGGCCTCGGGCAGGGCAAGGATATGGCCGCCTACCGTGAGGAGCCCGGGGTGCCGCCCGCCTCGTCATGCGAAACCTTCGCCGCCCTCAAACTGGCCATCGACAACTGGCGCTGGGATGGCGTGCCCTTCTTCCTGCGCACCGGCAAGCGTCTGCGCCGCAAGCTGACCCAGTTCGTGATCAACTTCAAGCGAGCCCCACACCTGTTCCGCCACGTCGAGGGCGGCCCCTCCCACCCCCGCCACAACCAGCTCGTCATCAACGTGCAGCCCGACGAGGGCATCAGCCTGCGCTTCGAAGGCAAGGTCCCGGGCCAGGGCCTGCACCTCAAATCCGCCCTGCTCGACTTCGACTACCAGAAGCAGTTCCAGGCCGTGCCCTTCGAGGCCTACGCCATGCTCCTTCTCGAAGCCATTCGCGGCGACCAATCGCACTTCAAGGATCGCCACGAGGTGGAAGCCGCCTGGCGCATCGTCATGCCCGTCCTCGATTATTGGCGCGACCACAAGAACGAGGGACTGGAGATCTATCCCTCGGGAAGCTGGGGCCCCCACGCGGCCAACGCCCTCATCCAGCCCTTCGGCAAGTGGCGCAACCCCGAGGCCGACGATTCGCGCGAGGAAGCCCCACGCCCGACGAAATCCCTGGCCCCGAGCCCAAGCGGGTGAAGCGTGTCCGAGCCCGCCCTCTCTCGCATCCCCGGCCTGCGCGGCGAGCAGGTGACGAGCGACACGGCCGCGCAAGCGGCAACGCGGCTGGCGCGCACCGTGGCCTCGCATCTGCGGCGGCGGCTGGCCGCGCTGACCGAGGTCCACCTCGCCCTCTCGGGTGGCTCCTCGGCCCGCCTGCTTTCCGCGGCCCTCGCCGCCGAGCCCCTGCTCTCAGATGCGGAATGGGCCGCGGTCCAGGTATGGCTGGTGGACGAGCGCTGCGTGGCCGACGAGGATCCCCGCTCGAACGCCAGGCTGCTGCGCGAGCTGCTCTGGCCTGGCCTGCCCCTGCCCGCCGGTCATCTTCACCCCATGCCCGTCCTGCAGGCCGACGGCGCCCCCTGCTACGAACGCGAGCTCGTAGCCGCGCTCGGGGCTCGAATCCAAGCAGAAGAGCGCCGTTTGGACGCCGTCATCCTGGGTATGGGTCCTGACGGCCACACCGCCGGCCTTTTTCCCGAAACCCCCGCGCTCGACGAAGGCGAGCGCCTCGTCGTGGTGAACGACGGCGAGCGGGTCGCGCCTCCGCGCCCGCGAATGACCATGACCTACCCCATCATCAACAGCGCCGCCTTCATCGGCCTGCTCGTGACCGGCGCCGAGAAACGTCCGGCCCTGGCCGCGGTCGCGGCCAATCCGCAAGACTTCCACAACCGCCCGGTTGCGGGGGTCGTTCCGGGCGCGGCTAGCTCCATGGTCTGGTTCTTGGACCGCGCGGCGCTTCCCTTTCTGCCGTCGTGAAATCCTGGGGGCTCGCGACGTCAATGCGACATCCACGTCAGGTTGAAAGCAGCCTCACGGGGCAATTCCACAGTATTGAGGGAGAATACTGGTCTTCAGGATGGCGCGTGTCTTGCTTGGTTTTCGGGCGCAAGTGTAAGGAATCAGACGCTCATGAGATCCATACCTTGACGAGAAACTCGTTTCGCTTGCATCGAGCCGTGTCATTGTCTGCTCTCTGGCTATCTAGACTCCAAGGAGGCCCCAGATGAATCCACGAAATGGCGCAATCCTCGCCCTGCTCTTTCTTGCCACGTGCAGCGAAGACATGCAGGAACCGACGCCCGGCAGCGTCGAATCAGCTCGCCACGGGCTCGGCACCATCGCGCCGTCGGAAGTGGCCACCTGGCAGAGGAGCGGGGGAAGCAGTCTCCCGAAATCTCGCTACCTCCAAGCCGCCGCCTTCGACGAGGCCCGCAAGGTCGTGGTCATGTTCGGCGGCCAGATTTGGGACCCAAGCTTCGGAACGAGCGCCCCCACCCAGGAGACGTGGGAATGGAGCACGGCAACCGGCAAGTGGACCGACCGCACCGGCACCGGCGCCGCACCCGACGCCCGCTCGGGCTCGGCCATGGCCTATGACTCGCAGCGCAAGAAGTTCGTGCTTTTCGGCGGCCGTGCCGGCAGCGGCTACAACTACGAAGACACGTGGGAGTGGGATCCCCAAACCGGGGTGTGGACGGATCTGACGAACGCGGGCAAGCACCCCTCCGCGCGGAGCCAGCACGGCATGGTCTACGAGAAGTCGACGGGCAAGATCCTGCTCTTCGGCGGCGGCCGCAGCAGCTCCTCCTACGGTGATCCGACCGCGATCTCCATCTCGCTCGGCGACACGTGGGAGCTGGATCCCGCCACGCGCACCTGGACCTCCGTGCAGGTCACGGCTTCCCCCACGGCGCGACACGATTTCGGCCTTGTATGGGACTCGACCCGCAACAAGGCGGTCCTCTTCGGCGGCATGCAGACCGACATCGCCGGCGCCACCGGCATTCCCAAACGGGACACCTGGGAGTGGGATCCCGCCACTTCCGCGTGGAGCGAACGCACCACCCAGGGGACCAAGCCGAGCGCGCGGCACGCCCACGCCATGGCCTACGACGCGGGCCGGAGCAAGGTTGTGGTCATGGGCGGCTGGGACATCACCAGCGGGGCTGCCATTTCCGACCTGTGGGACTGGGATCCTACAAGCGGCGCCTGGACAGAGCGCCTGGGCGGGAGTGAAGACAATCTGCCGACCCCCCGCATGTACGCCTCCTTGGTAGCAGACGACGCGCGCAGTCGACTGGAGCTTGTGGCCGGCCAGAGCATCTACTACCCCAAGGGCGGCTACGGAACCGGCGGCATCATGATCATCCCCCCTTATCCGTCTCCGGTTCCCTATCCGCGCTATGGCGGCGCCACCTCTTGCGAGGTCTGGGAGCTCGACCCGGCCGCCGCGACGTTCACGAACCGATCGGCGCCATCCGATACGCCAACCCCGCGCATGAATCACGCGATGGCCTACAACCCGTCGACCGGCCTGGTCTATGTCTTCGGCGGCAACGACCTCAACGGACAGAACCTCGACGACCTGTGGAGCTGGAACGGCAAGGCTTGGACCGAGGTCACCACGAGCACCCGGCCCTCGGCGCGAACCAACGCAGGCCTGGCCTATGACCCGGCAAGGAAGTCCCTGATCCTCTTCGGCGGCAGCAGCTACGACGGCCTGACGTTCATGGGCGATACCTGGGAGTGGACCCCGGCCAAAGGCTGGGTGGAGCTGATCTCTGACGGCAGCCCCGACGGTTTGGCCGGTCACGGCATGGTCACGGACATGTCCCGGAACAAGATCCTGCTCTTCGGCGGCGGAGATACGAGCGTGATCTACCCACCGCCGTACTACGGGACAAGCGGCCCCAGGCCGGGTTCCGCCATGCGCAACGAGGTCTGGGAGTGGGATGGGAGCAAGCTTGCGTGGACCAACCGTACCCCCATATCCACCACCAACTCGCCCACAGGTCGCTCATCTCCCGCCTTGGCCTTCGACGAGGGCCGCAAGAAGCTGTTCCTCTACGACAGCACCTCCGTCATGAAGGAGTCGACGTGGGACCCGAGCTCCTTCTGGGAATGGGACCCGGTTTCGGCCGGCTGGACCGAGCGAAGCACCGGCGACACCCTCGACTACGTCAACCTGGTCTATGTCGCCTACGATTCCGTGCGCAGAAGGGAGGTCCTGCTCACCGACGCCAAGAACTACCTTTCCGAGCAAGGACAAACCTGGGAGATCTACGCCCAAGGGCCCACCTGGTACGTGCGCACGCTTGCCACCGTGCCCCCGCCCCGCTCGGGCGCCGCCATGGTCTTCGACAGCGGCCGCGGGGTCGTGGTCCTCTTCGGCGGCATACCCTATGACGGCAAGGCGAACGCCGACGAAACCTGGGAGTACAAGGTCAAGTCGCTGGGCAATGGTGCGGGCTGCACGGCCGCCTTTGCCTCCAACTGCGCCTCAGGCAACTGCGTTGACGGCGTGTGCTGCGAGTCGGCCTCGTGCACGGGGCCGTGCAAGTCGTGCAACGTGGCCGGGTCCGAGGGGACGTGCGTGCTGGTCAAGGCCGGAACCGAGGTGCCCGGAAGCTGCTCCGACGGGCAGGCTTGTGACGGCAGCGGAAGCTGCAAGAGCCGCAACGGGCAGTCCTGCACCGGCGCGAGCACTTGCGCTTCCGGCAATTGCGCAGACGGTGTGTGTTGCGACCTGCCCTGCAAAGGCACCTGCTTGTCCTGCAACCAAGCCGGTCGCGCCGGTCAGTGCACACCCTACACCACGGGCACGGATCCCGAGAGCGAGTGCAAGGGCGGCTCGGGAATCTGCAAGTCCACTTGCGACGGGGTCGGCTCCTGCGCCTACCCGGCCTACGGAACCCCCTGCGGCAACTGCTTGACCTGCAACGGGGCAGGCTACTGCAACATCTACGACTATCGCTGCTACAACACGGGCGGCTGGGGCGGCTATCCCTACGGCTACGGCGGCTTCCCCTACGGCTACGGCGGCTTTCCCTACGGCTACGGCGGCTTTCCCTACCGCACCGGCGGCATGGGCGGCTTGCGAACCGCGGGTGCGGGGGGCACGGGCGGCTACCGTATCGGTGGCAGCGGGGGTTCCATCTCCGGCTACGGCGGCTTCCCCTACCGCACCGGCGGCATTTTCACCGGCAGCACCGGCGGCACCCTATCGAGCCGTGGCGGCACGACCGGCACGCCTTTCAACGTTGGAGGTGCCGGTGGCTCCGCGACCGGAAGGACCGGAACCAACCGCGACGGCGGGGTGGGACATGCCGTCACCGCCCTGCAACTGCGCCGTCCGGGTTGCTCCTGCGCGCTTGGGGACGCGAATGCCGTACGCTCGGGCCTCTGGGAAGCCATCTTCCTCGTCGGAACAGCCCTCTTCGTCAGGCGAACCCGCCGTCGGTGACCTGTACCTCGCCGACGCCATGGCGCGGGCTTCGCCCGCAACCGAAGAGGGCGGCAGGCTTCAGACGGCAGGCCTCAGCTTGATCGTCAGAGAGCGCCGTTGAGCTTGCACGCGACGCGAACGACGTCACCCTGGTGTGCCTCGAGGGGGGGACCCGCATAGGCGTTAAGCGAAGAAGTTACGCTGGAAGCGCAGTTGGGTGCTTATGTTGATAGCCCTCTCCCTTTGGGAGAGGGTTGGGTGAGGGCAACTGCACCAAGCTCCGGACAACTTGCGAGCGGGACCACAAGAGCAGAAGTCCTCAGCTTTCGAGCTCAGAAAAAAGCAAACCCTCACCCCGACCCACTCCCTTTGGGAGAGGGTGACTTGCCG
>Ga0172364_10001143_pt1 | contig 20159 bp, 19 predicted proteins | sample LakKivSesite10cm_FD_114545 | JGI IMG/M metagenome (GOLD analysis project Ga0172364, IMG submission 114545) | Sediment microbial communities from Lake Kivu, Rwanda - Sediment site 10cm | ecosystem: Environmental > Aquatic > Freshwater > Lake > Sediment | place: Rwanda: Western Province, Lake... | reverse complement strand
TCTTTCATCCCATCCCCTTTTTTCGTAATATCTTTGTAACATGGTACCATATTTTACTGCATCAAGTTTTGAACCCTTCAAGGAACCTCTGGTTAGTGGTTCGTTGAACCATCTTGCAGGGGGAACATCCATTTCTTTAGTCCAGTTCCCACCATATTCACGCACCCAAAAGGCGCGAATCAGGTTAAAAGTTCTATCGGCGATCAAGTTCAACGTGTTCCACGACATCTCTAAGCCAGTTGCCGCACGGAGGAACTTCGGGTACCATTCCAGTTCAAAGCCAAGTTCAACCCAAGGAAGTCGACAGACAGTCAAGCACTCGAAAAATCCCGCGCGAATGCGCTGAAGTTCTATCACTTTGTCAACTTTTTCCTCGCCGTAATCCTTCCGTCCAGACTTGACTTCCCAAGAAACCACCCACGCATCCTTATGATGGGCTCCAACTGTACTGGTTGCGTAAGCCAAAGCCATAGCCGGCGTCGTGTGACAGTCATAGGCCGAAATCTCCAAGCCTTTGACGTGCATGGCCCAATTCGCCGATCCCCCTCCTATTTTGTCCGCTGTAAAACGTACGCCTTCGGCCAAAATACCACCAAGTCCGCGTCTGTAAGCTATATCCTTAATCAAAGCCTTTGTTTCCTTATATTTACCCCAAGATACCCTTTCCTTTATCAACCCCTTTTCAGATGCTTCCATAGCGAAGCCGAGAACATTGCCTAATGAGATGGTGTCTAAACCGAGCTCGTCGGCTGTTCTATTGAGGGCCGCGACTTGCTTCAGATTGCTTAATCCGATGTTTGAGCCCAACATTGCAACGTTTTCGTAATCAAGTTCAGATTCTTTCCTGTCAGAGTCTTTGATCACATTGCCGCAGGTCATGTTACACTGGGGACAGCCGCGATTAGAAACTTTCAGTTTTTCCATGGCGAAACCGCCTATTTTTTCAGCTTTTTCGAAAACGCCCTCTCGATAGTTGAAGGAGGGGAGGACACTGTTCTCTTGGCTCCACTCGATAGTCATCATCGTCCCTTGTCTCTTCCAGAAGGCATAATTGGGTTTAGTCAAAACCTCTCGATAGCCTTCGGAGCCTAACTCCTTGATTTCCTTGGGGTAGGCGGCGTGTAGATCGTTGGAACCCACAAAAATCACTGCCTTCAAATTCTTGGATCCCATGACAGCACCCATTCCAGGTCTTCCGCCAGCGCGGCCTTCTTGAGACACGACGTTCGCAAACTTCACTAGGTTTTCTCCAGCAGGACCTATGCAGACAATGCCAGCTGTACGTCCAGAAATACCCCTCAATTGCTTCTCAGTCTCAAAAGAGTTCAAACCCCAAAGATCTTTTGCATCAAGAAATTCGGCAGTTTTGTCTCGAACCAATAGAACAACGGGTTCTTTCGCTTTGCCCTCAATAATTACAGCGTCATAACCAGCCTTGCGCATCTGAACCGCGGCAAGGGTTCCGATATTTCCATCTCCATAGCCACTCGTCAACGGACTCTTGGCAGCCACGATAAGTTTACCACTACTCGGCAGAGCGAAACCAGTCAGCGGGCCAGCTGCAAAAACTAACTTATTTTCCGGCGAAAGCGGATCAGTTCTTGCTTCAAGTCTATCCCAGAGAATTTTAGCAGCAAATCCTCTGCCGCCGAGGAAATTCACTGCAAAGCTCGTCTCGTAACGTTCAGCCACGGCCTTGGTTTTGCCAAGGTCGACATTCAAGAAAGTGCCGTTCCAGCCAAACATTATATTCTCACCATATGGAACTTTCGTATAACTATCTACTCGAAAGAAAATAAAAGTTTGGTGAACTTGTAGGGCTAAATGAAGCTATATCACTAACCGTTCAGGTTCAATGTTTCTGTTTTTTATGCCCAAATCGCTGACTTTAAATTTTCTATCTCCATAAAGCATCGTGTATTCTTCGCCGTTGTATAGGGATGCGGCGATTCTGCCCACAGAATCAGCTTTCAATATTCCACTTCCACTTGCGCCGCCAGCAACAATCAGGTCATTTTCTTCGAACACCAACGGCTGCCCATCGATGGTGTTCATCTCGTATAAACCGGCGAAAGCAGAGAACGGTTGGCAACCAGCGAATTGTGGGAAGTACTTGGAAACAACTTGGTACAGTCCATAGCGGTAATAGTTTTCTTCAGGCTGTGGGTCATCCTCAATCTTAAAAGCCCTTGGAAAATCATCAGCGTACGATAGCCAAAGGGCATTCTCCTCAGGTGCTGGGCGAATATAAGCTGAGGGTTTAGGAAGAATTGTAAATGGCAGACACCCAGCGTTGGTGAATTCCTTTGTGAAAAGTAGATTCTTAAGAGCCTCAGTGTTTGCTTTGATTGAGAACACTTGTCTTTTCTTGGCTTTGATGAAACATTCGATGCCGATTGGATCTAGAAGTTGTGAAGCCCAAGCGCCGGTCGCAATTATTGTCTTTTTAGCCCTTAATGACCCACTGTTAGTTTCCACCCCGACAACGTCTGCCTCTTGCCAGAAATAGGGTTCGCCGGGCATACCTAACGCGATTCGAGGTTCCACGATCACCCTTGTAACCGCAGTATTATATTGAATCTTACCTCCGAGTTTGAGAAATTCCGATTCGTAGAACTTTACGAGAGAATCAACATCGAGTAGGCCTGCCTTGGGAATTAATATGCCCCTATAGATGTCTCCCAAACTCATTAACTTAGCTTCTTCATCGTCAGCAAAGTCCGTGCATATATCAAGTTTCTTGGCTATTTCATCTTCATCGAATTCTTTGTATTGAAAACCCCTACGCGCCAAATCTTCCAGAACAGGACGCATCTTGCCATACCCGTCTTTATCAAAAAACCAGAGATACCCCGCCCACCGCAGTTTCAAGTCAAAACCCAAATCATTTTGTACGTGCTTATAAAACTCGGCAGAGGAATCTGCCAAGGCAAAATTTGTCCGAGAATAGAATAGACAACGGAAGGCCGCCACGCTCTTTGCAGTGCTACCTTGTCCAGCTGCACCTAATTTGTCAAGAATCAAGACATTCAATTTGGGATCTCTGCGCTTAATATGGTAACCGGTTGATAGACCTATGATGCCGGCGCCGACTATCAACACATCGTATTCTGTCATTGAATTGCCTCTAAATATTGGAATAACTACTACAAATTTAAACAGATTTAAGCTTATCTTTTCAGGCTGAATCGTTGTCATGAGAGAACCCTTATTTACTTCTAACAATATGAGGTACAACAAATTGCTGAATCAGAGGAACCATATTTGCTAACGCTGAATAGAAAGGGCGTGTCAGTTCTCGCGATAATTATTCTGCTGGCAATATCTGCAGTGATAGGAGGAATAATCACTTACATGTTTACAATTGCAGCCTTCATAGAGGTGCCCGAAAGAACTGCTATTAGCATAACTAACGTTTACATCGATAAAGATAACGCGACCTCCTTCAAAATCAGCGTTCTGAATCCGTCTTATTCAACCGCCAACGCTACAATAACGAGAATTGCCATAAACTTGAAGGGGCAATCGCAACTCTACGATGTTACAGAAACGGACCCACAAATCGGGACGGGAATAACTCTTCAGAGGAGTGAGACCTTAAACATGACATGTTCTGAAATTGAAAAAGACGGGGTTAACATTGCATGGGGAGAATTCGCCGGCGAATTTGCGGGAGAGAGAATCACAATAAACGTTTTCTCGTCTGATGCCATTGCTGCAAATATACAGGCAACTTTGCCGAATGTAAAACTCAACGTAGTAGGAACCGATTTTGATCCGAAATTTTCCTTCGGAAAATTCAATATTACAGTGACGAACCCTGACTCAGAGATCAATCTTACTGTCAACAAAATAATGATTTCCGAAAACGAACTGAAAGAAAACGAGACACTACCAGAATTGCCTAAAACCATTGCGATCAATGAAACCGTTCAATTCATGTGCAATGCAGATTGGCACGCCTTGGGAAATACAACGCTAAAAATCTACACTCAAGAGGGATACATCTTTTCTAAGGACTTAGCACTGCAGACAGTAGACGCCGAAATTAGGAAGTTAACTTTTGACGAGAATAACACCGACTACTTTAATGTAACTGTCTCCAATCTTCCAGAGTCATCCAACTACGCCAACGTCACAAAAATTGCAGTCATGTTAGAGAATGAAACAACTATTGAAAACGATTATCCGTCTGTGGGCATAGCGCCAAACTCAACTTTTACATTCATGTTCAGTTGGTCTTGGAAAGAGTATAGAGGAAAAAACGTATTCGTCACGGTGTACTTCTCGCAAGACTTTGAAACTGGCACGTTCGTAGCTGAGACGCTGGACCCAGTGATAGTCAACGTCTTGAATGAAGAGGAAGTCTTTGATTTGAAGGATGTTAATCACTTTAACATTACACTCCAGAATCACCCATCTTCGCTCGAGTCCATCAACATCACACAAATAGTTGTTAAGACGCTCAATGGAGCGACAGAGATAATAAACGGCACAGACTCAGACCCGCAGTTGCCTTACGGACCAATACAGCCTGGCCAAGCAGTCAGTTTCTACTGCACCATCACTAACTGGGCTGCACACGCTGGCAAAAACCTGACATTGACCGTGTACGCCGTGACAAGCTCAACGCAGTACACTTTTGATTTTGTCTTCACCCTCCCAGGAGCGGAACTCAACGTAACAAGCGTCCTTCACACAACCGTTAGCAGCACGAGATACTTGAACGTAACCGTTGAAAACTCTGGATATTCCCTTAAGAACTTAGCGATATCGAACGTAACGATCTCCATTCAAAATCAAAACGTCACATTAGAACAAACGTTTTCTGAAGACCAAATAGTAATCAGACCTGGCGAAACCGCTGTTCTTCAAATAGCATTTAACTGGGAACCGTACGTCGGTCAAAATATAACAGTCACAGTCTCTGCCGAGGAAGGCGTGAGTGCTGCTTGGCAAGGTAATGACTGGTAAACAATGTCAATCAGCGGTCTTCACGATTGAAGATAGAAGCATGGAGAATTTTTTGTGCAGAAATGATCAAGAAAAGGAGAAGTTAAGCGATGTTTAATGTTCTCCCAATCTTCTTTTCCACCGCTTTATCGTAAGCCAGTTTGGCTGTAACCGCGTCTTGAACGGCTAGACCAGTCGATATAAAGACGGTTATTTCGTTGTCTTTCTGCCTGCCGGGCTTTAAGCCAGCTACGACTTCGCCTATGTCAGCCCATACATTTTCCTTATTTATGATTCCTTGACTAAACGGGACGTTTATTTCTCCACTATGCGAAGCCTGCTCCCAATCATCAATAACAATCTTGGCCTCCTTCAAAATTGCAGGATCTATCTCTTCTTTTCCGGGAGCATCTGCACCGATACAATTAAAGTGTGTGCCAGAAGAAATCATCTGTTTCAGGACTATTGGTTTTCTTGAGGGTGTCGCAGTTACAACAATATCGGCGCCTTTTACGACTTTTTCCACCGTATCTACAGGGATTATTTTGCACGCTCGCTTATACCGCGGCCCCATCTCAGCTACAAATGAACCTACTGTTTCCTTGCTTCGGCTCCAAACCTTCACTTCAAGTTGATCATAGATTTCTAGCAGGCTCATAAGTTGGGTTCTCGCTTGGGCTCCTGCTCCCACTAGACCGACGGTTTTTGTGTCTTTTTTTGCAAGAAGTTTTGCGGCTATTCCTCCAGACGCTCCTGTTCGCATGTCGGTTATGGTTGATCCGCCCATTATAGCAAGGGGACCTCCGGTTTTCGGATCTATCAGGAGTATCACGGCCATAACGGTTGGAAGATTGTATTTTGTTCTATTGTCTGGATGCACGTTGACTACTTTTACCGCGGATATGTCAAGAGATTCAAGATAAGAGGGCATTGCCCTCAAGTCGCCGTTGTATTTCTTGTAAAAAAGGTAAATCTTCGCTGGCATTTGCACTCGTTTAAGACCTTTTTCCTTGAAGGCTTGTTCAACCACTTTCATTACTTCTTCCATAGAAAGAAGTTTCTTTACTTCTTCATCAGTTAACAAGAGAGTCTCCAAATTCGATCGCCTCATGAGAATTAATTTTTGGTAATTCAGGACATATATTTCTTTAGGATGAACTGGGCATTTTTGCAGATTGATCTCACAAGGCTCGCAGTGGAGCCATCAAAATTGTAATGGTTGATGGTCTGTAATGAAAGAAAGTTGAGTCTTGGACAGTTCTTGATAAGGTAATTCTATTTATATATTGATATGCCCTCGTTTGGATCGCCTAGAAGATTGGAGAATCCTGTCATCAAACGTTTAATTATTGGTCCAGGTTTGCCATCCCCAATGATGCGTTTGTTAACTTCAACTATCGGAACTACTTCTGCCGCGGTCCCTGTAAAGAAAGCTTCATCGGCCGTGAATAAGTCCGTTGGCGTAATGTTTGTTTCAACAACTGTGTAGCCGAGTTTTCCGGACAATTTAATGACCACCTCCCTGGTTATTCCAACCAAAGCGCCTGTTGAGGTTGGTGGTGTAATGATTTTTCCGCCTTTAACTATGAAAAGATTTTCCGCGACTCCTTCGCTGATATAGCCGTTTTTGTCAAGGCATATGGCTTCGTCGAAACCCGCAATGTTTGCTTCCATTTTCGCAAGAATGCTATTCATGTAGTTGAGTGATTTTACTTCGTGGGATGTTGCGTCAACAGGATCCCTCTTCACCCAGACAATCATGGCTCTTAATCCATTCTCCTTAGCCTTGGTGGAATGGAGTTTTATGACATCGGTTATTATTATCACGCTAGGCTTGGAGCACTTTCTCGGGTCAAGACCTAGGTCGCCGGCGCCCCTTGTAACGACGAGGCGTATGTAAGCGTCTCGCAAATTGTTTTTTCGCAGAGTTTCCAGAAGGGCTTCGATCATTTCCTCTTTTCTTAATGGAATGTCCAGCAGTATTACTCGAGCTGATCGGTACAATCGTTCTATGTGTTCTTGGAGTTTGAAGACTACACCATTGTAAGCTCGGATTCCTTCAAAGACGCCGTCTCCGTATAGAAGCCCATGGTCAAAAACTGAAACTTTTGCCTGTGATTTTGGATAATGTTCTCCATCTACATAGACAAGCAGTTCTTTTTCCAACAATTTCCCTCCATATTGGTGAACTGTAATCTGGCTCGTAAGGTTTGATATACTTTTTGCAGGAACTTTGTTATTTCTATCGTGTTAGCCGTAGAATTGTGGTCTTTTTGAAAGATGTTGCGGCAGAGAGGGCGGTTTGAACGGTTTGCCTTCTATTTTTCTCTCAATTTTCGCCATTAATTCTTCAAGCTTCATTTCCAGTATTTTGCCAGTTTCTCTATCCCTCACTGGAAGCGTATCTGATTCTATCTCTCTTTGGCCCACAACAATTACGTAGGGAACCCACTCTGTTTCCGCTTCTCTGACTCTCTTTTGTAAGGTAAATGCTCTTTCGTCAATGTCAACGCGTATGCAATGTCCTGCTATTTCTTTGGCTAGTTCTTCAACTTTTTCGATGTACTTGCCTGACGTCGGTGTTAAGCGTACTTGCGTTGGCGACAGCCACAGGGGCAGCATGGGTGATTTCTTGCTTCGCTGTTCTTTGTAGGCTTTCTCTAATAAAGCATAAACGCATCTTTCGATCGCCCCACTCGGCGAGCAATGAAGAATCAGTGGGTATCGCCTTTCACCTTTTTCATCAACATAAGTTATATCGTATCTTTTGGCATTTTCAACATCTATTTGGTCTGTTGAGAGAGCGGCAGCCTTATCTTGATTGTCGACGAAGTTGAAGTCCCACTTCAGCATGAAATAGAAGAAGCGCCCTGCCCATATTTCGGCTAACACTGGCCTGCCGAAAATTTTGACTAATTCTGCGACGAATTCTCGGTTTTCTTCGTAGAAATCCTTCGTGAATCGCATTGCAGTCTCGTAGTCTTCTTTCGACAAGCCTATCTCATTTAACACTTCTATGCACAGTTTGAACCGTGTTATAAACTCTTTTTTAGCTTGTTCCAAGTCTTTGCAGAAGGCGTGGCAGTCTGGCATCGTAAAAGCTCGCAGCCGCCTTAAACCTACTACTTCGCCGCTTTTTTCTCGCCTGAAACTGTAGCGAGTCAGTTCATAGACTTTCACAGGCATTTGCCTGTAAGAGAATTGGGCGTCATGAACCATTAAGAATTGTCCAAAACATGCTGCAAAACGCAGAAAGAGTTCCTTGTCTTCCGTCTTCAAAAGGTACTGGCGAGCTGGAAAACGGTTTATGTAGTCTGCCAAGCTGGGGTGGTGAAAATCGTACATAATCGGAGTTTCAACTTCCATGGCACCGTACTGTACCATTTTTGAAGTGACAAACTCTTCAAGCAAGGACTTGATCAATCGCCCCTTCGGGTACCAGCGGATGTTTCCAGGGTCGCTCCCAAGCTCGTAGTCAGCTATTTCGAGTCTTTTCATCAGTGTCACATGAGGCGGCATCTGTTGGCTTGCTCTGACCTTTTTCATCTCATATTGTGCAAATTTTTGCAAGTCTTCGTGCCCAGTAAAATTGAATTCGTCAACCGGAACTAATTTTCCGTCAGGCTGAAGAACATACCAGAAAGACCCTAGCTTTTCCTCTGCTTGAACTGCTGCAGAGGCTTTTTCTTCCTTTTTTTCTTCTTCAGTCGCCACGTAGACGCGAGATTGCTCTGCCAGAGGATGTCCTTTTATCGATATTGTAAATTGCTTATTCCACCCGAAGGGGGCCTTATGTGTTTCTATGCCCTTCTGCTTTGCGTAGGAGTCCATGGCTTTAATTACTTTCAACGCCTCAGAGGGGCTTGCCAGATTGCTACTCAAATGTGCGTACGGGTAGATTAAGATCCTGTTAACCTTAAGTTTTTCTAGAAAAGCGTGAGCTTCGTCAATTGCCCTTTGAGCCACTGCCAAATCGTCGTCTTCTTCAACTGCGGTGAAAAGAACGACGACTTCTTCTATGCGCTTTTCCTTTTTCTCGGCCTCTTCCGCCAACTCTATTTCCTTTTGAATTGGCTTGAAAACAATGAAGTTGGAATGTAACTGAAGAATTCGCATTCGTAATCACCTCTTCAGACGTTATAGCGCCATTTATCAAGCATCTTCTCTTTTTTCGTTTTCTTCTTGTACTCTTTGTAATGCTCCTTGCACAAATAAACACGTCTTTCGCTGCTGACAACATTCAGCCCGGATGATCTAGCCTTATTGGTCGAAAGTGAACGAACAGCTTCTCTGCCGCAGCCAGATACGCTACATTTCACTCCTTTATCAATGCGCCCCAAAGTTTTGACGCCCTCTGCATCTTCAACGCAATACAATATATGTCATTCCTTAATTTCTTTTTCATAAAGCACCCGACCTCGTCGATAAATTTCTTGTTTTTCTCCAAGAAATGTTGGGCCTAACCCTTCAGCAACAAGCGAAGCTGCTGCAGAACCGACACAAGCACACCACAGAGAATCTTTGCCACAAATATATTCAGCCAGAAAACCACCGATGAAAACATCTCCAGCTCCTGTGGGATCAACAAGCTTCCCGAGCTTATACGATGGAATTTTATAAAGAGCTTTTTCCACAGAAAGCACCGCGCCTTCTGCGCCTAAAGTTACAATAACTGTTTCTGCGCCGTAATCGTGGATGGCTTTTATCGCTGAATTAAGGTCTGATAATCCAGTTACGATCTCAATTTCATCTAAAGAGGATTTGTAAATATTGACAAGGTCCAACAAACGCTTGTCATGCAGCGAAGAGTACGTAACGTTTCCATTATCATCAAAATTTCGCAAAAGACCTTGGGGGTCAAAGGACAAAACCTGGGCATAACTCTTCAAGCGTTCTGCAACTTCGTATGATATTTCGCCAGCAATAGGTGCTAAATGAACAGCCTTAGCGTGCAGAGAATTTGACAGATCATCTACAACAACCGGTGGAGCCTTGCTTTTCAGTTTTAAATTTCTGTTTGATAAATCGTTGTTGTAGAAGAGTTCAAAACGTGTGGTCTGCGCATTCTCAGCCCTGATTACTCCAGACAGATCAATTCCTTCTTGTCCAAGCCACCATAGGTAAGCCTCTGGGAAATCAGCACCAATCTTTGAAACGATGGAGACGGATGTATCTAAACGCCTAGCGACAAAAGCAACATAGGTCACAGAACCACCCAGAACCACAAAGGGCATACGCCTGTCTGGAAGAGAAATAGAATCTATACTGAAATGCCCTACTGGCGTAATATCGAAAACCATGTTGCCCGTCCATGAAATCATGAATAACTTATATATAGCTTCTACCATGCGTTTGCATGTTTTTATAGGTGTTAGCAAAAGTTCTTTTACAAAAAAGCTTTTCACTTTTGCTGATTACATTAAAATGATTAGAATGAGTGGCTCTGAAGAAGAATACTATTCAACCGCGTTCGCCGCTCTGAAGCATTCAATACGTCGAAAGATAATAAGGATGCTACATGAAAAACTCGGAAGTTTCTTTGAAATGCTGGATGAGCTGAAAATCGAAAGCTCACACTTGACGTACCACTTAGAAACCTTTGGTGATCTGCTATACAAGACAGAAGACGGCAAATACGCGCTATCTTTCCTAGGTGAGGTGGCAATGTCCATGATGTGTCACATGAAAGAACCCCTAAAGCTGGAGCGTGCTTTCCAAGGACGCGTTTTAGATGGACATCATTGTTCTCTTTCTTGCTTGCTGTATTGCTCGCTTTTCTCTTAGTGTTCGCCTCCGCTTTCTACTTTTATCATGATGAAGCAAACAAACTGCAGGCCGAATATGCTTGGACCAATGAAATCCTATTCAACACCGTGTTTTCTGCTTACAGCGATGATATTGGAGCGGCAATGCAGCGATGGAGAGAAGTACACGGAAACGCCTTTGAAGGTGGGGAGATTCTGCCTTGCTATGTCAACACTGGCACTATTGCAGCGTGGATGGATTCGGAGGTTATTTGCAGTTGGACTCCTCTTACTGGTGTGGACCCGATTACTGGCATGATGTGTACTGGCGGGGATTTGGATATCCAACATGGTGCCGTCCCCCAGAAATTATATTGGTATGGATTCAGTGGTACAACGGAAGTAGCAACTTATGGCACACAAGAGAAGGCGTTCTTAATAGGGAAACGGGAAGCTTTGCTTGCTATTTGATTAACAGGTCGGATCGTACAGCCATAGGAATAGATGGATGCTATGCCATGACTCTTTTCCATAGATTCTGGCCTAATTCATCCGTCTATGAAATGCTCAGACATGACTGTAACTTGACTACGGCCAGCGCTGGAATGACGCGAAGACAGTGTGTGGGAATTCAGCTATAGGATTCAAAATAAATTTACAGGAGAATATAGAGATATAAGCTATGTCGTAAACTGGAAAACCGAAAACGTGGAAATTTAAATTTAGAAATCGGAAACTGGTCAACCTGATTGCAATAGCAGAATGGCCTTCGCCAAGTCGCCTTCGCTTTCTTCCAAGGCTTTTCTGGCTTCTTCCAAGCTTTTCCCAGTTTGATCAGCTACAAGCTTCACGTCTTCTTCAGGAATCACTGCAGCCGCCTTAAGCTCAGGAGCCTTTTCCGTGATTTTCCCGCCTGTCACCTGAAAGATTTTTTGACCTTGCATTTCCAGAATTGCCACCTCAGGTTCTTCTATCGTGATTTCTTTGCTGCTTGTTTTTATGATGACTTGTTCAACGTCTTGAATGGCGTCCATGCTCATGCCCATGCGCTGCATCATGCGTCTTGCTTCACGGGGGTTTACACGTCTGTGCATGGAATCATTTCCACCAGATATCTACTATTAGAAACTCATATACTTACCTTTCCTCTAGACAACCGCGTCGGACCTTAACGGCAACGCCTGCTTTAAAAGCCTCCATCTCGGAACCTGACAACAAAGCACGTCCGACGGCCAAAACCCCGCCGTCCTCGTCAAGTACGATCACCTCATCTTTCGGCCGAATCTCACCATCAGCCTTAACGACGTGCACTGCAAAGACGTCGCCTCCTTCACCGATAAACTTGGAAACATCATTCCGAACCGTGACAAAACATTTTGCAGAGTGCGCTTCTTCAGCCAAGCGTGTTGCACCTCTGATGCTTAGAGCAAACAAGCCATCAGTGGCCCGAAGAGTTGCAAGTCTTCTACCATCCAAGCAAACGTATCTTATCTTACCCGTCCTTTTGGAATACAGTATCTCTACGTTAACGGGAAAGATCGCAACACCCACGCCTGCCCCAAACTGGTAGTCCGCAACACACCTGATTCGCCCAAGATTGTTTTCCAAGATTTCACCACGAATTGAGTCTATTCTTAGAGTCTATTCTTATTCGACAACTATAAACACAACCACATAATAAAAACAATATATAGGTGAACAAGCAATTGCGATGCGAAGTCTGTGGACGCAAAATCCACGGCAGTCCCTTCAGAGTCATAATTGAAGGAGCAAAACTAACGGTGTGCAATGAATGCTCAAAACACGGAAAAATAAGCTGGGAGGAAGAACCAAAACCTAAATTCACAACGACAAAAGCGGTGACGGTGCCCGCGCAACCAAGGCTGCAGAGAAAAAAGGCAAAGGAAGCCAAGATAGATATAACTCGAGAACTTGTAGAAAACTATGACTTGAAAATAAGACAGGCGAGAGAAAAACTGGGAATCTCTCATGTGCAGCTTGGAAAGAAAATAAACGAAAAAGCATCGCTTCTCAGAAAAATTGAAACTGGGAAAATGACGCCAAACAATATGCTCGTGGCAAAACTTGAACACGTTTTGAAAGTCAAGTTGCTTGTTCCAATTTCAGAAGAAAAAATCCCACAAGCAAAGATCGCGAAACAGGTGGACCGCGAACTAACCTTGGGAGACCTAATTCGGTTAAAGAGGAAGGATAAGGCCAAGGAGGAGCCGGCGGAACGAAAGCCATCATAGTCCAACGCAGACAGTCCTCTGAAACATCAAGTCTTGAAGAACTCAAAAGCCTCGCAGAATCTGCAGGATACGAAGTTGTAGCCAAAATGGAACAAATTAGAGAACCAGATTCTCGCTACCAAATAGGCGCTGGAAAAGTGGAAGAACTCGCAAGGCTTGTAAAAGAGACAGGAGCCCAAGAGATAATTTTCGACAACCCGCTGAAACCTGTCCAATCATACAATTTGGCAAAAGCAACAGGCGTGGAAGCTATTGACCGCTTCCAGTTGATCCTCGAAATTTTCACGAAAAGAGCCACAACAACGGAAGCCCAGTTACAGATTCGATTGGCAAAACAGCAATACGAACTCGCACACGCAAAAGAAAGAGTAAGATTAGCAAAAATGAAGGAACAACCAGGGTTCATGGGACTTGGGTCTTACGAAGTTGATGTATACTACGAAGCGGTAAAAAGACAAGTACATACCATCCGAAGAAAACTCAGGAAAATCCGGGAAAGACGGGTTCTTCACAGAGAAAGAAGAGCAGAACTAGGTTTTTCATCAGTTTCTTTGGCAGGATACACAAACGCTGGAAAAAGCTCTCTATTTAACGCTTTGACAAGAGAAGGAGTCCCAGTGGATACAGGCTTGTTCACAACGCTCTCCACGACAACCAGACTTGTGAAATTTTCAAAGAAAAAGTTACTATTGACGGATACTGTGGGTTTCATAGACCGACTGCCAGTAACGCTAATAGAGGCTTTTCATTCTACGCTGGAGGAAACCATCTTCTCGGATCTAATACTGTTAGTAGTGGACATGAGCGAACCGACAGAAACGATAGAAAAGAAAAACAATGTTTGCTTGGAAACCATAGACCGAATAGGTGCATCTGGCATCCCGATAATAACAGTCCTGAACAAAATCGACTTACTGACCGAAACAGAAATACAACATAAAATCGAAATTCTGGAAGAAACTATTCTAAATGCCGTTCCCGTATCAGCACTACGTTACACCAATCTTGACGTGCTAAGACACACGATGCTAAAAAAGCTAGACAATTATATCCACGCGTCATTTACCGTTCCCTTAACCAGCGAAACCCTGCCATTTATTTCGTGGCTTCACGATAGGGCGGACGTACAAGCAATAAATTACACAGATGACTCTGCTCAGGTGATTTTCGAAGCAAATCCGTGGTTTGCAGAGAAAGTGAAAAGGCACGTAGAAGAATTTAATGGGAAATTCAAGAAGAAATAGGCAATAAAGTCAGTCAAAGGGAACATCATGCCTGAAATTGTTGTTTTACGATGGGGTCACCGGCCACAAAGAGACGCAAGACTTACAACCCACGTTGCATTAACAGCACGTGCTCTAGGAGCCTCTGGACTGATATTATCGGATGCGATAGACGAGAAAATCAAAGATACAATATTGAAGGTCACAAAAAACTGGGGAGACAGTTTCTTTTTTGAGATGGGAATCCCGTGGAAAAAAGTCGTAGAAAGTTGGAAAGCCAAAGGCGGCGTGGTCGCTCACTTAACAGCTTATGGAGAAAACATCGAAATAAGCGATATCTTAAACAGAATCAGAAGTTCGGGAAGAGATGTGCTAACAATTGTTGGGAGCCAAAAAGTTCCTAGAGATTTTTTTGCAAGTGAAATTTCCGATTTTAACGTCGCCATCGGAAATCAGCCCCATTCAGAGTGTGCTGCCCTCGCTGTTTTTCTGGACCGTTTTTTTGAAGGTGAGGAATTATCAAAAACTTTTAGGAATGCAAAGATAAGAATAGTTCCTCAAAAAAGAGGGAAACAGACAAAACGTTGCTAGTTTTTGATTCAAGATTCATAAAGAGTTTTATTGAGGCTTTACAAATATTAATGTATTAAGAAAGGTTTGCACCATGTTGTCAACCGTTGACGATACAACATTAATAAAGGTTGCCACTGCATTAGGCGAAGAAGAAGCCGTAAAATTGATTGAAATTCTCAAAAATGCAGACGAAACAACGGATGATGAAATATCAAACAAAACAGGTATAAGATTGAATTCGGTGCGCAAGATCCTCTATAAACTCTATGATCATTCTCTTGTAAGTCTGAGAAGAACTCGTGATCCCAAGACTGGATGGTTTATATTTCACTGGAAACTCCAGCCAGATCAGCTTGAAGGTTTTATTTTGAGCCAAAAACGTCGGGTGCTTGAAAAGCTGAACGTTCGGCTGGAATACGAGAAAAATCATGATTTTTACTATTGTTACACGTCTGGTTGCAGACGAATCCCATTTGAAGAAGCTGTGGAGCTTGTCTTTCATTGTTCCACATGTGGCAAACCCTTAAGGCATTATGAGAATGAAAAAATCGTTCAGGAATTAACTAAGAAAGTTGAGCAATTAAGGAAGGAGCTGGGTGAGTGAGAAACTTCCCTCTAGAAAGCAAGCATTACAACTTCTTCGAAAAAGTAGATGCTCGCTAAAGGTCATTAGGCATTGCGAGGCTGTAGCTGAGCTTGCAATAGAGACTTCCAAAGCTCTCAAAGAAAAAGGATTGGACGTTGATTTAGATCTTGTGGAGATAGGAGCTCTCTTGCATGACATTGGTCGCTCAAAAACCCACACTGTCCACCACGCAGTCGTAGGAGCGGAAATAGCGAGATCACTAGGTTTACCAAAATCAATAATTTCAATAATAAAGAGGCATGTGGGAGGCGGAATAACGACAAGTGAAGCAAAGAAGTTGGGATGGCCGAAGGATGTTTATATTCCAGAAACTCTCGAAGAGAAGATTGTTTCATATGCGGACAAGCTGATTGAGGGTTCTCGAAGAATACCAATAGGAGTTACGATTCAAAGGTTTTCCCATGAACTGAAGCCTTCTGCTGTCGAAAGGGTGCGAAAACTCCATGAAGAAATAGTGGATCTCGTTGGCGACTGTGAATGCCAAAGGTGACACTGCTTGCGAGAATCTACAATTGCACTGAACTGAGGCAACTTGACAAAATTTTGAAGCTTACATTTAAAGATTTGCAAGTGGAAACAAAGGTTTTGGGAACTAACACCAGCGGGTGGGTTCAAGTAGCCCTTTACGGGCAAGATGAAAGCGTTGCGGCGAAATATCTAGCCGGCAAAATAGGATTCTGCCCAGCATTATTGGAAAATGTTGAAAGATTTTCAACATTGAAAGGATATGTTGCAACTTTTGAAAAAAGTGCGGAAGAACTATGCTTGGACATAGGAGTTTTCGAGCCGAAAACGGTTTATGTAAGGATACCGCTACGTTTTTTGCAGGCTCAACTCGTAGATGGCAGAAAACTTGCCGTGAAGAAAATAGGTGAACTCTTTGGTTTCTGCGATAACTTACCGCTAAGTGTTAAAATTGTTTTCGTAGATGGAGAGAAAAGTCGAATAGAAGCTATGATGTCTGAAAGGCAACTTGACCAGTACAGAGATTGGAATAAGTCTTTACTAGACAGATTGATAGTTTTGGGTTCATCTGCTCATGAAGTTGAGACAGCTTTGAATGATGCGGGGTTGAAACGGGATGTAATAAGTGTCGAATCTTTAGGAATGTTTGAACATGCCTTGGTGTGCAAGCTGGGGACAGACGCAGCCGGGTTGATTTCGAAAATCGGGAGAATTCTGAGGGACTCAAAATTCACCGTGTTTAATCCAAGAAAGCTAAGGAAGTTTTTGGAAGTGTGAGAGATTTGGAACTTGATTGGGTTGACCTTATGCGAAATGGTCCGTGCTGGTTGGGCTTGTTGATTTTTGGCTGTTCAGTTGTCCGATTTTTGACTTATATCCCTCTGTAAACAGGTTGAATTTCTGGGTGACTTGATGGAAGCAAGACTTTGCTTGCGAATTTTTGTGTATTCCGCTGGAGTGTATTGTTCTAATCCCATTTTTCTGGGTGATCTAAAAATGAATGAAGTCTTGGGAAGGAAGTTGAAGCTTGTTTGAACTGTAAGAATTTTGTCAGGTGTTACGACACTGGCAAGTTTGAAGTTTGTCTTGATTTTGAAGAGGTTAAAGTGCATTTGGTGATGAAGAAGATATCATAATTATTTGTGAAGAGAAATGAATCTTCTGATTGACCTATCATAAGTCTTCTCGACTTCTGGTGGAAAGTAACAAGCCGGCAGTTCATTATGGGCTCTATGATTCCTTAAACATTCACAGCATCTACCTTTCAAATCACATGCATATGTGCAAGGACAATCTTTCAAGTTTGCCTGCAACTTTGGACATTCACTCATCTTCTACGTTACCTCGTTGTACATAAATTCAGGAAACTTCTGTATTTACGTATTTACACCTAGATTTTTCTAGTTTCTATCTTCTAATAGATTATTTCTGAGAAATTCGGTTTTCTTTCCCACTTAGAAATTAGAAACTCAATCGTCACCTGATGATGATTTTGAATGAACATGTAGTAAAAGAGAGGCTTCAGAGAATTAAGAGGTTGGAAACAGGTAGGCTTGCACGCAAAAGTATCTACGAAAGAAAAAGGGGAAATTCAGAGAAAGGATGAGTTTATGGTTTCTTTCTCGGTTCGAAAATCTTTGTGTCGTCAGCTTCACGCAATAACCAAGAGCGGACAGGGTCATTAGTGCATAAATCCATTGCTTGATTCCACAGTTTGACCCAGGTCGGGTCATCATGCTTTCGCCAAGTTTCAAAATCAGCGTAATCAGAGCATTCCCAGAAGTCGGCAGCATGATATGGGCCAAAGCCAAGAACGTAGAAGTATGTCCCCTGGAACTTCCAGCCTTTTGGAGCGTGCTTGATAATTTCCTTCTCGTTTTTTTTGATGAACTTCTGAAATTCCTGCATTCTGCCTTCCTTGATGTTATAATTGAAAATATATAGCATGTTATTCGCCTTCTCCGTTTTAGTATCTACGTTTGGTGTATTTCAAGTTTGTTTGAATGCACCGTAATAGGCTGCTAAATGATGAAGCCGCTGAGGTATCCCAGAAAGAGAAGGTAGAGGCTTCAGAGAACTGAGACGTTAGAAAAAGAGCCTTCGCATCCACTAGGGTGGATTCGCAATGACTCAAAAAGGCAATGTTGTGTTGTATCTTGACAAAAAAAACTTGTTGAAAAGTCGCGTAATCTTGGCTTCAATCTTAGTAAGACGTTTGAAAACCACTTAAAACAACTAATAACACAATTTTCAAACGCCAATTTAGCGAACAACTCAAATTCAGCAAGCAAAAACCTCAATTGGTGGGCCGGGCCGGACTTGAACCGGCGACCTTTGGCTCGTAAAGCCAATGTCCTAACCAAGCTAGACGACCGGCCCACATTTTTAGATTTTGAGCTTAATTCTTTAAGGTTTTGGTCACAGTATAGACCCAGATTCTGTTTCGCAGCATTGTCATTTTGAATATTAAAACTCTTTAAGCTACAGTAAAATGTATGAATTGCTCATCCTCAGAAATCTGCTGACTGCTTGGGAATAAATATAAATCGGTTTTCTGTCATAAATGGAAAACAAAAAGCGGAAAATTCTCGTAGGCTATAACGGCAAAAGTTTAGGTGAGGCGATGAAAAGGATCATAGTTACCGGCGCTGGCGGACCCGCTGGCATAAATTTCATCATGTCACTTCGTATCGCCCCTGAAAAAATGTTTGTTGTCGGAACGGAAGCCAGCGAATATTTTATTCACTTAACGTCTACGAATAAGCGGTATGTGATCCCAGAAGCTAAAGAAGCAGGATACGTTGACAGCTTGAATAAAATTATACGGAAAGAGAAAATTGACTTTGTACACCCGCAACCTGACATTGAGGTGGAAATTGTTTCAGAAAACCGTGAAAAACTAGAGGCGAACGTTTTCCTCCCTGCGAAAAAGGCAGTAAGAGCTTGTCAAGATAAACTGGAGTCTGCGAGAGTCTGGAGAAAAAAAGACGTCCCAGTTGCGAAAACGAGGAAGCTACGCACCGAGCGAGATGTTGTCAAAGCTTTTGAAGAATTCGGAAGCCCTATTTGGATTAGAGCAAGGCACGGCGCAGGTGGAAGGGGAAGTACCGCTGCAAATAACAGAGAAACTGCTTTGTCATGGATTAGGTACTGGAAATCGCGCAATGTAGATTGGGAATTTATCGCTCAAGAACACCTGCCTGGGAGAAACATAGGATTTCACAGTTTATGGAAAGACGGTGAACTCATAACGTCGATGGCCCGGGAACGTATCGAATATATTTACTCCCACCTTGCCCCGTCAGGGATAACTGGCACGCCTGCAGTTCAAAAAACGGTCCACGATGAAACGGTGAACAAGATCGGCACAGACGCGGTGCTGGCGATTGACCCGAATTTTAGCGGAATCGCTTGTGTTGACCTGAAAGAAAACAAAGAGGGAACTCTCTGCGTCACCGAAATTAACCCTGGAAGAATGTTCACCACATCCTTTTTCTTTTCTTACGCAAGCAAAATACTGCGCAAAGACTACTGCGCGAATATTCCTTACCTTTACGTTAAAGTCGCCTTCAATGAACACATTCCGTCCGTGTCAACGTATAACATTTTGCCAGAAAACGTCTATTGGATCCGGCACATGGATGCGCCAGCAAGACTTGTCAAAAACGGAAAAGTGATTGGAGAGATGTATCGTTGATCGAAGCGGTCATCTTTGATCTTGATGGAACGCTGGTAGACTTGCCAATTGATTACGAGAAACTTTTTCGGGAATTCAGCAGGATAATCGGAACAGACGACGTACACCCTGTCACAAAAACAATCTTGGGATTAGACGAGAAAACCAGAAAGAGAATATTTGACGTTTGGGACAGAGCTGAATCTGCGGCTCTGGAAAATAGAACTGTAAAAGAGAAGGGAATGGTTCTCTACAGAAAATTCTCCGCGAAACCTAAAGCTCTCGTTACTTTGCAAGGTAAAGCACTGACGAAGAGTGTCCTTGAATCCTTGAGTTTATGCTTCAATTTTGTGGTCACGAGAGAGGACAGCGTCGACAGAGTTGAACAACTGAAGATCGCCACAAAAGAGTTGGGCGTGAATGCACGCGACATTTTGTTTATCGGTAATACAGAAGGCGACTTGGGAGCTGCCGGAAGTTTAGGGTGCCAATTCTTGAGGGTTGAGGAATGAGAATCTGGTATGATGCTTGCACCGGTAAACATGTGAGGTACGGGAGCGCAATTGCAAAGCGTCTGAGAAGCAAAGGACACGAGGTAATATTGACAACTAGAAAGCACCCAGACAC
>Ga0172364_10001141_pt1 | contig 20184 bp, 20 predicted proteins | sample LakKivSesite10cm_FD_114545 | JGI IMG/M metagenome (GOLD analysis project Ga0172364, IMG submission 114545) | Sediment microbial communities from Lake Kivu, Rwanda - Sediment site 10cm | ecosystem: Environmental > Aquatic > Freshwater > Lake > Sediment | place: Rwanda: Western Province, Lake... | reverse complement strand
TGATGAGGACCAGGCTCACGACGGTGGGCCCGGGTGACAGGCTCCAGGACCTGTCGGAGGCATTCCTCAAGTTCAGGTTCCTGGCACTGCCCGTTATGGACGAGTCCGGCAGGCTCCTCGGGATAGTGACCTTCCAGCACTCGTTCGACGAGCTCCTCCCCCACTACGCAAGGGCGGCCGCCTGATGCTCAAGCCCTCCCAGGGCTCGAGGAGCCTGTGGAGGCGCATCGCGCTGTTCCTGGCCATCATGGGCCCGGGGATCATCACAGCCAATGTGGACAACGACGCGGGCGGTCTGACGACCTACAGCCAGGCCGGCGCGAACTTCGGCCTCTCGACGCTTTGGATCATGCTCCCGGTCACTCTGCTGCTCATCCTGGTGCAGGAGATGGTCAACAGGATGGGAGTGGTGACGGGGCGGGGCCTGTCGGACATGATCCGCGAGCGCTTCGGCGTGAAGGTCACATTCACTCTCATGCTGCTCGTCCTGGTCACCAACTTCGGCAACGTCATGGCGGAGTTCGCGGGGATAGCAGCCGCAGGGCAGATCTTCGGAGTGCCCCCGGCCGCGACGGTCCCCGTCTGCGCCCTCCTGGTCTGGTTCCTGGTGATGAAGGGCAGCTACAAGTCGGTCGAGAAGGTCTTCCTCGTCGCCTGCCTCTTCTACGTGGCATATCCGCTCACGGTCCTCGTCATAGCACCTCCTTTCCGGGAGATCCTCCCCGCCTTCACCAGACCCTCGATCTCGCTGTCGAGCGCCTACATCGTTACTCTGATCGGCATTGTCGGAACAACGATCGCCCCCTGGATGCAGTTCTACCAGCAGGCCTCCGTGGCCGAGAAGAACATCGCCGTGAAGGACTACTCCCTCTCCAGGCTGGACACCATCGTCGGCGGCTTCGTCGTCAGCATCGTCGCTTCCTGCATCGTGATCTCCTGTGCCTTCACGCTGGGGGCGCAAGGCGTGAGGATCGAGAGCGCGGCCGACGCGGCGAGGGCGCTCGGACCCCTCGTGGGAAGGGCAAGCTCATGGCTCTTCGCCTTCGGGCTCCTCAACGCCTCCGTCTTCGCCGCCAGCATACTGCCCCTCTCGACCTCCTACACGCTCTGCGAAGCCTTCGGCTGGGAGACCGGCGTGGACAAGGACTTCGAGACTGCTCCCCACTTCTACATCCTCTATACGGCGCTCATCGTCCTGGGCGCGCTGTCGGCGCTCGTCCCCGGCATGCCTCTCGTCAAGGTCATGTTCTGGTCCCAGGTCCTGAACGGGATCCTCCTTCCTGTCATCCTCTTCTTCATACTGATCCTGGCGAGCGACAGACGCGAGATGGGAACCCATGCCAACGGGAGGGTGTACAATCTGCTGTGCTGGGCAGCGACGGGATGCCTCGTGCTGATGAGCCTGGGCTACGTTGTCGCCCTGGCGGCAGGGGTGTAGGAGGAGGCAGCCTGGAACACCTCCGCCCCGACGGAGTATAATGCTGTCGAAAGCATCGCTTCTTCTGGAGGTCGTCCGGTGGCTGTGAGACTGGTTCGTGGTCGGAGGCGGGAGCCGGATCCGAGGTCCGACGCCGAGCTGATGATCGCACTGTGCAAGGGTGACGATCAGTCGTTCACCGAGATAATCAGGCGCTTCCAGGACCCTGTCTACTCCCTCCTGATCCGGATGCTGGGCAACGAGGACGAGGCGGAGGAGCTACTGCAGGTGACCTTCTGCAGGGTACACCGCTACCGCGAGCACTACGACACCTCGCGGCCCTTGATCACCTGGGTGCTCACGATCGCGAGCAATCTCGCCAAGAAGGAATGGAGAAGGCGCTCCCGCTGGCTCCAGATACCGCTCGACAACGTGACGCTGACGAGTCCCATGCAGACGGCTCCCCACTACGACGCCGGGAGGAGGGAGCTCAAGGCCTCTCTGGAGGAGGCCATCGACAAACTGCCGCCGCACTATCGCGAGCCCTTCCTCCTCCGGGAGGACCAGCAGCTGACCTACGAGGAGATCTCTGAGGTCCTCGGCATAAGGATCGGAACGGTCAAGTCGAGGATCAACCGTGCGAGGGCCCTGCTGAGGGAGGCTCTGAGCGAAGCCTGGGAGAGATGGAAATGAACTGCCGCGACGCCCTGAGACTGATGGATTCCGTCATGGACGGCACGGCCGGCCCCGAGCAGGAGCAGGTGCTCCACTTCCACCTTGCCGGCTGTCAGGCCTGCAAGAGGGCCATGCAGATGAACCGTGACATCTCCAGACTCTGCAGGGAGATGCCCAGGCCCGAGCCACCGTCCGATCTCGAGTCCAGGATCAGGGCCAGGCTCGCCGCACTGCCTGCGGAGGTCCATGCGGAGCATCGCAGAAGGAACCGTGTCGCGATAGCCCTGCCCTTCGTGGCCGCACTGCTCATAGTCCTGGGACTCACGCTCGGAAGCAGGCCCGGGACCACGGCGGTCGACGCCGCGGAGGCGGTGAGGAAGGTCGCGGTGGCCGCCCAGGGCGCAGCCAAGTACACGGTAACGACGCCTCCGCTCGCCGCATACGCCAGGCCCGCAAGCCTGATCAGCTTCTGATCCGATGTTCCATGCACTTGCCCTGCTGGCCGCAGTTGCGGCCGGGGTGACCAGCTCGCCGGTCGTCACCATCCGCAGGGAGGGGTCGCCCGGCATCACCGAGCTCACCACGGGGATAGCCATTTCCAGCCATCATGTGATCACCCTCAACGCCTTCGCGGCCGGTCCGTCCGTCCCGCTCGTGGAGGTCGACGGCCAGTATCTCGAGCCCGACACGGTCTACTCCAGCGAGGGCCTCGGGCTGGCCATCCTCGTCTTCGACGGAAGACCCTTCACATCATACGCCTCCCCGGCAGGCAGCCTCCCCGAGTCGGGCGATCTCCTGACGCTGGCCGGACAGGGCGTCGGCGGGCTGGTGTCCATCGGAGGGCGGGTGATGAGGATCTACGAAGATGGCGCCGTGCTGGTCTCCGCTCCCAGGATGGACGGCCTGATGGGTGCAGGCGCCTTCGACTCCGATGACGAGCTCGTCGGCCTGGTCAACGGCGTGATCACGACGAGGCTCGAGAGCACGCCCGCCGGATCGGCGGAGCATCTGGCGATACTCCCCTCCCCGTCCTGGTCGGTCTGGGCCGATCTCGTCATGGCCGGCAGGTGGGCCAGCAGCACTCCCTTCGGAGTCACCGCGACGGCCTGCTCTTCCGAAGATGCAGACGAGAGGCCGTCGGGTGTGCTCATCGTGGCTGTGGACGACGGCAGCACCGCCTGCAGGTGCGGCCTCCGGCCCGGAGACCTAGTGGTCTCCCTGGACGGCGAGCGGATCTACAACCCCGAGACCATGAGAGGCCTCCTTCTCTCCGCCGGCGACAGCCTCGACGCGGTTGTCTGGTTCCACGGGAACTCGAGGACCATCAAGCTGGCCCCTCTGCGCTGACGATCCCCATCGAGCTACTCCGGTCAGGGAGCCCCGGCGCGATCATCCACGCCCGCCTGGGCGCACGGCCCCGCAGACTCCTTTCCGATAGCCGGTTCCGGCGGGATTGCCTATCTTCCCTCCAGGATGCTTCCGGCCCCTGCCGGGAGAGGGAGGTGGTCCGCCGTGAACGGGTGTCATGTCCTTCTCCTAGCCCTCCTCCTGCTCTGGAGCGGGATCGCCCGCGCGTCCTGGGAGCAGATCGGTCCGGAGGGGGGCGACGTCCGCCATGTCATCCAGTCGCAGTCCGATCCGAACGACTTGTGGGCATTCTCGCACTCCGGCCCGACCATCGTGCTGCGGTCCCTGGACGGAGGGTCCAGCTGGGCTGTGGCGGGATCGTTCGACAACCTGGAGCACTGCGCCGCCGTCTCCCCGAACGGGACTCTGTATGCCGGCGGCGAGAGCGCATTCATGTTTTCGACCGACATGGGCGTCTCCTGGACGTCGATCCTGACCGGAAGCATCTACTGGTACGGGGTGGCAGTCAGCCCGGACGACCCGGACATCGTCTTCGGGACCGGATACAGGAGCGAGGGCTCCACCTGCATCATGTGCTTCATGAAGAGCACCGATGGAGGCTCGAGCTGGACATGCTCCAGCGTCGGCGCTCCGAACAGCTACGGACAGGCCATGGCTGTCAGCGAGACCGACCCCTCCGTGATGTTCATCAGCGGCCGCTGCACGGTCGGTGGGGTGAGCGAGCCCGCGGTGTTCCGCTCGACAGACGGGGGCGGCTCCTGGACCGATGTCACACCGGCCGCTGCCTCGGCCGAAGCCAACTCCTACTCTGTCGCCGTCAGCCCCGTCGACGGGAACCTGGTCATCTTCGGCACGCACTTCAACATCTACAGGTCCACGGACTGCGGCTCCACCTGGACCAGGGTCACCGACTTCCAGTACTACAACTACTCCATCGCGTTCTCCCCGGCTGATCCGGGCACCGTCTTCGCGGGAGGCTACGGAAGCGCGTACCGCAGCACGGACGCGGGCGTGACCTGGTCCAGCTACTCCTCGGGTCTCCCCGCGCAGCACCTCTATTCGGTCACCCCCCACAGGACGGATGTGACGAAGGTCTACACCGGCACGCTGGTGGGCTTCTGGAGGAGCACTTCGGGGGGCACATCCTGGAGTGCCGCCAACACCGGGCTCTACATCGGGTCGGTCTGTGCGGTCGGTGTCTCACCGACTCAGCCCTCCGAGCTCGTCATGCAGGTGCACGACACCGGCATCTGGCTCACGACCGACGACGGCTCGAACTGGACGCATCCGGCGACGCCCCTCACCTGCGGAGACTTCTGCTCGATGGCCTTCAGCCCGGCCGGTTCGTCCACGATCCTCGCGCTGGCGGGCAGCGGTTGAAACCATGCCCAGCTCTTCAGGAGCACGGACGGAGGCTCCGTCTGGACATGGGTCGACAGCTACTATGACGACGGCTCCGGAGTCGTCGCCGATCCTTCGGACCCGGATGGCTGGTACTCGGCTGGCTGGCTCTTCGACGGCTTCTTCCGCATGGCGTTCGGGAAGTCCACGGACGGCGGCATCACCTGGACCCACTCGATCATCAGCACTCCCGGGAATCCGGCATACCCATACTGCCTGGGAGTAGATCCTCAGCACCCTGACACGGTGTATCTGGGCGGCTACGAGGGCTCGCTGGGAGCCCTGTACAGAAGCCTGGACGCTGGCGAGAGATGGACCAAGCTGAGCACCTCGGTCATCGCAGGATCCATCTACTCTGTCTCCGTGGACCCCTCCGATCCTTCCGTGATCTTCGCTGCGGCAGGCGGAGGGATCTACCGTTCGACGGACTTCGGCTCGTCCTGGATCAAGGTCTCCGATGTCATCGTGCAGTGCATGGATCTCGTGATCGATCCGACCGAGCCATCGAGAGTCTGGGTTTCCACATACGGCCAGGGCGTGTTCCAGAGCACCGACGGCGGCACCACCTGGGCCGCCATGAACGAGGGCCTGGGAAGCTCCCTGGTGACGAAGCTGGCCCTCGACCCGGGCGCGTTCCTCTTTGCGGGGACCGATGGCGCCTCGACCTACCGCTGGCCTCTGTCCATGGGGGTGGAGGAAGAGGAGGGGCAGGGGCGCGCGATCCCGGCAACCGTCCGCGCATCTCCCGACCCGGCCCGTTCGGGAGCGACGATCTACTACTCCACAGAGACCGCGGGAGACGTTAGACTCCTTGCATACGACCTCCAGGGAAGGCTCGTGGCGACCATCTACGAGGGGTTCCAGTCGCCCGGCGCCCACGAGATCTGGTGGGATGCCTGCGGTCCGCCCGGAAGGCCGCTGGCTTCCGGGGTCTATCTTCTCAGGCTTGCCTCGGGCGGCGAGGCCGGGACGGGCAGGCTGGTCGTGTCCAGATAGGGCACAGCGTTAGGCGAACTCCCGCCCCATACCGGATTCCCGGGGATTCCCCTATATTCGCGGTCGGGGACTGGCCGGCCGCACGGCCGGGAACAGGAGGGGGATGAATTGGGCAGGTTTGTTCTTCTGTATTCTCTTTTGGCCCTTGCGCTCTGGAGCACTGTCGCCTCGGCGTCCTGGGAATCCCTGGGACCCGAGGGCGGAGAGATCCGGCATGTGGTCCAGTCCACTTCCGATCCGAACACCCTCTACGCCTTCTCCGACAGCTACTCGACGAAGGTCGTGAGATCCACCGACGGCGGCTCCAGCTGGGCCACTGTGGGATCGTTCAACAACCAGGAGTACTGCGCGACGGTTGCCTCCAACGGCACGATATTCGCCGGCGGCGGAAGCGCCTTCATGTACTCGACGAACGGCGGAGTCTCATGGACCTCGGTCTCGGCCAGCAACACCTACTGGTACGGAGTGGCGGTCAGCCCGGCTGATCCGAACACCGTGTTCGGGGCCGGCTACAGGTACGACGGCTCCGCCTGGGTGCTGTGCTTCATGAAGAGCACGAACGGAGGCTCGAGCTGGGCCTACACCAGCATCGGGGCCGCCAACACCTACGGCCAGGCCATCTCGGTCAGCCAGACGAACCCTTCGGTGATCTTCATAACCGGCTACGCGTACACCGGCTCGACCTACCTGCCCATCGTGTACCGCTCCACCGACGGGGGAGCCTCCTGGACGGACGTCACACCCGCCGCATCCGCCTCCGACTACTACTCCTACTCCGTAGCGGTCAGCCCCTTGGACCAGAACCTCGTGATCCTGGGCACCTACTACAACATCTACAGGTCCACCGACTGCGGGGCCACGTGGACCAAGGTCACCAACTACCAGTACTACAACTACTCCGTGGTGTTCTCGCAGGCGAATCCGAGCACAGTCTTCGCCGGCGGCTACAACTACGTCTACAGGAGCACAGACGCGGGCCTGACCTGGGCGAGCTACTCCTCGGGTCTCCCGACCCAGTACCTCTACACCGTCACCCCTCACAGGACCGATGCCACGAAGGTCTACACGGGGACGCCGGTAGGCTTCTACAGAAGCACCAGCTCGGGGACTTCATGGAGCGTCAGCAACACCGGGCTCTACCTCGGGAAGATCTATGCATTCGGAATCGCTCCGACGCAGCCCTCGAGGATCATCATGCAGGTCTATGGGATGGGCATCTGGCTCACGAACGACAACGGCTCGAGCTGGACGCATCTCACGACGCCGCTCACCTGCGGGGACTTCTGCGGGATAGTCTTCAGCCCTTCGAGCGCGAACACGATCCTCGCGCTCGAGGGAAGTGGTTGAGGCAACGCAGAGCTCTACAGGAGCACAGACGGAGGTTCCGTCTGGACAGTGGTCGACAGTTACTTCTCCGATGGCACCAACATCTTCGCGGATCCAGGCAACCCTTCCAACTACTACACATCCGGCTGGTACTACGACACGAACTACCACATCGCCTTCGGGAGATCGACCGACGGCGGTGTCACCTGGACCCACTCGCTCATCAGCACCCCCGGCGTGACGGCCTATCCATACGGGATGGGCATCGACGCCTCGCACCCCGACACCGTCTACGTCGGCGGCTACGAGAACTCCGGCAGCGCTCTGTACAGGACCTTCGACGCGGGCGTCAGCTGGACGAAGCTCAACACGACGATCATCACGAACGCCATCAACGCGATCGCCGTCAATCCCTCGAACCCCTCGGTCATCTTCGCGGCCTCCGGCAACGGCATATACGGGTCGACCGACTTCGGCTCGACATGGGTCAAGGTCTCCTCGACGATCGGCTCGTGCAAGGACGTGCTGGTCGATCCATCGATGCCGTCCAGGGTCTGGGTCGCAACCTACAGCCAGGGCATCTACCAGAGCACCGACGGCGGCACCACCTGGGCAGCAATGAACGACGGGCTGGGAGACAACTGCGTGAACAAGCTCGCAGCGAATCCCGGCATCTACCTCTTCGCCGGCACGGACGGGTCCGCGGCCTATCGCTGGTCACTCTCCGTGGGCGTGGGTGAGGAGGAGACGGCCCCGGTCGTCATGCCGGTGCTCTACGCTTCGCCGAACCCGATCCGCTCGGGAACGACGATCCACTACTCCGTCGAGGCCGAGGATGCCGTGAGCATCTCGGTATACGATCTGGAGGGAAGGCTCGTGACCACCCTTGATGACGGAGTCCAGGCGGCCGGCGACCACGAGATCTGGTGGGATGCCGACGACTCGTCCGGAAGGACCCTGGCTCCGGGCGTGTACTTCCTGAGGCTGGTCTCGGGAGGCGAAGTGGAGACCGGCAGGATGGTGGTCTCCCGCTAGGCCTCGAACCTTGAGCAAATGCGCCCCGGCGGCTCCTGCGCCGGGGCGTTCCCTCACCAGGAGACTCTCAGTCCGAGCAGGAAGTGTCTGCGTGGCGCATAGGCATGACCGTTGGCCATGGGACCCTTCGGATCGAGGCTCGTCCTACCTCCCCCATCCATCTCGGCATCGTACCACACCGAATCCACTATCCAGGATATGTTCTTACGGTCGAACATATTGAAGATGTCGAAGCAAGCCGTGACCTCGGTGCCGAAGACGGGCATCCCCTTCCACAAGTGGACATCCGTCGTCGTGGTGATCGGATAGCGCTCGACGTTCCGCTCGATGGGGTAGACCCCGTGGAATGCATTGTCATAGGGGAGGCCGGACCGCAACACGGTCACGGTCGAGATGCCCAGTCCGCCCACCCAGGGAGCGCTTCCGGGCACCTCGCCGCCCAGCATGGCGTCGAGCGACCAGCGTCGGTCGAAGTCCGAGGGGCACTCCTCGGATGGGATCGTCTCGCTCTCCCAGTAGTACCAGGCGCTCTCGAGGGGGCTGGAGAACAGGTTGCGCGTCCAGCTAACGGTGAGATCGGCCGAGCCGAACATGTACGCGGCCGGCCGGCCCGAGATCGAAACCTCCGCGCCCTGGCAATGGCAGTATGCCCCGTTCACGAACTGCCGGAAGGCTCCCCAGTCCGGGTTGACTCGCGTGATTGTGGCGACCAGGTCGTCCATGTCCCTGTAGAACCCTGTCAACCCGACACGCGCCACCGACCCGAAGGAGTGGTCGTACCCGACCTCGATCGAGACCGTCTTCTCGGGACCCAGATCCGGATTGCCGAGAAGCGGCGTCTCCTCGGGGTATGAGTCCTCACCCGTGCGGTAGTACAGGAACATCAATGCAGGCATCTGTGCGTAGTGCCCGTACGAAGCTCTGATGGCGTCTTCCGGCCCGATCTGCTGCACCAGGCCGAGCCGTGGACTCAGCCAGGTCTTGGATGGGGCGCCCGCGGAGATGCTTCCCTCGGGAAGCGGGCCGTCGTTGCGGGCTGGACGTCCGGGCATGGTAGGAGTTCCCCTGCCCGCGAAGTCGTACCTCGGATCGAATCGGTCGAGCCGGACGCCGACGGTGCCCGAGAGGCCGGAGGCGAAGTCGACCCTGTCCTGGGCCCAGGCCGCGCCCGAGTTCGGGAAGGCGGTCCAGCGGTCGACGGAGGCGCCCGAGTCGACCGCCGAGACGGAGTACTCGAAGACGTCGAAGTGCGATCCCTCGACACTGGCCTCGAGCGAGTGGCTCCCGATGGACACACTCGCCCCCAGGACGGCCCTCGAGACCGAGCTCTTTGAGTCGTGCCACAACGCGGGGCTGACGCCCGATCTGACGAAGCCGTCGGCATCGATGAGGGGCCACGGGTATCCGGGCCACTGCACGTAGTCGATCCAGTCATCCACGGTGAAGCCGTCGCCGACGCTTCCCCCGGTCTCGCGGGATATCCTGTTCCACTCGTGCGAGCTCTGACGCGAGACGAGCATCTCGACCATGCCCGTTCCGCCGATGCTCCTGCGGAACCCGAGGGTGAGGAGCCTTCCGGAATCGTATCTCGTGGGAAGCGCGTAGTCGAGATCTCCGGCCGGGGCAAGGGTGTCCCCGCTCTCAGGATCGACATAGGGGGTCTCGTAGCGCGACCAGGCCCAGTCCGTCCATCCCCTCTCGCGACGGTGGAGGTCGGCGCCGAACCAGATCTCGGTCGCGTGGTCGGGCGACCAGCACAGCTTCCCCATTCCGCTCCCGGCATCCAGCTCGTTGTTGTCCCAGTGCACCTGGTCCCCTCCGCCCCAGCCGTCGAGATGATCGTGACCGCCCGTGAGCATCTCTCCGGAGAGCAGAAGGCGGGTCGATCCCGGGAGGATGGCGCTCGTGACAGGCTCCGGGCCGCTCAGCGCGATCGTGCCGTCGAGGTAGTCGCCGAGATACGTCCGAGTCTCGCGTCGAGGGACGTTCGGGCTCAGGGGCGGCTCGTCTCCGGGCATGCAGATGGAGCGCTGCGAGAGCGCCGCAGAGCCGGACCATCCGGAAGCAGGCTCCACGGAACGGATGAGCAGTGAGCCCGACCCGCCCGACTCCCGGGCGGACTGTGGCGCCGCGTCCATGGACAGACACGACCGGCGGACGATAGAACGACGACGCACTGGGTCAGCGTGACCGGAGACACGACGGGCACGCCGTCGAGCAGGAAGAGGAGGTCCCCGGCTCTCCCCCCCTGAAGTGGATGCCTTCGCGCGTCTCGACGACCCCGGTGCACATGGCTACCAGGGCGGGTACGGGATACGCAGGGAGGTCCCTCGAGACGGGCATGCACGACGCGGCGCCGCTGGGTCGTAGAGTGAAGTCGATCGAGGCCGGCCCGGTGTCGCCGGGGAGGCGGACGTCACGCCGCGAGGATTCCATGCCGCACATGCTGGCGGAGAGCAGGCTGCTGCCCCCGGGCAGCCCGGACAACTCGAAGCACCCCTTACAGTCGGCGTAGCCTTCGATCCCGGTGCCATCCACGGACACCAGCGCGCCAGGAAGGGGGCTGCCATCCACGCCCCTCACCGTGCCGGAGACGGAGTAGCCCTGTGACAGAGCGACCGGAGCTGCACATGCCAGCACAAGGAACGCGTCGAGCTTCCTCATCACCGGACCATCCCCCGGTTCTCCGGCCCTGGGGGAAGCGCAAGCTTCTTGGTCGGCTGCCAGTGTGGGCGCTCGCCCCTGGACGCCTGGAACGAAATGCTTCTCGGCTTCTCCGCGCAGGATGACGAACAGCGGACCACTGGTCAAGACGGCGCGGTCACGGCAGGGGTTCGCGAAGAGGCCCCGCCGGGGGCGGGGCCTCATGATCCATTTCGATCGACGACTCCGAACGGTCAGCTCTCCAGGATGATCTTCCTCGTGTAGGGGATCAGCCCGCCGGCATCGATGATCGCCTGCCGGGCCCTGGGAAGCGGCGTGATGTCGAAGGAGCGCCCGGTCGTCTCGTTGACGAGCTTCCCGCCCTCCACGACCACCTCGTCGCCCTCGGAGGCTTCGATGCCGGGGCAGATGACCATGTCGAGCCCGAGGTTTATCGCGTTCTGCATGAATATCCTGGCGAAGTCCTTGGCGATGACCCTCAGATCGTAGCCCTTGATGCACGAGGCGGCCTGCTCGCGGGACGAGCCGCAGCCGAAGTTCCTGTCGGCCACTATGACGGAGCCCGGCGGGATCTCCCCTGCCCTGAGCCTGGCGTTGAATCCAGTGAGGTCGGCGAAGCAGTACTGAGGAGTCTCCGTGGGAAGCACGGTCGCCATGAACCGCCCGGGGTAGATGATGTCGGTGGAGATGTCCGCACCCAGCTTCAGCACTACCTTCGACATCGCTATCCCCTCGCCTTCCCCGCCGGCTCGAGGCTGCGCGGATCGGTTATCTCGCCTGTGATCGCACTGGCCGCGGCCACCGCCGGCGAGCAGAGATAGACCTCGGCATTGGGATTGCCCATGCGGCCCTTGAAGTTCCTGTTGGTGGTGGCCAGAGCCTTGTCCCCGTCTGCCAGGGCCCCCTGGTGCACTCCCAGGCACGGGCCGCAGCCGGGGTTCATCACGACGGCTCCCGCTGCGATCAGCCTTGCGACGACCCCCTTCTGGAGGGCGCGGACGTAGACCCGGTACGAGGCCGGGAAGACCAGCATCCTGACGCCGCGCGCGACCTTCCGGCCCTCCAGGATCTTCGCGGCCGTCTCGAGGTCGTCGAACCTCCCGTTCGTGCAGGAGCCGATCACGATCTGCTGGATCCTGATGCCGGCTGCCTCGCCGATCGGCTTCACGTTGTCCACGGTGTGGGGGAAGGCGATCTGCGGTTCCAGCTTCGAGGCGTCGATCTCGATGACGCGGTCGTACGGGGCGCTCCGATCCGGGCCGAAGAGCTTCGGCAAATCCTTGACGCCGGCTTCCTTCCTCAAGTAGCGCCTGGTTTCGCCATCCGGTGGGACTATGCCTCCAGTGGCCCCGGCCTCCACCGACATGTTGCAGATCACGAGCCTGCCCGAAGTGGACATCTTCCTGATGGTGGAGCCGTGGAACTCGATGACCCTGAAGTTCGCCCCCTCGGCCGATATCCTGCCTATGAGGTTGAGGATCAAGTCCTTGGGCTCCACGAACCGCTGGAGCTCCCCGTCCACCACGACCTTGATGGTCGCCGGCACCTCCACGTTCAGCACCCTGCCGAGCGCCCACACCGACGCCATCTCGGTTGCGCCGATCCCGAAGGCGAATGCGCCGAGTGCGCCGTGGCTGGTGGTGTGGCTGTCGGTCCCCACCACGACGCTCCCCGGCAGGACATAGCCGTTCTCGGGCAGGATCTGGTGACAGATCCCACCTTCGTCGCCCCTGATGTCGTGGAACCTCGTTATGCCCTGCTGAGCCACGAACTCCCTGATCTTCTTCTGGTTCGTAGCGGTCTTCGAGCTCTCCGCCGGAACCCTGTGGTCGAAGATTATCGCTATCCTCGAGGGGTCCCATACCTTCGCCGAACGCCCGGTGTCCCTGTAGATCTCGTTGAACTGGTTAATCACCAGTGCGCCGTTCTCATGGGACATGGCCAGGTCGACGCGCGGCTCCACGACATCGCCGACCTTGACCCGACCCTGGCCCGAGGCCCTTGCTAGAATCTTCTGCACCATCGTCATGCCCATAATCCGTCTTCCCTCCCGACCTGCCCGGCTGCCGGGCGGCGGGTCGCCACCGCCTGTCCTATCTGCCCTCGCCGGAGACTATCTTCTTCTCGCCGTGATACTTCTCGTCGAGCCTGCCCTTCGGCAGGTACTCGTCCTCCATCTTCCGGTACTCCTTCAGACCGACGAAGTCGGTGTAGTCCTCGAACTTCGAGACCCACTGGAACTGGCCGGGGAGAGTGCCCGTGGGCGAGGCCTTCAGAGCGGTGAAGAAGTCCACCAGGGCCTTGTGTGTCACCATGATGGAGGCAACGGGGATCGAGACCCTTCCGACACCCATGCCTGCGAGATCGGGGATGGGTATGAGTTCGGTCTTCATCCCGGAGATGGCGTCCATGAGGTTCACAGAGAGGGGGCCCTTCACCTCTCTGACCGCGCGCTCCACGTCGGCCCTCGTCCTGATTCCATCGATGAACGCAAGGTCCGCTCCCGCTTCGATGTATATGTTGGAGCGCCTGATCGCTTCATCCAGCCCCATCGCGGCGAAGCAGTCGGTCCTGGCGTTGATGATGAAGTCGCCGTCCAGACGGTCGCGGACCGCGGCGCAGGCCTTGATCTTGCCCGCCATCTCCTCCGCGCCGATGACCTCCTTGCCGGTCATGTGTCCACAGCGCTTGGGGAAGACCTGGTCCTCGATGTTCATGCCCGCCAGGCCCATCATTATCGTTCTCTCGGTGTTGTACGCGGCATTGACCGCGTTCCCGCCGCCCGTGTCGAGATCGATCATCACGGGGATCTCGACAGCGGAAGCGATGTTCCATGCGGTGTCCAGGACGTCCTTCATCTGCACCAGCCCGACGTCGGGCTTCGCGAGGAAGGAGCCGGCGACGCCGTATCCGGAGACCTGGATGGCCTCGAAGCCGCACCTCTCGATCACCTTGGCGCTCAAGGCGTCGTGGGCGCCCGGGCACACCAGTGCGCGCCTTTCCATTATGCCCTTGCGCAGCAGCGTGGTCTTCTTCATGAGCACTGTTCTCCTCTGCGTTGATCGGGTTTGCACATTCTGGGGAGGCCATGCCCCCTCGATTTGTCTGGCGAGTATAGCGCAGGAGGTACATCGGGGCCATTCCCCCCCGCGTGGCGCTCGACCGGATGCAGATCACGGTGCTTCCAGCCGGAGGCACTGCCTGGAAGCCCGCGTTCTTGACACCCGGCCGACCCGGAGGATATTGGCCCGGCGCGAGGTGCGCGCCCCGACCGACCCTGGAGCCGAGCATGCCTTGAGGAAGCTCGCCGTGAATCCAGTTCCGTGCACCGGCTGCCTGAGCTGCGAGGCGGTCTGCGCCCTGCACAGGGCGGGAGACCAGGACCGGCGGGCTTCCGCCATTCGCGTCGAGCTTGACATCTTCGGCGGCGCCAACGGACCCTCCTGCTGCAGACAGTGCGACGAGGCGCCCTGCGTCATCGCCTGCCCTGCAGGAGCGATCGTCAGGAACACGAAGACGGGTGCCTGGGAGACAGATGCAGGGGCCTGTCTCAGGTGCGGAGTCTGCATCGAGGCATGCCCCTACGATGCGCTGTTCTGGTGGAGCGAGAGCCGGGGCCCGGCAAGGTGCGACCTGTGCGGGGGACTGCCCGCCTGCGTCGAGGCCTGTCGATTCGGCGCGATCAGGTACCTCGACGAGGACGATCCCCTCTTCGGCGAGACAGGCATGCCGGAGGCGGAGCAGAGCACCGACGCCGGAAGGGGTGCGAAATGCTGACGACCCCATCCGGAGAGCGGGTCGGCGGATACGCGGGCAGTCTCCTCAGGATAGACCTGACGAAGCGCACCGTGGAGAGGCAGGACACTTCGGACTACCTGCCCGAGTGGTACGGCGGAAGAGCCCTGGCGGCGAGGATCGCCTGGGACGAGATACCTCCCGGAACCGGCGCATTCGACGAGGCCAGCCCGCTGATGATCCTCGTGGGTCCGCTCGCCGGAACGGCGGCCCCGTTCTCGGGACGGACTACCGTCTGCGGAATCTCGGCACAGGGCTACCCGCACGAGTGGTTCACCAGATCGTCGTTCGGAGGGCACTGGGGGCCCTCGCTCAAGCGTGCCGGCTTCGACGGGTTGATCATCACCGGAAGGGCCGGCTCCCCGGTCTTCCTGAAGATCGAGAACGGGCTGTGCAGTGTGGAGGACGCGCGGGAGCTTCACGGCATGGGCATCTACGACACGCAGAAGCTCCTCGCGGCGTCGCTCGGTCCCGGCTGGAGGATCCTTGCCATAGGTCCGGCAGGCGAGAGCCTCTGCAGGATCGCCGTGGCTGCAACGGAGACCGAGAGTGCCGCAGGGCAGGGCGGCTTCGGCGCGGTGATGGGCTCGAAGAACCTGAAGGCGGTTGCCGTCCGCGGGGACATCCCCATTCATGTCGCGGACCCCGGGCGCTTCGCGAGCGTGTGCAGGCTCGTCAGGGAGGAGGCGCACGCCTCTCATGGGTGGCCGCACGAGCCGAGGCTGGACCCCGGCAGGGTCTGCAAGTATGGCCAACGCTTCCAGGCCTGCACCGAGGGTTGCTCGGTGCGGTGCTACGACGCGCGGTTCTACACGACCGTCCCCGCGGTGCTCCAGCGCGGCAAGGTGCTGTCCGGACAGATGGACTGCGTCGCAGGCCTCTTCCCGGGACTGGAAGGGAGCTTCTACGACTGGAAGCTGGGGTTCGAGGCGGGATTCGAGATCGGCCAGATAGCCAATGACGAGGGGCTGAACCACTGGGAGATCCTCATAGGCCTCGTCCCCTGGCTGAGATACCTGAAGCAGGACGGGACCCTCGCGGAAGTGGACGGCATGCAGATCGACCTCGACAGCCCCCGCTTCTGGGAGCACATCCTGAGGGGCATCTCGCGCAGGGAGGGCCGGGTCAGGTCGGCGCTCTCCGAGGGCACGGTCAGAGGCTGCGAGAGCCTCGGCATCGGGAAGGAGAGGCTCGACCAGCTCTTCCCGGCCTGGGGATATGCCGGCCACTGGGACGGCCATGGGGACAGGATAAACTATGTCTTCTTCCCGTACTGGATCGTAAGTGCCGTTCAATGGGCCGTTGATACGCGCGATCCCATTTCCAGCGCACATGGCTATGCCCAGAACATCATGGGATGGAGCAAGATCTGCTCTCCTGTCAACGGCCTGGAGTGGGATCGCATCATGGAGGTCTCCTCGAGGGTCTACGGCTCCACCGCCTCTGCCGATCCCAGGGGCGCTTATGAAGGAAAGGCGTTCCCGGCCTGGTGGGAAGGCAACCGGTCGGTGATGAAGGACTCTCTGCCGGTAGGCGACCAGGTCTTCCCCCGGATCTACTCCCGCAAGACCGATGACAACTTCGCGAGGGCCGGGGACATGGAGGGCCCCTCCTTCGAGAGGAACATGTTCGAGGCCCTGACCGGGATGGACTGGGGCGACGCAGGCATGGAGCTGGCCTCCGACAGGGTGATCCAGCTGGAGCGTGCTCTTCTGGTCAGGAACTTCGGCCGCTCCCGCAGGGATGACGAGACACTCATCCCCTACTTCGAGCGAAGCGAGCATCTGGTCAATCCGATGATCGGGGAGCGCATGAGCATGGACGCAGGAGCCTTCCGGGGAGTCCTCGACGAGTACTACGCCATGAGGGGATGGGATCCGGCCTCGGGCAGGCCCACCGGCGAAACCCTTGCACGGTGCGGACTGGATGCGGAGGCCGACGCCCTCCGGGAGCAAGGCCTTCTTCCTGCATCGGAGAGTCTGAGATAGGGGCCATCGAGATCTTCGTACCAGGACGGCTGTGCCTCTTCGGTGAGCACTCCGACTGGGCCGGCGGGCGCCGCAAGACCGACCCTTCGATTCCGGTCGGCAGGTGCCTGATAGTCGGGACGGATCAGGGGCTCCATGCCGTCGCAAGCCCGGCCGAGGGGATCTTCGACCTCAGACAGCTTGCGCCGGACGGCTCGCACGCCCGTCCGGATGTCGTCAGGGCCGATCCCCGTCCTCTCAGGCAGATCGCTGCGGACGCCGGGTTCGACTCCTACTCCGCAGGGGTCGCCTCCCTGGTCCTCGAGCGGTTCCCGGGGCTGGGACTGAGACTAGAGGTGACCAGGCGGACACTCCCCTTGAGGAAGGGGCTCTCATCCTCGGCCGCCATCTGCGTTCTCACCGCGAGGGCATTCAACCTGGTGCACGACCTCGGTCTGACGATCGAGGAGGAGATGGATTTCGCGTATCGCGGGGAGCTGCTCACGGGATCCTCCTGCGGGCGGATGGACCAGGCCTGCGCCTTCGGCGGCGTCCCCGTGGAACTGACCTTCGACGGAGACGGCATGAGCGTCCGGCGGCTGTCTCCCGCACGGTCCATCCACATGCTGATCGTCGACCTCCGCTCGTCGAAGGACACGAGGCGGATCCTGAGGGACCTCAACGAGGCCTTCTCGGCGGGAGATGAAGGCGTCCGTGACACCCTGGGCGCGTTCAACCTTGATACCATGCGAAGGGCCTGCGAGAGCCTGGAGGCAGGTGACGCCGAAGGGCTCGGTCACCTGATGGAGAGCGCCCAGGAGGTGTTCGACCGGCGTGTCGCCCCGCTGTGCTCCGAGCTTCGATCACCGAGGCTCCACTCGGTCCTGTCCCACCCCGCCGCGCAGGAGCTGGCCTGGGGGGGGCAAGGGCGTGGGATCGCAGGGAGACGGCTCGGCCCAGTTCGTCTGCCGGGGCGCGGAGGAGCGCACGATGCTGGCCTCGATCCTGGAGGAGGATCTGGGCGTGTCCTGCCTCGACCTCACAATCCGCGGGATGGGTTAGATGACCCTCCTTGCGGTGGAGTATCGTCGCGCGTAGTTGGGCTGGCCGAGGGATGTCACGACCACTCCCCTGTCCAGGTACGACGACGAGTGCACGAATTCCCCGTTCCCCACGAAGATGCCGATATGCCTCGGATTGTCGAAGAAGACGAGGTCGCCGGGCATGAGGTCGTCCTTCGCCACTGCCTCGCCGAGCCTCTCGATGTCACCGACCGTGCGCGGGACGGGAACGCCGTTGTCTGTGAATACCCTGTAGACGAGTCCGCTGCAGTCGAAGCCCGAGGGGCCCGTGCCGCCATAGACGTACGGGGTGCCCACCCAGGAGAGGGCCTCGTCGACTATCCTCGATGCAAGGCTGTCGGGATCGGCCGGTGTTTTCAGGCTGTCGACAGGGCAGACTGCCTCCGCCGGGGACGGCGGCATCGGATCCGCCGGGTCCGCACCGGCCGTGCAGACTGCCGGCAGGCTGATCAGCAGCAAGACGTATCTGTGGATGCGAGCCCTCCCTGGTCGAAGAAGCCACAGCCGAGTCCGGACAAAGGCGCTCTTCGTCATCGGGTTCTGCCTGGACACCGTTCGAGCGCATGCATGGTAGTCGACCAGGAAGGCCGGAAACAGGCGGGCCGGACACACGCCCGGCCCGCACTGCTTCCTCCGAGAACGCCCGAGCCCTACTCGAAGAGGGCCTTCACGCCTGCCCAGGTGTCACGATCGAGGCTGACCGCGTCGTCGTAGTAGGTCCTGAACGCGTAGTCATAGCTCGGGAACTGCTGGTACCCTGAGTTAGCGTAAACGCATCCGTACGGGTACGGATTGCTGGTGCTGCCGGCGATTCCCAGGCTAGTATTGCCCGTGAATACGAGGTAGTAGGTCGTACCCGGAGTCACGGAGACGGCGGTCCAGAAAACGTCGACCCACTGGCCCTGCGTACCCGTGGCGCTGGCCTGCGCGAGCATCGTGCCGCCCGCGTTTGGCAGGCCGGTCCAGACCTGGATCGTCACGTTGTCCGAACTGCCGATGTTGGCCTGAAGGAGTATCCCCGCGCCCGAGATGTTGCTGTGGGTCTGCTGGAACGACTGGGCGAGACCCGTCTGCGAGAATGCGGCCATGTAGGTGGGACCGCTCGGCTGGTTCTGGTCGATCTGGTTGGTGTAGGGCGACATGACCGGCAGGGACGCCGCGGACAGATCGACCGGCAGAGTGGCTGCCGACGGGCCCTGATCGATGCCATCGACCGTCGCAGGGACCGACGAGGCGCCGGCAAGGGCCGCTGGCGCCAGGAAGAGGGCAACCAGGGCCGCAGCGACAAGAGCACTGATAACAGACTTCGATTTCATCACTTGCCACCTCCGATGAGTTTATCATTGCGAACACAATGCCGCTACTGAAAAACTAATACGCTGAAGTGCTCCCCATGTCAAAGGCGGAACGGAATCTCGGAATCTCGGGGTCAGCTACAAAATCCCGCAAATTCCACAATCAAGCCTGCGACAGGGGATAAGCACACAAGCAGACTCCTGTCCCTCTTCCCCGTCATAGGGACTTGCGGGCTTGCTCGACAGATGAGGGAACGTCAACCGTTCCGATCAGGTCTGCTGTCCATCAGATCGGCACGGGCAGGACTCCGGCCCGATCGTGTTCTGCACTAACCGCAAGAGGCTTCGGTGCTCTGAGGAGCCCCCGCTCCCCCGGCCCAGAACGACAGCTGGCGACAACAAAGATCATGGCGGATACGGGACACATGCGCCGGGCTCCGAAGAGGCGCCCATCGCCGGGACCGCCGTCAGCCCGAGAGCGACTGCCAGATGGAGAAGAGGTTGCCCATGGAATGCATGGCCACCGGCGTCCATATCGAAGCGGTCCTGTATCTCGCGACCCCGAACAGCAGGCCATCGCAGAAGACGGCCAGGAGCGTCACCAGCCCGTAGCGGTAGTGCAGCGCCGTCCAGGCCAGCGAGATGAGCACTATCGAGGTCCACGGCCCGAGCCTGGTGTCCCTGAGCCGCCCGAACAGCAGCCCGCGGGTAACGATCTCCTCGCAGAACGGCCCGGCCAGCCCGATTGCGGCGATTCGGAGCACGACGATCGACAACGGGCAGGAAGGCCACTGCGTTGGCCGATCCATTCCCATCGCCGTGAACAGCCTCTCGCTCAACGCGATCCAGACGGCCCAGATCACCATCCATCCCAGGAAGGGCAGGAGCCTGGGCGCCTGCCAGCCCAGCTCCCCGCGCCACAGGGCCCTGCGCTTCCTCGAGATCAGGATCACGGCAATGCCGGCGGCGAGGGGCACGAGCAGCTTCAGCAGCGTCTTGCCGAGCAGGGAGTCCATGTTCACCTCGCAGTGGGGTCGGATACGTGAATAGCCTGGCGGGCAGATGATAGCGTAAGCTTCCCCTGAAAAGCGACAGTGCATAGTAGAGACCTCGGCGAAAACGGGGGAGGTCATCGATGCGGATGTCGCGGTTCACGGACAGTC
>Ga0172364_10001140_pt1 | contig 20194 bp, 18 predicted proteins | sample LakKivSesite10cm_FD_114545 | JGI IMG/M metagenome (GOLD analysis project Ga0172364, IMG submission 114545) | Sediment microbial communities from Lake Kivu, Rwanda - Sediment site 10cm | ecosystem: Environmental > Aquatic > Freshwater > Lake > Sediment | place: Rwanda: Western Province, Lake... | reverse complement strand
TCTTGCATGCGGAGTTCCGCAGCGCCGAGAAAACGCCGAGGCAACGGCGTAAAAAACCTGAGCGGGAGCGCTGACATCCCCAAGTTGTCGACTCGCTCATCACACGAAAAGAGATGCTAACACGTCCATTCAGGCCATGTCAACCGGAGTTCGCAATTTCCGGGCCATCATAACCCTCTTCAATTGGCTGCCTGGGCCATCAGGAAGGCCTGATTTTGCTCCATAGCCTCCACGATTTTCTCCTTCTTGATATAGCTTCGGTCGGTCCCCCAATCTTCTGAGTATTCGACAAGATAACAGGTGACCAATCGCACCCAGGACTCGACCGTTGGGAACACTCCGATCACACGACTCCGGCGCCTGACCTCCCGGCAGGTCCGCTCCGGCATATTGGTCGATGAGATCTTCTTGGAGTCGATTTCCGGGAAGCCGAAAAACTGCAGCGAATCCTCGAGCCCATCTTCAAGACAGCGCACCGCCTCGGGAAACCGTTTTTCGTAGTCCCGGCACAGAAGATCGGCCGCGCGGCGAGCGCTCTCTCTGTCAGGCTGCAGCCAGATCTGTTTTAAATGTGCCGCAAAGCGGCCTTTTTCCTTATGAGGAACCTTAGCCAGAATGTTCCGCATGAAGTGAACCTTGCACCTCTGCCAACTCGTCCCTACGAGCTCTTTCTTGACCGCAGCCTGTATGCCCGAGTGAGCATCGGAGATGCACAGACAGACCTTCCTCAGACCGCGGCCCTTAAGTTTGCGGAAAAACTCCCGCCAGCTGTCCTCCGACTCGTCAAACATCGGTTCTATGGCCAAAATCTCCCTGTTTCCGGCGCTATTGACACCATGGGCGATCATCAGCGCCAGAGTGACGACTCGATCCTCCACCCGCACCTTGTCGTACAGAGCGTCGATCCAAAGAAAAGGGTATTCTGCCTCCAGAGCCCTAAACCGGAAGGCCTCCACTTGCTCCTGAAGCCCTTTGTTGATCTCGGAAACCTGAGAGGCAGAGATATTCTCTATCCCCAACGCTTTGGCCAGCCGTTCGATCCGCCGCGTCGAAACTCCGTTGATAAACGCCTCTTGCACCAATGCCGCCAGGGCCAGCTCCGATCTCTTCCTCTCCGTCACAAAAAAGGGCACGTATCCGCCCTTTCTCAGCTTCGGAATGTAAAGGTAGAGCGTGCCTAACCGCGTGTCCATCCTTCTCACCCTGGCGCCGGAAAAATAGGTCTTCCGCTCCGCACTGTGCTTGCCCTTCTCCGCCCCGACCTTGGCTTCGGCTTCGATCAGCATCATCTGCCGGGCGACCCATTCCAGCATGGCCAGAACCGGATCCTGCTCCGTGATAAATCCCAATAGCACTTTCTTCAAAAGTCCCTTATAATGGTTTGGGGCCATCGTAGTAGTAAATCTCCTCTCATTCGATTTCGCTTTCGAAGAGAGTTTACGATGGCTCCTCTCCTATGGCAAATTGCGAACATCAGTGTACACTAGCATTTCCACCTGGGGGGTATGGATCTGCATGATGCTGTCAGGATTTAGCACACCATTATCCATAAACACTCCGGTCATGCCGGCGCGGATAAAGCGGGCGATATCTTCAGCCGTGGCGAACAGCCCGCCTGATGCCTTGGCGGGATAGACGTAGGGCGGAACCGCGGCGCCGTTCAACTCATACCCCATGGGAATCGCAGAGCGAAAACGCCCATCCCAGGAAAAACTCGATTGCTCCATTCCCAGCGGAGCCAGCACCTCATCGGCCATGTATGAAGAAAAATCACGGCCGGTGATTTCTTCGATGAGCAACTCCAGCAGATTGAATCCGACGTTCGAGTATGCGAAACCTGCGCCGGGCTCACGGATCAGGCGCACCTCGTCAGTCAAATAGTCCCGCAAAGATGGCGCCCCACGACCGGGGGGATATTCCACGCTCTGACCGATGGTTCCCAGCGGCAGGCCGGCATGGCCGCTCAACAGTCGGCGCACCGTGATCTGTTGTCCGGATTGGGGGGATCTCGGCAAATCGAATGTCCTCAGATACTTTTGCGCCGGCTCATCGAGATCGATGAGCCCCTTTTGGACCAGTCGCATGACGCCCCATGCGGTCACTGATTTGGATATCGACTCCACCCGGCAAATCGCATCAACCGTCATCGAACGCTGATGTTCGAGGTCCGCATACCCGTAGGCTCCGGACCAAACCAGTTCGCCGGCCCGCACAAGGGCCATGCTCGCACCTGGAACTCCGTGCCGCTTCAATAGCCGCGGAACGAGTTTGTCCAGGTGTGCCGCAAAATCATCAACGGAATCCCCGGCGCTAAACCCATGTGGTTGAAAACCGCCAGGCCAAAGCAGCAGGATGATGGCCAAAGTGGGCCACGATAGACTCCGCACGCGACCTCGGCCGGCCGCGAAGAGGAAGCCGCGTGCTTTTTGTTTCTCGATGGGGCTCATCAGTTCGTTATGGAAACTCCGCTTCGCCGGTATCAGGATGAACGTTCTTGATCATGGAATATGCGCACAGGATCGTTATGACATTGAACGTCGGAATGATGAAGATCACGGGTATGACATTGACGCCGTTGAGCGCCATGGCGATGATCTTCGCCGTCAGCGCCGTCATCAGCAACGACAGGAATACGATGTAAACGGTGCCGGCCAAGTATCCCAGAGGTTTTGGCCGGATGAGCAGCCATCCCGAGACAAAAGCCAACGGCAGCAACATGCCCAGATCAAAACCCTGAACGATCAACGTGGTGTAATGCTGCAAATTTTCGGGATAGATGGTGCCGTCGAGCAGGGGCGGCACGATGCTGCTCAACCAGAGGAGGGCGATGGAGAGCGAGTTGAACATGAGAAATCCCCCGACGAATTTCGCCGGAGTTTTGGGAGCAAAATACTGTTCGAGCCGCGGGACATCGAATGAAAGCAGTATCATGATCAATCCGAAAGTGGAAAAACACAGCAAGGAGACATAGGGCAAAAACATGATGTTATACATGCCCATGGCCGTGTAGAACAAAAAAGTCACCCAGAAATAGCCCAACGTCCCGGCCAGCAGGAAACGCCCCCTTAATGAATTTCTGCGATAGCTGATCAAAGAGATAATAAGGAGGGGGATGCCTATGAGCAGCGTGACATAATCCTGGGCGATGCCTTGGATGGCCACATCGGCCGACATGTGCTGATAGATGCCCTTCCCGTAAATTTCAACTGTCTGGCCGCGAATGCTCTCGTACGGGAACGATCCCGGGCCTTCACGGGAGAAGATGCCAAAGGATGTGGTGACGGCGGCAGCGGCCGCGATGAGAATTATAAGAATAGTCATCGGTCTTTGATATTTCATTTTTCTTCCTTTTATGATAATTTCGATTTCTCTGTCTTTTTCCTTCCGCGTGTTTCTCAGTTATTGATCAGAACATCATCCACCGGACGGCGATAGGATCTCGGCCGGGGATTGGCGTATCCAATCCGTATCAGTAAGAGCGGATGCTCGTTCTCCAGTCCGAGGTGACGCTGTAATTTTTTTCTGACTTCCAGAACCTCGCACGGCATGTTCAAATGGGCATGTTTGAGATTGAGCGCCGTGGCTTTCAGCGCAAGCCGCTCGAAACTTTGCCCGAGCTTAATCCATGATTCTTTGTCATTGGATTTGGCGATGAACAGAGCCAAACCGGATGAAGCACGAATGAGTTTTTCACATTTTTTTGCCTCTCCCTTCGGAGTGGCAAAATGATTGATGATAAATTTCCCCAACCAGTTTGGTCCAAACGGCAACCCCATCGAGGCGGCATTCAACCCGTCGAGCCGGGTCAGCGCTTCCTTTTTGCTGAAACGAATCCATTGGATCAGTTCTCGGACGAATGCTTGATCACTGAATTGGGCGATGTTGGCTTCTTTGGCCAACTCGATGATCGGCTCAATTTCCTTGATATCGGAAAAAATGCGCAGTGACACGCCGTCCTGCTCGCCCGCCTTTTCAAGTTGTTCCAGATGCTCTGTCGGGATGGGATTTCCGTCATATTGACTTCGAGTGGACTGCCGCTCGGGAATGGCAGCAAACAAAACAGGATCAGAATCGACCGTTTCTTTGACCAGACCAACCCGAATGCATTCCCGGCCTTCATCAGGCGGGAGATAATCGACTTGAGCCCGATACCCCATATGGTTGGCGGCAACGATAAGATTTTCCAGAGCACAGCCCAGGCTGATGAACAGGGCGTGATCGTCGGGGTCCACGACCGGAAGCCTTCTGGAATGATCAGGATAAACAACGACACAATTGTCTCTGATCAAGAATTGCCACGGCTGAGTATTATGCCCCGAGGGCGCCAGAGTGGCATAATGGATCATCTCTTTGATTCGGTTTTCCATCGTTTGACCTCCTTTAGGGATTGTGCTTATTCGTCCGATTCCGGTTTCCCGAAGAAGAAAGCGCCGACGAATAATCCCGCAAAGATGAGACCGCCCAGAAGGTTTAGGGCCATGCCGCTGACGCTAACCTCGGCGGATTTCCATTGGTGGACATTGGTCAGCAGATTGCCGATGAGCATGGCCGCGGCCGTGAACAGCAGAATATGCCTTCTCTCCATTGGTTTAAAGACAACCCAGACCAGCAGAGCCGCCCAGCCGAATTCCAGGGCGATGGCGGAAATCATGATCTGCCTCGAGGCTTCGCTGTATTGGGGATCAAATAAGGCTTTCAAAAGACGGATCCCGTAAGACGCATTGATCATCACTCCCACAAGAGCGACAACGATGACGACGGCTTTTCGAACTTTCAATGTCTTCATCCTTTGCCTCCCGGCATGGCCGGCTCGAGATGTCCTCTTGAGAAGAACATGTCTCTGTCGACCCGGATGATCGCGGCGGCGATGACGGCGACCACCGCCGTTTCGATACATTTGGTCGATTGGGTGATGTTGAACATCTCATTGAACAGATTGACGATCAAATGAAAGAGGATGGCGGCGATGATGCTCCTTCCGTTCTTCATCCAGATCCAACTGATGACCACGCCCATGGGCAAAATGGCCGCAAAAAAATTCACGGAATACCAGATGTTCTGATGAAATATTTCGTACTGGTAGGTGTCCTTGACGAAAATCAGCGGGACGTGCCACAGCGACCAGAGGATGCTGAAAATGATCGAGGCTTTGAAAAAGGTGTGGCGGCTGAGCAGGCTGTCGAAGGCATAGCCTCTCCAACCGAGCTCTTCGAAGCATGCGGCCAGCAAAAGAAGAAGCAGCGATGGGACGGCGCCTATGGAAAATGAGAATCCTTCGGATAACCCGAACTGGGAGGTCGACCCGCCGAAAGGCAGGGAAATGACGATCGCCGCAAAGATGGCGACGGGCATGATAAAGAACACCGGCAGCGTTCTCGGCCGGATCCTGCGGAGGTTGAGAAGACGGTCGACGAAATCCTTTTTCAGGGCCGGGTTTCTTGACCGAAGGATCATCACCAGGGAGGTGATGAAGGGCGCCATAAGCCCGAGCAGCAGCAAGAGCATGTACGAGCCGCTTTCATCCCGAAAGCTCAAATAGGCCGCGGCGAACCAGAGCAAATAGGTGGCCAGGGAGGTCACTCCAAAATAGGCCCGTGGATTGTATGTCGAGTTGGGGATCATTTTCCCTCCATTTTTCACAAGAATTCAGAGTTTACTTCGATATGGTTTCGAGAACGAGATTGGCCAGCCGGTTTTCCATATCCGGGATCAGCGGCGTCGAGTGGTCGATGACACCGATATCGGTGTTGATCTGAAATGCGACGGCCACACCCCGGTCGGGGTAGTAGCGAAGGCTGGAACAGTAGCCGGGGATCCAGCCGCCGTGTCCCCAACTCGGTGCGGGCGCTGCCTCGCTGCGGATCGAAACGGCGATCCCGTAACGGTTGCCCGGATCGTCGGGGCTGATCGGCACGGAGCGGAGAAGCTCGTCCAAATAGTTCCCGGTCATCGCCCTCCCCTCGTAAAGCGCCTTGGCCCAAACCACGAGGTCTTTGGGGTTGCTGATGAATCCGCCGCCGGCCCCTTCGATCCCCGGATGCCAGGCCATGACACCGGGGCGGAGCGTCGTTTTGGCCGGGAGGCCGAAAGGATCACCCGGGGCCGTATAACCTGCGGCGAGACCGGGCAGATCAGGGCGATCCGAGGGCGATGTCAGGGAAAGCTGCAAGGGCTCCAGAAATCGCCGCGTCACATGCTCATAGAAGTCCAGGCAGGTCGCCGCTTCGATGATCAGTCCGACAAGGATGTATCCGGTATCGCTATAGGCCCACCCTCGCCCCGGGGCAAAAAGGGCTGGCTGGTCCAAAATGAAGCTGACCAGGCCTTCCGGAGAAAGCGGCTCCGCCAGGGACATCGAGGTGCCCAGAAAATGCTCCCTGAATCCTTCTGTTTCCACGTGGTTGGAGATGCCGGAGCTGTGGTTCAGCAGGTGGCGCAGTGTGATTGCCTCATGATGGGGCAGACGCGCGAACCATGATCGATCGCCGAGCCACTTCGAGATAGGGTCGTCGAGAGTCAGCACGCCTTCCATGGCCAGCGCCAGAACCGTTGCGCCGACAAAGGTTTTGCCGATGCTCGCCGCCAGCATTCGCGATTCCGGCGTCATGGGAATGTTCAATTCCACATCCGCCAGCCCGGTTGCCGCTGCCCCTATCGTCCCGTCAGGCAAAATGTACGCCGCCGTCGCCCCGGGAAATCGGTATTGGGTCCGCAAAGAGTCAAGCGCCTCCTGGAATCGCATTTTCAAATGCGATGTAGGCGCCTTCACGGACCGGCATTTTGCCGTGGCGGAGATCAGGCACAATAATCCGGCAAAAAAGAGAATTGTGCGGCGCGGGTTCTTCATTTGAGTCTCACCCTGATGGATTACCTTCCCCTCGAGGTCCATGAGGCATGCCCGACATCGTTGTGCCGTCTCTTCCCCGAATTATGGGGTAATAGAAGGGCTCCGTCAAGGCCGGTCAAGGTCGGTTGAGGAGAAGGACGGCCGGAGCCGTTGCCCCTTCGAAAGGGTCTGGCCGGTTGCGGATCAGCCAAAAAGCCCCAGAAAAAGGACGCACCTCAGCTCCCCCGGCAAGAGGAGATTATGAAGAAAGCTCGGCCAGTGACTCGGCAGCCATCAGGAGTTGCTGATAGGCGATCTGAGGAGGCGGGGGCCTGTCTGCCACGAAGGTGAGCTTGAGGTGTCAGCGGGCGAATCCGCAGCGCGGATTGGCGCAGTCCAGGTAGCGCTCCACGACCTCATTAATGATCGTCCGGAAGAAGCCGTACTCTCTCTCGAAACGGCTCTCATACTCCGTGAGGAAGCGGTCGAAGTAATGAAAAGGCACCCGGTAGAGGGCAGTCCGCTCCGGATGTCGGGGGCGGTAGGCTCCGGCCACAGCGGGACGTTGGACTCAAGAGATGGGCCAAAACCATCCTCCTGAAGCTGTCCGAGTCAAGGCCGGAAAGCGTCAACTGGCGTTGCCTCAGCGGGGGGAGAACTGTAAACGAAAGGCGAAAAAGAGAAGAAATCCGACAAAATCGCGGAATTCTGAATCCGGCGGTTATTCCTCCAGGAGCCCCCTCAGAATCTCCTGGGCCACCTGCTTGGCCTGACGCCCCGTCTCCCGGGAAGGACCGACACAGGATGGGCAGCCCTCCTGGCAGGGACAGACGTTGATCGTCTTCAGGCTGTGCCGGAGGAGGTCTTTCTCCAGGTCGAAGAGCGCCGGGCTCAGCCCGATCCCGCCGGGGAAATTGTCGTAAATGAAGATATTGGGCTCGAACTCGGGTTCGATGAAGACCGGGTTTTCATCGAAGGTCCCAACCCGGAGAGGGAGGTCACGCGGGGGAACGGATTCACCGGTCAGGTTGTCGCCGACCGAGACACCGACATCATGAAGGTCGCACATCATAAAGAGTGGCGAGACATGATGGAGGAGGTAGGCCAGACCGAAGAGGCCGTTGATTTTCTCCTCTGAGGAGAAGGGCAGCGACTGGAGAAGCGCCGCCGGGATGGTCAGCCAGTAGGCGGTCGTGTGCATCTCGTTCTGGGGGAGGCTCAGGTCTCCGGCGCCGACATTCTCCTGGGTGAAGAGCTTGATCTTTTTGAAGCCGACGACCTGGGTGGCGACATGGACCTCGCCGTGGGAGATCCGGCAGCGGTCCAGGTTTTTCTTATCGAAGACGTCGAGGATCTTGATCTTCGTGTAGTCGATGGCGTCGGTGAAGTAATCGACGTCGGTTTTCTTAACGTAGGCCTTGCGCTCCTCAAAATCGAGTTTCTCGACGAAGTACTGCTCGCCCTCACAGAGGTAGATCGCCTTGGGGTGGAGTGTGGTCAGGGCCGAGGAGAAATCGACCTCGGCGATGGCCCTGGTTTCATCTGTGGCGTCCACAACGACAAAGTTGTCCGAGCTGATGCTGCGCAGGCTGACGCCGTCGGCGGGGTAGGCGTCGGACGTCCAGTACCACTTGTCGCGGGAATGATGGAGGAGTTTCTCTTCTTCCAAAAACTTGAGAACTCCGGAAATGTCCAGCTTGCCGAAGGTCTCCCCGTCGGCGAAGGGAAGCTCGAAGGCGGCGCACTCGACATGGCCGACCAGGATGGACGGATTGTCGGGGTTGATCAGGGCCTTCTCCGGGCTCTTGGTGAAAAAATAATCGGGATGGTTGATTATGAACTGGTCGAGTGGCGAGCTCGAGGCGACCAGGACGGCCGCTGATTTCCCGGTTTTCCGGCCGGCCCGGCCCGCCCTCTGCCAGGTTGAGGCGATCGTCCCCGGGTAGCCCGCCAGGACGGCCACATCCAGGCTCCCGATGTCGATCCCGAGCTCCAGGGCGTTCGTCGAAACAACCCCGAGGATATTTCCCTCCCTCAAGCCTTTTTCAATCTCCCGCCGTTTGAGCGGCAGGTAGCCGCCGCGGTATCCGCGGACGAGACCCTCTTTCTGAATGGCCGTCTCAATGTCCTGCTTAAGATAAGTAAGAAGAACCTCGGTGTTGAGCCGACTCTGGGCGAAAACAATAGTCTGGAGGTTATTCCGGAGGAAGACGGCCGCGACGCGCCGGGCCTCGTTGATGTATGAACGACGGATCCCCAGGAACTTGTTGACGACCGGCGGCGTGTAAAAAATAAAGAATTTTTCTCCCCGGGGAGCGCCGTTGTCGTCGATCAGCGCGACCCTCTCCTCGACCATCCGTTCGGCCACTTCCACGGGATTGGCGATGGTCGCCGTGCAGAGGATGAACTGGGGGCTGGCTCCATAAAACCGGGCGACTCGTTTAAGCCGCCTCAGGACGTTGGCCAGGTGGCTGCCGAAGATGCCGCGGTAGTTGTGAAGCTCGTCTATGACGACGTATTTGAGGTTCTTGAAGAGGTTGATCCACTTGGTGTGATGGGGCAGTATCCCGGTGTGCAGCATGTCGGGGTTGGTGAGGATGATCTGGCCGATCGACCGGATGGCTTTGCGGGCGTCCTGGGGGGTGTCTCCGTCATAGGTATGAATCCGGACTCCCTCGGGAAGAAATCCAATGATCTCATCGAGTTCGGCCCTTTGGTCCTGGGATAAAGCTTTGGTCGGGAATAGGTAGATGGCCCGGCTGGCCGGGTCGTTCATGATGGCGTTGAGCACCGGCAGGTTATAGCAGAGGGTCTTTCCGGAAGCCGTGGGCGTGACCACTACGATGTGCCCTCCGCCCTGGAGAATTTCCCAGGAGCTTCTCTGATGCGAATACAGCTTCTGATACCCCCTCTCCTTGAGGGCGGAGAGAAGGCCGGGGTGGACGCCCGGAGGATACTCGGCGAAGCGTCCTTCCTGGGCCGGAATGTGTTTGACCGCGGTGATGGATTCTTCTTTGAGTCCCATCTCCTGGAGGGCCTGCAGCGACTTGAGGAGGCTCTCTTCTCTGGAAACGACCTTCATAGCGCTTTTGCCCCATCCTACCCGATGGCCATCCGGTCGTCAATATTTTCTGACTTTTTTTACATCAAATAAGAGAAAATACCTGCTTCTGTGTTATATTGTAGCAGTGGATTCTGTTTCTCCAGCGGCAGGAGGGATGAGGGGATTTTCATCTAAAATTATTGGCTCCGTTGCATATTCGTCCAATTCTCACTCCATTCCACTACCCTTGCTTTATTGGCTGATTTCCACTCATATTGATATTGGCTTTTTCAGGAGGATAAATCATGATACATGAGGATAGGCTTGATTCCTGGAAAGAGATCGCCAAGTACGTAGGAAAGAGCGTAAAAACATGTGAAAAGTGGGTAGCCAAGCTGGGATTCCCCGTACGTCGGATTGATAAGACATCTCGTAAATCACGGGTATTCGCCTTTAAATCCGAAATAGACGAGTGGTTTAAGAAGAGATAACCGGAGCATCTGTAAACCCCGGTGAGTTCCCTCTTATGTTTCTAATTGTTAGGTGGTCTTATTATCCCCTCAATTTTCGTTCTTCTTCACGGTTCACGTAAATTTTGCCTGGCTTCATGGGATGGGGGGATGCCTCAGACTCGTGGGCTAAGGATAAATCCCCCCTCGGCTGGAGATGGAAGGGGAAATCAACCGCTCTGCCCTAAATCTTTAACTGAAAAGAATGGAAATAAAAAGAAGATATTGGAAATTTTCCCTGTAATTATTGACATTGGAGGCAACGGATGCATATCGATTGTAAAGAGTAACATGCTCTATCGAAAGGAGAATCGATGAAAAAATATGCTGTTATCGCGATACTTCTCGTGGTTATTGGGGCTTTTGCTGTGTTTAGCCTCTCCTCACCAAGGGATTGCCTCAACTGCGGCGCCCGCTGCTGCCAGGGCTCCTGCGATCAGTCAAGTGCTTGTGCGCAGTGCTACATCTATGACTGCATGATGGGCGGAGGACCCCAGACTTTGGACTGTGGAATCTGTCCTCAATGACGGGGGAAGGAGCGAGTCTAAGTTATAAGATTAGCTCTGTGATAATGGAAATAAGTCCGAGGGATTGGTTCATGCCGAGTTAGACCCATAGCAGTGGTGAGCCGAGAGATTTTATTCTGCAGCATTACGAGGAGCAACAAGTGGATAAGCGAAAGACAAATCTTCTCCCTGTTTTTTTGCTAATCTTGCCAATCGTATTGAATTCTGTTCAAGGCGATAAAACCATCCTGCTGAGACAAACATACATGACGCTCGAAGAAAAAGAGGGCGCTTTCTTTAAAAATGCCGCTGATATCGACGTTTATGACAGATATTTTTTAGTTGTTGACAATATCGATAACAGAATTCTTAAATTTTTAATGATAAATAATAATAGACTAGATTTTCAGAGGTCGATTGGAAGGCCAGGTCAGGGCCCCGGTGATCTGGAACTTCCAATAAGGATTTCAACATGGAATGAAATCCTCGCTGTTCAAGACCAGCGGGGTATATCGTTTTTCGATTTGGACGGAAATTTTAAGAGTAGATTCCGCATATTTGCCGGAAGCATATCATTCGTGTTTAGCGATAACAAGATCTATTACGCCGCCATTAATCCAACCAAGCTCGATTTAATAGAAGTTCATTCTAGGGAAGGACAACGACTGTATTCTTTCGCAGACAAAAAAGAACTGGTTGATTTCAATTATAACATAGTCAAGGGAATGTCACCTGCAACAGCGGAGATGGCTATCTTCAACTGTGAGCTGCTGTCCGACGGGCAGTATATTTATTTATTAAACCGACGTTTTGGCAAAGTGGCCAAGTTTTCAATGCCAGGAGAAAAGGTATTGGAAGGAACAATTATCGAGCTTTTTGGAAAAAACGAGCTAAGCAAGGCAAAAGAAAATAGACGACTATTTCTTGAGGAGGGATATGATTTTTTAGAAACTAGAACGGTTCCTCAGTATTATATATTTCGAGACGCAAAACTAATCGGAGATAATATATACCTCTTAAGGGACCAATGGAACTTTGCGGAGAAAAAATTAGATTCCCTAATAGAGATTAAGGCCATTGACAAAGGAAGTTTTGAGCTCAAATCCAGTTACCAGGCCTCATTGAGCAACGACGAACGATTCTTTTCCTTCTCTGTGGCAATAGAAAAAGACCGGCCCGTTTTTTATGTATTATTTGATACAAAAGAGGGATACAAAGTATCCAAATTCACCCCATCCTGAAAAGCGAGCCGATGAAACGAAAGCTTATTATCATCGTAATCATTGCGGCATGGTTGATACTGATTTTTTTATTGGCGCAAAATTATACGACTGCTTTATCCTGAGATTTATCTCTTTGCCGAGAGAGCTCACCGATGATATGGGCAGCGAAGACGGCGCGGTTGTGCTGCTTTATGGCAAGAATCTGTGCGGGACCTGTCCTGCGGGAAAATTTATGTATCGAATCAGCGGCAATCGAAACATTATATATCTTGTTCCCGATGATTACAGTTCTCATGAAATCGAGAATCTTCGATATACATTTGATATGAGCGGTAAGATAGTGCATTCAGGTAGAGAAATGGAGAATCTCTTGAAACGAATTAAACGCTGCAAGAAGGTCAAGAATTCGGGCGCCAACTATTATCTTCAACCTAGGAACGGCAATAAAATTAACACGATAGAAGTATTCTGAGGCAGCACAGAGGTTTTTGTCGATTGACTTTACGCCCGCGTCAAATTGAGCATAGACAAGCGCGAGATGAGGAGGTTCCCGAGAAGAAAGCTCAGAGAGCCTAAGGAGAGGCGTGAAAACCTGCAAAAATGGACTGCCTGCGACTTCCCCTCCCTGATAAATGGCCTCGGGCTATTCCCAAAACCGTCTCCTTTTTATGCGGATTTCCGGCGAGCCTCGGGTTCCTTGTGAATCCGCCGTCCAGGCGTTAAAATAGGGGGTATGCTTGAAGAGATCCGGATCAAGAAGGCGGCGCAGCACAACCTCAAGCGCATCGACGTCGACCTGCCCCGGAACAAACTGATTGTCGTGACCGGGCCCAGCGGGTCGGGGAAGAGTTCGCTGGCCTTCGACACCCTTTACGCAGAAGGACAGCGCCGCTACATCGAGTGCCTGTCCGCCTACGCGCGCCAGTACATCGAGCAGCTGGAAAAGCCCGAGATTGAGTCAATAGAGGGGCTCTCTCCGTCAATCTCCATCGACCAGAAGACTATCTCCTCCAACCCGCGGTCAACGGTCGGCACCGTTACCGAAATCCACGACCTGTTGCGCCTCCTCTACGCCCGGGTCGGAACGCCGCACTGTCCCAGCTGCGGCCGGCAGGTGGGCGCGCAGACTCCCCCGCAGATCGTCCGGAAGATCCAGGATTCGTTCGCCGGAGAGAAAATCTCGGTCCTGGCTCCGCTTGTCAGGGGCCGGAAGGGCGAGTATTCCCGGCTTTTTGAGAAGTATCTGAAAAAGGGCTTCCTTCGCTTTCGCCTGGACGGAAAATTCCGCGAGCTCCAGGATTCCGTCCGGCTGACCAAGACGAAGAAACACAACATCGAGGTCCTCGTGGACGAGGTCATCCCCGGCAGTCAAACCGCAGCCCGGCTGGAAGAGGCGGTCCAGAAAGCGTTTGAAATGTCGGGCGGTGACCTACTCCTTCTCAGCAAGGACGGCAGAGAGGTTTTTTATTCGCTCAAGCTCCTCTGCCCATTTTGCGAGGTCAGCCTGCCCGAGCTCGAACCGCGGAGCTTCTCATTCAACAGCCCCTACGGCGCTTGCGAGCGCTGCCACGGCCTGGGCTTTGAGACTACTCTCAACGAATGGGGTGAAGTCGAGCTCACCGAGGATGTCTGCCCGGCTTGCCAGGGGAAGCGGTTGAAGAAAGAGAGCCTGTCCGTGCGGGTGGGCGGGAAAAATATTCACGAGCTCAGCGTCCTTCCCGTGGATAAACTGATCGCCGCGCTTCGCTCGTTAAAATTCGACGGAGCATCGGCACTCGTTGCTTCCAAGATTCTGAAAGAAATCCTGGCTCGATTGGAGATCATGGCGGAGCTGGGCATGCCCTACCTTCAGCTCAGCCGGCCGACAGCCAGCCTGTCCGGCGGGGAGGCCCAGCGCGTCCGGCTGGCCGCCCAGATTGGGGCCAAGCTTCGGGGAGTCCTCTATGTTTTGGATGAGCCCACCGTCGGCCTGCACCAGCGGGATAACGGCCGCCTGATCCGTCTTCTCCGCGGCATCCGGGACGAAGGAAACTCTATCGTCGTTGTCGAACACGATGAGCAGACCATCCGCTCTGCCGACCATATCCTCGACCTGGGCCCGGGCGCGGGCGAAGAGGGCGGCTATAAGGTAGCAGAGGGCGATCTCCACCGCATTCTGGAATCCCCCGACTCCCTTACGGCCCAGTATCTCCGGGGGGAGAAAAAGATCCCCGTGCCCACCACAAGGAGAAGTCCAAGCGGCTGGCTGACAGTCGTTAAAGCCACCGAACATAACCTCAAAGGCCTGGTAGTCCGCATTCCGCTGGGGACAATGACGGGGATTACCGGAGTCTCGGGGTCGGGAAAGAGTACACTGGTCACGGATATTCTCTACAAGAGCCTGCTCAACCTCCTGCACGGGGCCAAGCAGAGGGCCGGTTCGCATGAGGCGCTCCTTGGAGTCGAGGAGATCGACAAGGTCATAGCCGTGGACCAGAAACCCATCGGCCGGACGCCCCGCTCCAACCCGGCGACTTACACCGGGCTCCTCACGCCGCTGCGCGAGTTATTCGCCCGGACGCCCGAAGCGCGGATGAGAGGCTATGGACCCAGCCGGTTCAGCTTCAACCTGGCCGGCGGCCGCTGTGAGGAATGTGAAGGGGCGGGAGCGAAAAAAATCGAGATGCACTTTCTCCCGGACGTCCTGGTGACCTGCGACCGCTGTGGCGGAAAGCGCTACAACAAAGAAACTCTGGCCGTCTTCTATAAGGGAAAGAATATCGCCGATTTCCTGGCCATGACCGTCGATGAGGCCTTTGAGTATCTGCGGGCCCATCCTTTGCTCAAGAGAAAGCTGGCCACGCTCCGGTCAGTCGGGCTCGGCTATATCCGGCTCGGTCAGCCGGCGCCGACGCTATCCGGAGGAGAGGCCCAGCGTATCAAGTTGACCAAAGAACTCGGGAAAAAAAGCACGGGCCGGACCCTTTTTCTTCTCGATGAGCCCACGACGGGGCTTCATTTTGACGATGTCCGCAAGCTTCTCGAGCTCCTCTCTGAGCTTGTCGCTCGGGGCAACACAGTGGTGATAATCGAGCACAACCTCGATGTCATCAAATGCTGCGATTATGTGATCGATCTGGGACCGGAAGGCGGCGAGGAGGGCGGGTGGATCGTCGCTCAGGGGACGCCCGAGGAGATTGCGGCTGTCGCCGCATCCCATACGGGCCGGTTTTTGAAGAAGGTGCTATATGGGAATGAAGGCACGACATGAGGGAAGCCGATGAGCTTTGACAGGATTCTTGGGAACGAGCACGTGAAGACGATTCTGCGGTTGTCCCTGCAGAAAAACCGGCTTCCGAACTCGCTTCTTTTCTGTGGGCCGCAAGGTGTGGGGAAAAGGCGTCTGGCAGTCGCTCTGGCCCAGGCCGTCAACTGCGAGCGCCTGCGGGATGATGCCTGCGGCGAGTGTCCCAATTGCGCGGCGATCTCGGGCGGTCGTTTCCCGGACGTCCAGGAAATCAAACCCACCGGTCAGGTGATTCGCGTGGAGCATGTCCGGGAAATGCGCCAGGCGGCCTACCTCAGACCGATGTCCGGACGGAAAAGGGTCTTTATCATCCTGGAAGCGGACAAAATGAATGACGAATCCTCGAATACCGTGCTGAAAATCCTTGAGGAACCGCCTCTTTTCTCTCTCTTCATCCTGGTGACTGATAACCCATATCTTATCCTTCCAACGATCAAGTCGCGGTGCCAGGTCCTCCCATTCAGCCCGATTGGACGCGACGATATCACGAAAGCGCTTCTCGACAAGGGCTGGCCCGAAGACCAGGCGCGGATTATATCCCTCCAGGTCAAGGGAAACCTGGAGGAGGCGTTGCGTGCCAACTGGGAAGAGGTCGAAAGCGACCGCCGCCAAGCGTGGGAGCTCTTTCGGTCGGTCATCAAGCCTGAGAAACCGGCGCAGTTTTTGAGGGCCTATGCATTTGCCCCGAGGAACTTTGTCCGTGAGGAACTGAAGAGAACGCTCGAAATCATGGCTTCTTTCTGCCGGGACCTTGTCCTGATTAAGGATGGAGGCGACCTCTCGCTCTTGCTCAACCCGGATTTTGAAGAGCCTTTGCGGGGGCTCACGGACTCCTGCAGCCTGGAAAGATGCTGGGAGTTCTTGCGGAGGGTCGATATGGCGCTCTCCGGGCTGGACAAAAACCTGAACATGAGCCTGATCGGCTGCACTTTTCATTCGCTCATTGGAGAAGAAACCCATGTCCGAAATCGTCTGTCTCGTCTCTGAGAGCACGGGGAAAATTCTCCGGGCTCAGAAAGGCGACCTCACCATCGAGAAAGGGGACGTTTTTCTTGTCGAATCCGACTTGGGAGGGGACTTGGCCAAGGCGGTCGACGTTCCTCCCGATATCTGCCGCCTGCCCAAGGCCGAGCGCGGCGCGGTCCGGATCATTCGACGGGCCACCGATGAAGACATTCGCAAGTTTCAGTGGCTCCGGGAGAAGGAGTCCCGCGCTTTTGATTTCTGCCTGCAGAGAATCAAGGCCCGGAACCTGCCCATGAAACTGGTGGCGGTGAAATATTTCTTCAACGAGAAAAAAGGGATCTTTTTCTACACGGCGGATGGTCGGATCGATTTCCGCCAGCTGGTCAAGGACCTCGCCCACGAGCTGAGGATGCGGATTGAGATGCGTCAGATCGGGGTCCGGGACGAGGCCAAGATGCTGGGCGGGCTCGGAGTCTGCGGCCGCTCTCTCTGCTGTGCGAGTTTCATGAGGTCATTCGAGCCGGTGACCATCCAGAAAGCGAGGAAGCAGCAGATTGTCATCAACCCGACCAAGATTTCCGGGCTATGCGGCCGGCTGATGTGCTGCCTGGCCTTTGAAGAGGAAACCCGCGGCCGGATGTACGCGGAGGACGAAAATTTGATAGAAGATTGAAGGAGGAGCGGCCTTATTGGGCCGGCTCAATCTGGAACTGGACCTTGCTGGAGACGGCGATCAACGCTCCGCTCGGAGAGAAGGCCCGGACCTGCCAGGCAAAACGCTGGCCGGGAAGCATCCGCTGCCGGGTTTCCTCCGGGATGGCGATCCGGTTATCCCGGGTCACCGCCGACCACAGCAGCCCTTCATTGTAAAGAGAAATCCTGTATTCGACGTCCTGGCCGAGCGATTTCCACTCGAAAAAGGTGGGGACGGACTTAACGTCGATGATGGGAGACATCAGGGTTAACGATTCTCCCCTGACAATTTCATTCTCGCTCAAAACGAACCGGGGAGAGGTGTGCCGGAATTGAGGCAGAATGCCGAATACGACCAGGAGGAGCGCAGCGGCGGCGACTCCGACTGTCGCCCACTGGCGGGGAGTGAAGGAGGAGAGGGCTCGCTTCCATGAGGGTACCCAATCCGTTTTCCGAGAGGCCGCTTCTTCTTTAAAAATCCAGGCGCCGCGGCTTTTAATCGTGGAAATCAGAGCATCACGCTCTTCCATCTCCCGGAAACAGCTCGGGCAGTTGAAATAGTGCTCTTCGAACTGCTCTTTGGCGTCCGGTCCCAGTTTATTCAGGAGATAATCATCGATCTTGTCGGCATACTGGCATTTTTTCATGCTCGCCACCTCTCATCCGGTTTCACAAGTTTAGTCGCCGGATGGCTCGAAATACTGAATAATTTCATGTTTTGATCATCTTCCGGAGAAGTCGCTGCGCATAATTGATGCGTTCGCTGACCCGGCGGGGCGATATGCCCAGGCGTTCGGCCACTTCATCCCGGGTAAGCTCCTGATAATAATAGAGATTTAACACTTCTTTGAACTTGGGCTTGAGCCGCTGGATGGCCTCGGCCAGGATTCGGGAGCGCTCCCGGCTCTCGGCGTCGTCGCAGGGGTCGGGCAGGGGAGAGGGCTCCGGGACACTCCGCAGAACCTTGGTTTTTTGGCGGATGTGATCAATGATCCGGCGGCTGGTGATGGTGTAAATAAAGGTGCCGATTGAGGAATCGCCCCGGAACTCCCCTTTTTTCACTTTCTCTATCACCTGGGTGATGACCTCGTTGACGACGTCCTCCCAGTCGGGAGTCTGGGCACCCAAAGACTTTTTGACCTTGAAGCTGACGACAGGGCGGTACCTAGCGACAACTTCGTTGAGGTCGATTTCCGGCGCCCGGTGTTCCACCTGCCCATTATATCGGGCGCCTAACTCCTTGACAAGGGTGGAATTAGGGGAAAAATCTCCCCCGAAAGGGGGAGAGCCGGGGTTATACGCAAAAAATGTCAATTTGGGGTTGGGTGTTGCGACTAAAGGGGTGCGAGTCCAAAATGAGCAGTGTCGCTTCTTCGCCAGAGACCCAGGCCGGACTGAAGAAAGTCGCGGCGGAAAGGGAAAACCTCCTGGTCATCGAGGACCGGAGAGGTGCCCAGACGGCCTTTCCTTTGTCACTCGACCAAAATGAATATTTATTCGTCCTCCAGGGGAACGAGGACTTCTTGGGCTCTTCTCGAAACGGCGGTCGCTATTCCTCCTGGAACGGATTAAGCACCCGCACCCAGAAAATTTTTCTGGCGAAGGAGGCCATGAAGGACCTCAGCCATTGGTATGAACAAGTCTTCCGGGATACAGACGGCCTGGATGAGTATGAGTTCGCCGAGAAGCAAAGGTTTTTTAACTCGAACCTTATCCATTTTATCGCAGCAACGGACGATAACGAAGACACAGTCGGGCATTCCCAGTTCGTGGCCAACTACACGGTGCTTTTGGCCCGGGAGCTCGGGATCGAAGACCAGCGGTATCTCGTTGATCTGGAACGGGGTGCTCTTCTTCATGACATCGGTAAGATCGGGATTCCCGAGTCGATCTTAAAGAAGAAGGGTCCTCTCAGTTTGATCGAACGGGAGATCATCAAAGACCACCCTCTGCTGGGGTATAAACTGATCGAGGGATTTTCTTTCCTGGAGAGAGCCGCTCAAGTGGTCCTCTACCATCACGAGCACTTTGCCGGCATGGGCTATCCTTATGGTCTGGCCGGAGAGCAGATTCCGCTCGAAGCGCGGATTTTCTCCATCGCCGACACGGTGGATGCCATCACTTCAGACCGCCCCTACCGCAGAGGCCAGAGCTTCGAACAGGCCCGGCGAGAGGTTGAGCGGCACAGCGGCAGTCAGTTCGACCCCCAATTGGTTGAAGTCTTTTTATCCATCCCTCAGGAGCGTTGGCAAAAAGCCAAGCTCGACACTCTGAGGACTCTCCGCCTGCCCACCATTCATTAGCCTTTTCTTATTCCTTTCCTTGGCAATCCCGGCCCCGCCGGGAGTCTGTGGAGTGTAGCGGCCTATTCCAGGAGTTGGGCAAATATCTCGGCGGTGTGGTGGGACCGGACGGTCTCACTTTCTGCGGCCAGGCCGGAACGGAGCTGGAACAGGCACCCAGGGCAGTCGGTGGCCACGAGCGAGGCCCCGCTCGCGAGGACTTCCCTTTTCTTTTTCTTCCAGAGGTGTGCGGCAATGCGGGGATTTCGGACAGAAAAGACGCCGCAAAACCCGCAGCAGACGGGAGGCTCCTTTTGTTCCACCAGGCTAAACCCGAGCGACCGAAGGAGCTGCGGGGGCTTGTCCCCCAGTTTGAGTTCGGTCAAGTAGTGACAGGGATAATGATAATAGAGATTTCTCTTTTCCCTTGTCTTGACCTCGGGAAGGTGCCCCTTGGAGGCCATGAAGGCGGTAAAGTCGTGAATTCGGCCGACGAAGCGAGAGGCCATGGAATCGAGCCGGGGATAAAGGTTCTTGAGCAGGGCATGGCCGGTAGGACAAACAGTAATGATGATGTCAGGATTTTCTCTGGCGAAGGATTCCAGGTTTTTCCTGGCCAGATCGCGGACAGCGTTGATGTCGCCGAGATGATAGCTGGGTGCGCCGCAACACACCTGTTCCTCTGGTATCACCACCCGGTATCCGAAGTGCCTCAGTGACTTAACAACGCTCTCTCTGACCTCGGGAAAGAAGTTTTTTACCAAGCAACCTTGAAACACGTAGGCGTTGGGCCCGTCGGCTGTTTCCGCCCTTCGGCTTTTCCAAGGCTTTAGAAGTGGAACTCTTCGGCCTTTCGATGA
>Ga0172364_10001139_pt1 | contig 20206 bp, 26 predicted proteins | sample LakKivSesite10cm_FD_114545 | JGI IMG/M metagenome (GOLD analysis project Ga0172364, IMG submission 114545) | Sediment microbial communities from Lake Kivu, Rwanda - Sediment site 10cm | ecosystem: Environmental > Aquatic > Freshwater > Lake > Sediment | place: Rwanda: Western Province, Lake... | reverse complement strand
TTTGAATTCCCGGAGGATCTGTTTGGCTTTTTCGATCAATCCGAAGTCCTTGATGATGGCGATGGATTTCTCGTCCGACGGCGGAGTATCCACCAACTGCTGAACAAATGTCGCCGCCGCTTCGAGGGATGCCTTTTCGACTGAGTCGGAAGGGCATAACGAACGGATGAACGGACGGCACACTTCGAGACGGAAAATACCGCCTTCATAACCGCCGACACCAGCCTCGTATCTCTGTGTGTGGTAGTGACAGAACTTCATCAACTCGCCACCAATGAATTCCTGCGCTTTTTTTTCCTTACGGCAATCGCAGATAGTGGCCCGGAAAGGAATGGTGAATTTCTTACGCATGATGCTGAGCACCGGAGCGGGATCGTCCTTCACGATGCGCATACCGCCCTCCGTGGCGCTGAACTGGATAAGCCCGTCGGCAATGCGGTCGATACTGGACCGGCTCATGATGAGGGCGACGGCGCGTTCCCGGTCAAGTGCCGGACGGACGATCACGTAATATCTCTTGGATTCCTGCAAAGTGAAATCTTTACTCACTGGCCAGTCCTCTTTTTCCTGATGCGCCTAACTGGCGCAATCTTGGTTTCAACCGTTGGATCTCCGGCACTAGCCGGAGGCTCCTTCCTGACGCACATTTCCTTCCACGTGGAGAACCGTCCATCGGCATCTGCCGATGCGGTCCATTCCCATATGAAATCGACGTTCCTGCGGATCATGCCGGAAACCGCCCGGATGCTCAAGTCTCCGAACGCCGGAAATCTATCGAGCAACATATCCATGGACATATTGGCCGACGTCGTTATGGAGCCGTTCGCCTCTCCTGCGAGTACGCTTTCCAGATCCATCACGTCCTCTTCGACTGCACGTATGCGCCCATCCGCGTCGGTCATACGATCACCTTCTTTCCGACGGAATACCTGGAGCCGTCGGCGACGGAAATGAACAGTTCTGATTTTGCGCGGGTCAACGCGACGTATTCGCAACACTGTTCCTGGTATTCCTGCCAGGGTTTCTGGTTGGCCCATTTGAGACGGACGGCTCCGGCGTCCACGAGGAACACCCTATCGGCCTCCAGCCCCTTGGCCCGGTGGATCGACGAGAACACGATCGAGTCGGGGCCTTCGTTGAACATGGTGTTGATCAATTGCGCGAATTCCTCCATGCTCTTCGGGTAGCGCGTGACGTAGATCCCGAGGATGGCTTGGTAGAGGTCCCCGATCCTGGCGGCGGACTCGTCATCCCCCTCGGCGATCAACTTGTTCATCGCCATCGCTTGGGCGATAGTCACGTTCGTCTCGAATTTCGAGTAGTCGTAACTCCTCAGTTCCTTGACCGAATTGAGGATCTCCAGAAGGGAATCCTTGAAATCCACGCCCTTGATGTAGGCGCGCTTTCCGGCGGCGATCGCCTTGAGACACTGCACGACCAAGGGGGCGTTCCTACGGCAGATCACCATATCGCCCACTCCGATCAGGGATGATATGTCGCCGACCTCGGTGACTCTCCCCTTCGGAGCTCCGGGCCGCGGTTCTATCTGGGGCACGATCCTCCGGGCAAGATCGACGACGCTTTCCGGACACCTGTAGCATATCGACAACGGCAATTCGTGACCGGCATGCTTCCCGATGCTCTTGAACGACCACGGATCGGCACCCGTGAAGCCGTAGATGGATTGGTACGGGTCTCCGACGGCCACGAGACGACCGTTCTTCTTGAGGCTCCCGACGACGATAGCCAACTGCGCGGCGGACAAGTCCTGCGCCTCGTCGACCATCACCCATGAATATTGCTTCATCGGCATTTTCTTGAAAACCGGATAGTAGACCATGTCCGTGAAGTCGATGCACCCCTCGGACGCCATCCTGTTGCCCTCCTTGATAATCGGAGCGACATATTCGAAAATCACCTTTCTGGCAGCGGCGTCCAAGGTAAGCGCGTACGTACGGCACATCGTCTCGAAAGCTCCGAAATCCTCGACGTCACAGAGGGTGAACCGCGCCATATCGACGGCGCGGCGCACCATCTTCTGTACGGACGCCCTTTTGTATTCGCCCAGGGCGGCCATCTTACTGAAGGCCGACGAAGCGGCTTTCGAGCATAGCTCGACGTATTTCTTGTTGTCCAGCTTGATCCTTCCGCACGACGTGCGCAAAGCTTCGTACCCGATGGCATGGATGGTCTTGCATGAAGCGAATGGACCGACCTTGTCGGAAAGCTCCTCTTCGATGTGCTTATTGAAAGCGCAGAACAACGCCGTCCCGTTGACCAGGGAGCTGGCGGCGACGATCGTAGACGTCTTTCCAGACCCGGCCACCGCGTTGATACGGGCTCCTCCGGCTCCGGACTTGATCCAATCGAACACGTCAGTCTGATATGCGGACCATTCGTAATCCGCGCGGGGGACGCCGTCGCCCGCGATCATGTCGAGAATATCCATTCCGTTCATGAAATTCCGTCAAGGATACCCCGTCTTCAGGCGGGGGAAGAATTGACGGCCTCCTGTGGTTTGTTAGTTGTTGACCGCGTAAGGGGGTGGCTTATCGCGAGCGTCTTCATGACGCAGCTTCCGCACGTGAGCCCCTTCAGGAGGACCTTGACGCCGGATTGATCAACGACATCGCCGGAAAATTCGTAATACTTGCCTTTTCCGATCTCGAAAAGCCTGCCGCACTTGTTGCATTTTACAGCCTGCACGTACCCTTGGTCTTCCTTTTTGCAGGAGCAGTTCCCGCCGCATTTTCCCCCCGCCGTCTCCGTTTTGCTGGTATTAGCCGCTTGTGAGCCGCATCCGCTCTTCATCGTCTTGATCATAAAATTCTCTCTCCATGTTTTCAACCGTTAAATAGCACTCTCAACATACGCAGGAAGATGTGGTTTTCAAGCAAACGCTCAGCGCTTGAAATGTTTTTCAACCCACGTCTTCAACGCGTGGTCGTTCGGTGGAAGCTCCACCGCCGATACGTCTTCAGTCACGTCCACTATCGGGAACAACCTCCCCATCGGTGCCCGCTCCTCGAAACACCGCTTCCGGGTCTCCAACTCCCGCTTGCAATCATCGGCGTCACAGAGAATGAAGATGCTCCCATCCGGGGAAATGACTGCCGACCCCAACGGGATCTTGTCCGAGAAAAACCGCAACCCCTTGATCGCCGGGTCGTCCTTCCTTTTCTCCTTGAAGTAGGAACAATCACCCCTTTCGACGGCCTGCAGCCCCTCGTCCGTGTCGGGGCCGAAACCGATCTCCTGCATAGGCACCCTGTCGATCGGCGTCAATTCATCCAAGGTGGGAGGACTCACGATGAAGTCCTGGTCGTAATCCCGGCAGCACGCCGCTGAATAATAGTGGTTATCCACGTAGAAAACACTATCCATATCAGGTTCCTCGTTCATTTTTGGTTCCTTGATGATTAGTATATTCTAAATGGATTAAAAGTCAAGCTAAACCGTCAAATATCCATATTCCCGGTCGAGATATAAACGTGGGTCCGCGCTGAAATCATGGAAGTGATTCCACCTGCCGTTCCACCTGGACGGAATCAGGACACCGTTTTTTCCGAACGCCTCCACGTTCCGCTGCATGTCGTCGACCATGCCGGTCCCTTCGGACGCCAACATCCCCTTGTGTTTCATGAACGTGATATGCGTCGGATTCAATCCCGGGAGATGCACGGCGCACCAATCGATCTTCCCTTTTACTGCGGCACCTACCACCGTGGAACCGAATTCCATGGGGAGCGCCGTGACGACGTGGATATCGTCCCATCCGCCATGCACGCAACCGAGTACGAAATCGACGACGGAATCCTTCCACGGCGTCGGCGGCAACGACGCCCACCAGGAGCTATCGAAATCACGGAACACGTCCGGTGGCCGCCGGAAGACGTGATCGAAGTTGAACGGTATCCCGGACGTCGACTCCAGATGCTCGTCCGAAATCCCGCAATACTCCGCGATCGCAACATGCAGGTGCGCGACGACGTCGTCCAGATCGAGGAATAATTTGTCCATTTCTCTCTCTTCGTTTTTCAATCAGGCCTGTTTTCAGCCGTTGCAAGGAGACGAAAACGGAAGCCTGCCCGTCCTGATATCGAAATACAATCTTTTCGCCTTTTCGAAATCGACATCTTCCGGCAGTTTGCAAGAATCGTATGCCTTTTCCATTTTGACAAACAGGTCGTCGGCGAAATCCACGATTTGTCCGTAACCGTGCTTGGCGGACTTCACTTCCATTAAGAAATCACGCTGACTCCCGGCAAACCTGACTATGGGGGCACCGTTTTCCGCGATGTTGATGGCGCTCATGAGAAGCCGTAGGCAATGCGAAAGCTTCTTGGAATCGTAATCGCGTGGAGAACCGTCCTCGTTCGTCCACTTGGATGCGTTACGGGATTTGACCCAGTCCCAATACTGCTTCCATTTCTTGACCGTCGCTTCGTAACGGGCCTCGTCGAACAACATGAGATATCGGTAGCGCTTCCTTTCGTCGTCGATCGGGATCGACTCGCAAAAGACGGGACCGTCACCCCTGAATACTCCCTTCGCACCCTTTCCATAGTGATAAAGACGGAAGGCGTTCGCCAACCTTTCGCAAGCGGCGGCGTGGTACTCGGACAAATCCACTCCGGCTTCCGAAAGCGGCACGGGACGCATCGGCATGCCCGTATCGTCTTTCGACAGGTCGGTTGATATGATATAGCACATCGATTCGCGGGTCGGCTTCTCGGCGGGATACGGATTACTGACCATCTTGTTATGACCCTTTGCCGTATGCAATTGGGCACGGGCATATTCGCCGAACGAGAATCTCGCCCTCTTCGTAACGAAAATAGACCTGTTTTCGGTCAATACGTCCATCTCCGCGGATCTCTGCTTCACGCAATCGGCTGGCATAAAAAGAAGTTCGACAACCGTCGGATTGTTCGTGCCGAGAAGATTCATGAATCTCTTCAATTCGTAGTAGACGATATCGCTCTTCTCGTCGGAAACCTGCTCGATCGGTTTCCCGTACAAACCATCGACGGTGCTCTCATACGGGGAAATCATGAAGACGCCGCGTACATCCTCGTCGCTGGAGGCATGGTTCAATCCATATGCGTGACTACCGGATACACACTCGAAGATCAGGTTATCAGGTTTTTTCAACCGCGCCGCCTCTTGCGCCACACGCTTTGCATACCGCACGCGTCGCATGTTTCTCGGACAAGAACATGGTCGATAGCTCGCTCACGTTACCGCAATTGATGCAATGGCACTTCCATACGGCTTGTCCGTAGACGTTCTTGCCGACCCTCTTGTCGATGTACCACGGAGTTCTCGTCTGCCCGCTGAGATCGATGGACCTACTTATACTGCAATCCCTCAACCCATCCAGCGAAGATGGGTGTGCGACGACAAAATGCCGGGTCGTCTTATTGATATATATCTTCATATCTTCCGGAAACGTAATCCCGGCGACCCATTTGTCCCCATCGTCATTGGTTATGATATCCCGGCAACTGCACGCTTCACGCCATTCGTCCTTCGGTCCGTCGGCCGGATGAACGGAAAAGATGTTCAACTTTTTTCTTCCCGGGAAGAGGAACCAAGCGTCGGGTTGATCTTCGCTTACGACCGACCAGACGAGTTCATCGTCCGGATTTCTCATGGGAAGCAAGAATTTCCATTTTCCTAATCTCACGTCAGTCCAGTCGAGACCGGATATACATCCGCACGACCTCGTAGCTTCCTGCCGTAGCTTCTCGCCGCCGACGTACCTGATGGTTCCGCAGTCGCAAAGGCACAACCACGACACCGCGCTTCTTCCACTCTGCTTCAACGGCAGGCCGAGCACGTTCCACCGCCCGACGCGGCGACCCTCCATGTCCGTATAGTCAGACGCCCTCTTCGAGCCGGAGGGAATGTCGCGCAGGCAGACATCGACGATGTGATCGGTCAACGCCTTACTCACCCACCCCCCCTTCGGAAGAACCGCATTGTCGCTTGTCATTCGATTTGTCCTTGTCTTTAAACTCCACGCTCCGTGAACGGCGCGCGGATGGCTGTTACCGGTTAATATATCCATTTACTTGTTAAAATCAAGCCTCAGCTACGGAGTGCCTTTTCGAGAAGTCGCTGCGGATGTCGTCTTCGAGCCCGAACGGAACATTCCTGGTCCTCAATTGCTCCATGGTCACCATGACGAAATCAAGGGTGCCACGGTCGATGCAATCCACCGTCACGGCATCGAGACAATCCTTCAAGGTCGTAAGCACCAATGAGTGATGATCCATACCGGCCTCGCTATACGCGCCGATCAATCCTCCTATCGCGGACGACATGGTGTTGTAGACCAGGCGGCGGCGCGACTTGTCGTCCATGACTTTTCCCAATTCATACAACGAAGATGAAACCGAATCGAACCGTTTCAATATTTCATCATGGCTTTTTACCGGCTTGATGGATTCATCCAACTGGGTGGTAGCCCAACCATAGAGGTCGATCAATTCGTCGGCGTTCATCTTCAAGCGCACGGACGTGTATTGTGAAACGGACGCGACGACGACCTTGACGCCGGATTCCCTCATATACACGAGCAACGGTTCAAAATCGCCATCGGCCGACACCAGGATGAAACAATCATACCGTCCGGACGCCACGATCGCCATCGACTTGACCGCCAAGTTGACATCGACGTCGGCGCGTCCGCTCCGCCGCTCGGTCGTATGGACCATGTAGCCGCAATAGCGGAGCATGTTGTGCATATTGAGTGTCCTGGCGTACGATTCGTGATCGTCGTTCGGGTTGGAGATCGGGGCGAAACACGTCATCGTACATTCGTCGTCGCCTGGAATGAGTACCGACTTCAATTTCGTATGGTCGCCACCAACCGGTCCCGTCTGCCGTGAATCGGCGTGGGCCGTCTTGATCTGACAATACAGATTGGCGAGATCGAGTGCGATCAGCGTCCTTCCGCGCCTCGGCGCTTCGATGACTTCCGACGGTGCGGTTTCTTCTTTTCTTCCCTTTTTCCTTCGTGACATATTCTCTCTCTTTTTTCTTTTCGTTTCAATTCCTTGATGAAAAACTTCCTGATCTTGGCAGGAGACGATAACTGGCACTCCCATATCACGAGTACCTTCCATCCGGCGGCGGCGAGCTCATCGGCGTTACGCGCATCGCGCTTCTTGTTATCCGCCATCTTCTTGCGCCAGAATGCCACGTTCGATTTCGGAGTGGACGACCTGCCGCACCCATGCGCATGCCAAAAACAACCATGGACGAACACCACGGTGTCGCAACCGAGAACGACGATATCCGGAGTGCCCGGAAGGCCTTTCACGTTTTTTCTAAACCTATAACCGAGTGCGTACAGGATCGACCGTACCGCCTTTTCGGGCTTGGTGTCCTTCGGTTTGTTGGCGGCCATGATACGGCTGCGCTTCTTTTTGCTGACGTTATCCATGGTGGAACATATATCCTGGCGGGCAAAAAACAAGGAAGGCGGACACGTTCGGTGTCCGCCTTCCTCGTTCTAACGGGAAACCGCTTTAAGCCGCGGCGACGGCGATCCTCTTCGGCTTTTCTGATTTTTCCAATGGAAGCGATACGGTGAGGATACCGTCGGAAACGGAAGCGCTGATCGCTTCGACGTCGTATTTCCTCGGTATGTCGAACAATTTCGACACCTCACTCTTGATCTTCCCCTTCGACGGCTTGACCGACACGGACAAGGTGCGGTTGGCGATGTCGATGGTCACGTCGTCTTTCGTGGCTCCCGGAACCTGGATCTCGACCTTGCAGGTTCCATCTTCGTCTTCGTACACGTAGTAGTCGCTTCTCAAGAACGAACTGTACAGCATTTTGTACCTCCTTGGCATATTTGTTGTTGACAGAAATGTTATTAGCAGAATATATGCCAATTCGATTTTGAGGCTACGTAAAGCTACGGTAAGCTCAAAACAACGACTTTATGTCTCGCGAGTCGTGCCACTGTGGCACAATGTGCGGTGAAAACGAAAGGCCCGACGCGTCATGCCGTCGGGCCTTAATACTGTTTAAGTTATAACTTGTTGATTTTCAACGATTTGGTGGACCTGGCGGGAGTCGAACCCGCGTCCTGAAAGTGTCTGAACACCGACTTCTACACGTTTGTCCATCGATTCTTCGAAACCTTGCGGATTCTAAGACTTGCCGGACGGTGGATGGCGATCCTTACCGGCAGGAATTCAGGGTTCCTTGTCCTTGAGTCTACCTGGTCAGCCCCTTATTGCTTCCAGTTCGACCTATCTCCACACCGGACAAATCCGGCAGTTGACGCCTTGCGCACGGACGGAGACTGGATATCCGCGCGGTCCACTTACCGCCGTGAGGCGGTTAGATGCTCTACTGCTGATTAGGCAGCGCGAGCGAACTGCATAGGTTCGGCAGTTATGTGTTGATCGGTGTTTTACGAGGCCAACGATCATCCTCGACGTGCCATCGGGCCATTCAAATCCAGTCGAAACCGGATCAAGCCCACGTAAATAAAAAACCCGAACTGGTTACGTCTGCGGATGATAAACATATATCGGAATTGAACCGATGACTTCACTTTAATAGAGTGACGCTCAACCAACTGAGCTAATGTGTTTGTACGCCTACGTGGTAGTGCTCGGGTAAAGGGAATCCGTCCGTACGGGTCTCGTCTGCAGGTGGTGCTTTCGCACCTGGTCAACAAAGCTGGACTCGAACCAGCGACATCCACTTACCAAAAAGAGGCGCTCAACCAACTGAGCTATTTGTTTGTATGCCTACGAAATAGAGCACGGACGAAATTTATTCAAACCATCCCGTTTGGGATTGGTTATTTATTCTGTTTTTCAAAGATCTCTTACGCATTCTAATATAGGGCAGGAAAAACCTGCTTTCAACTACTTGTTCAAGATTTTTCCGGAACCTGCCGATATCAGGAAATCTTCATGTCGCCGAGAGTGAAGAACCACTCGTGCTTTTCTCCCTTCGACACGAAGCGGATGATCGCTTCGACGGTCATTGCCGCCGTGATGACAGCAAGCGTCCTGGCCAACGAATATCCGCACGGATCTCCTCCGGCGACGTTCTTCGGGATCTTGTACTTCTCGTTCCATTGTATGGCGGAAAAACCGTCTATCATCCCGGCATGCAGACACGGGATGGACTTACGCAGGCAGACGTTATGGACGATACCCCGTGATTCAGAGTTATCGAACACGTCGACGATCAGCGAGCCGACGAGTAGTTTTTCGGCGTTTCTCCCGTCAAGCCGCTTGTCGATGCACTCGATGACGACGCGCGACGAATCCTCGACGAGATTCCCGAGAGCCATGACCTTTTTCGTTCCGCAATCGACCGTCGTGTAGGGTTGCGTACAGAGATTGGCTTCGTCGACACGGTCATGGTCTATCACCGCGATATCCTTGAATCCGCAGCGCGCCAATCCTTCGACGATATTGCCGCCGAGCGCACCGGCACCGCACACGACGATCCGTGCCTCGGCCATGGCCTTCATCGTCTCCGCGGACCGGTAAGCCGTTTCATGAGTATGTGTAGTGCTCATAAGCTTCAATTTCCTTTGTTGATTCCGGATATAGTTTCTTCACATTCCGTCGTCACGGTTTTCGACGACGCTTACAAGCGATATCAGGTCGAAATCGGCATCGCGACCGGAAAGACACATGCCTGCGGAAATAATGGACATTCCGCGGTCCTTCATCACGGATGACGACGAACGGCGTCCGTCTTTCGTCACCCAGGAGATATTCCAATGATCTCCGACGTCGGTGAACGAAAGCAGCTTCGCGCCGCCACCGCGTTCGAGCATTTTACGGATCTTCTCTTCGTCGGTAGGAGGAGAGTAAATCCCGACGACCGGCTTCGGCTCCACGGCCAGGGCGAAGGCGTCGCGGTCTTCCGGCGATGCCCCGGCGACTTCCGGCATTTTCCCGGAGTCGTAGGCCTCCGCCATGGAAACACGCACTTTCGCGCTGTCGGTCCTATCCGGACCTTCATACCACCATGTTGCACCGTCATGCCTGGCGACGACTGAATCGAATCTCGTTCCGGTCGACACCAGCCTGATGACGGAAGGTGCGTATGTTCCGAAATGCCTTTCGAACACTCCTTTGTTCCTCGGAATGGCGGCCCATGATTGATCGAGTCCTTGGAAAACGAGCCGGAACCGGCATCGCGGGAGAGTCGATAGATACGATGAAATTTGTCGGCGGGTGGCTTCTCCAGTCAATTCAGCGACCGTATTGGACGATCCTACCTTGAACCGGCCCCATCCTTCGAAAGACGGATCTGACGGCTTGTACCGGCATACGATACCGGCGATACGCACGGCGATACGACCGCGCCTCAAGCACGGAGCGACGAACTCGCCATCCATCGCCTCATCCTGTTTCTGGGCGAGCTTGCCGATATATTCGATGATGTTCTTCTTGTCCATTCTGTGCCGTTTCAACTTCTCAAGATCGATAACAACTTGCACGTCTTCGACAGCGGAAAACCAAGACGCGCGGACAATTCGTCGACGTCCAAGTCCCAAGGCGGGTTGTCACCGACGGCGGCGTGGACCGCGCGTAGATCAGCCGATTCCTTCTTGACCGACATGATGAGAGATCTTACTCCCTTGCCGTTTTCAAATTTGAAGTGGCTTCCGCCCGTGAAATTGGAAATCTTCTTGAACTCCGAAACGACTTCCGGTCCATTCCCGACGGCTACCGAATACACTTCGACCATCGCTTCTTCGGCTGCCGAAGTACATTCGTGGAGTCCGATACCGGATGGAGTCCTGTCGCGCCAATGGGCGGCGTATTTCGCGCAATCGCCTTCCTCCGGATGCATCATGTTGCCTTGTGGCGGAGCGTCACCGACGAGAACCGCGATCCTGAACCGGCAGGAAGGACGCCAATCGATGAATTTCGCCGCGTGGAAAACTCCGTCGTAGACTGCTTCCGGAGCGTCTCCACCGCCTTCGGCTAGGAGGCTGCTGATTTTCTTGGCGACTTGCCCACTGTCGCCGAGAGTCGACTTCCCGAATTTATGGACCCTCGTGACGTACGAGCCGTCTTCTGGAGGGTGGTCGCGGTATTCCACCAATCCGCATTTCAGGTCGACACCGCTCGATTCGAGCGTACGCAGCATATCGCTCATGTGCCTCTTGCAATAATCGATGAAATTGGACATCGACGCCGTCGTGTCGACGATGAAGACGCAATCAACTTGGTCAAACATTGATAATCACTGTATCGTGGTTCCGCCGCGGCCCGTAAGCCGCGGCGGAAGCGTTCATCAACCATAAACCGGCTGAGGATATACGATAGCCTCACCGGCCTCGTTGGTCGAAACCTGGTAATCCTGGATTTCGTCGATGGCGATATCCAGGGCCTGTGCGGCCAACGACCTCACTTCTTCGGGCGTCGCCCCTTCGGGGACGACGACTTCCGGGAAGTCGTGCGACGTGTTTTGATGCCTGACGTGGAGCATTTTTCTTCTCCTCCTTCTTCGTTTACGCCGTCATCTCCGTTCCGGTCCTTACCGGAAATCCACGCGAGACGGCGCGATGCGGTTTTCTTGCTCGGGAGCGGTTCGTCGGCGATCTCCATGAGAAGATCGAGACGCGACGGGCGCGACATCATCGTCACCAAGTTGGTGATGGCGTAGTAGTCGCCCTTGAAGTCGATGGTGTCGACACGGGCTCCGGCGGCGACCAGACGCTTCTGGCAATAGTCTGAAGCGTTACCGACGCGCACGATCGTGATGTGCGGAGCGGTACCGGTCGCCTTGCAATAGCTGATGTACGCATCGCCGCTGTACGGCTGGGCGTTCTCGGCCTCGTCGGTGATGATGACGATCTCTTCCGCGACACGCTTGTGGCGTTCGAGCGCCGCGAAGGCAGAGCCGATACATGTTCCGCCGCTGGCCTGCAGCCCCCGGAAGGACTTCGACCAGTCGGTCGCACCCTTACCGGGCGACTCGATCTCGGTAGCCATGTTGTTGAACGCATAGACCCATACGTCGGAGACGCACGCTCCCGATACCGCCGAGGCAACACGCATTCCGAGTTCGATGGCGACGCTGAGCGATCCGGACCGGTCGATGAAGATCGCCGACGGACGACGGATGTTGCCCTTCGCCTTGATCGTGTCATCCGTCGCCTTTTCAAGCTTCTTCCGCGTTTCGGCGTCGAGGGCCGCCACGTCCGCGGCTACGGCCGCTTTCGCTCCGGAAGCCCGCTTATCGGTCGAAACCCTGTCGATCTTCTCATGGATCATCTTGCGCATGACTTCGTCGTCCATAGCACCGCGGCGCTTCAACTGTGCCATACAGTTGACGACCTCCTGCGGAGTCATCGCCCCGATGAGCGCGGCAAGCGTCACGGGCGTAACTCCCGGCAAGGCATCCATGGCGGTGACGAACGGGATGGATTTCTCGACGATCAGGCGCGCCCTGTCCTCTTCGGTCAGGTTCTTCGCACAGAGCATTTTGACGTAATACGGCAAAGATCCTTCGGGAAAAACGCGGTCGAACAGGATCGCTCCGGCGCGTTCTCCGCGCTTGACGTGGAACGTGGCGTAGAGTTGCTTCATCGGATTACGGCTACGCACCGCGATTTGATCAAACCTGCTTTCGTTCATTTCGTACGCCTTGAGCAGATCCTTGACCGCGGTGCGGGCGATACGGGGAACTTTCTTGAAGAAGGTGCGCATGTGCCCCATGGTACGGGCAACCTGATGAACCGGAAGGTCCATCAGCATCGCGTACGCAGCCTCGCGGTGCGATTCGATGGGGGATTGGAACAGCGTTGCGATGAACACTTCCTTATGGTCGCGGATATCGCCGTTCTTCATATACCAAGCCGCGAGATGGGCGTAGAACGACGCATCCTCGGACGCGTACTTGGCATGCAGGGGCATTACGTCCGCAACCTTACGGTGCGGCGTGTTCAAAAGGCTGTTCATGACATCCATCCGGACGTCGATTTCCCTGGAAGAAGACATAATTCACTCCTTTTAGGCCGGTTGGGCCACGTTAAGAACCGGTACTTCCGAAACCGCCGGTGCCGCGTTCGGTCTCATCGATCTCTTCGACGACCACCGGATTGCAATAGGATACCGGAGCAAGAACGATCTGGGCGATCTTCATTCCAGCTTCTATCTTGAATTCGACTCCGCTCTTCAAGCTGGTGAGGAGAACCTTGATTTCGCCGCGGTATCCACAATCGACCGTGCCCGGGGTGTTGACGACCGTAACGCCGTGCTTCGCGGCAAGACCGGACTTCGGCCTCACCTGGAATTCGTATCCCGGAGGAAGCTGGCATGCCAAACCGGTCGACACCGAAGTGACCTCGCCCATCTTGACGACGGCATTTCCGGATGCGAAGAGATCCATGCCGGAATCTCCTTCGGTAGCATATTTCGGGATGATCGCGTCCGGTACCAATTTCTTGAACATGACTGTCTGCTTCATTTTTTCCTTCGGATTTAAGTGGTTGGTTGACGATCTAGTATATGTACGGAATACGAAAATTCAAGCTAACCGCGATGTTTTTTTTTCAAAAAATCAACGGCGTGAATTGGAGCGCCTATGCCTGAACCCGGACGTGCCGCGGGATCGTTTCCATTCGGCATAGCGGAGAAACCTCTCATCCGCCATGATCTTTTCGACGGTGTCGAATTGGGAAGCCAATAGCTTTTCGGAAAACAGCGCATGCAATTGCGCATGGCAATCGACGCACATCATCGCGACGAGACCGTCGAGATCCATCTTACCGACTCCTCGCCTCTTGCTTTCCTTGGCGTGCAAGGTTTTCGGAACGAGATGATGTTTAGTGAGATCGTTTTCCGCTCCGCATGCGAAACAATTCATAACTTGGACATTCTCTCGTTGAAACTCTTGAAAACCTTTTGATTGTTGATCTCAACCATGATCCTCGCCGCCGCATCCGCCAGGGGGTGATCCGAAAGCGCCACCTCCTTCACGAAAATACAGAGAAAATCAGCCAAGTCATCCCCGTCCAATGTCGCCGCTACATATTCCTTTCCCTCGACGGACCGGGACGGCCATCTTACGGAATTGACGGGCGGCATGACATTCGACGAGATCATCGAGGTTATCTCCGTCACGGAGGACGGAGGCGGCACCGCCGCCATCAATCCATCACGGATACCGGCGGAGGATTCCGGGAGCACGTATTTTCCGACCACCTTCACTAAATGCCTGACACTCCCCGGACCGATACGGATCTCCACCTTGTCGCCTTCCAAGCCGCCGAACGACGCACCCGCCTTCTGCAAGTTGCGGAGAACAGCCAATAGGTCGGCGTCGGCGCGGAACAACCTCGTTTCGTCGTCGTAACAATCGACGGCGCAAAAATAGAACGACGTAGCGGCAATCATTTTCGACTCATGCATCAATCCCGCGGCGGCTGCGCCGTCGTGGATGGAGCGGCATGTTCCATCGGAAAAATGGAAATCGTAAGACATCCTCGGTTTCCCGAGGATGCATAATTCATACCCTTCTCCCGGATGGGCGAAGCGAAGATCGACGAAACGATCCATTCAGCCGAGTTCCTCGATCATCTTACGGAACATGTTGCGCTTGCCGGACATGATTTCGACATACACGCGGCGTTCGGCGACGTCCTTCGCGACTATCTCGACGACTCGGGAAAATTCTTGCTTATCCAAGTCGCATGACACAGCCAGATCGACCAAATCGTCGCTACGCCAGGCGAAGGTGAAACAATCCTTCACGACCGGCCAGGGAAACTTCTGTCCTTGAAGCGATATTGCCCTGGCTTTTTCCACGAACGATTCGACACGCGACAATTGGGCCGGTTCAGGCTTCCTGAAGATTTTCGCAAAAAACGCTTTCATCAGAGGGCTTTCCTCCTTGTTTTAGGATTTTAACCGTGCGGCGCAGTTCCTTGAGGGAACTATTTTGCAATTGCCGCATCATTTCGGCGCTGCGTCCGTGACGCTCACCAAGTTGTTTCAAAGTACATTTTTTCCGCCCGTCGAGTTCGAAGCGGCTCATGATGATATCGCGGCGCATCGGGGAAAGGCGCTGTACGGCGATCTTAACATATTCGACAGCCTCGGCGGTTTCGACATCTTCTTCGAGATCTTTCTCCGGCAAGGCGGGGATGTCGATGCCGACCCCGATGCGCCTGAACTCGGAAAGATTCTTGAGCGACCTTATTTGCTTGATCCCAAGCTCCATACCGGCGGCGATTTCCTCATCGCTCGGCAACCTATGGTGCTCGCTTTCGAAATCCTGCGAAAATTTCTCCAATTGACGGGCCTTGGTGCATGACGACATGCCGACAGCCATTACGCGCGAGCTATGGAACTTCGCCGACTCTTCGTTGACGAAACGCCTCATCCAATACCGGAGATAGACGCTCAATTTGCCGCGGCGCGGATCGAACATGTTTTTCTGCATGATATGCATGAGTGCCATGTTGCCGACCTGGATGATGTCGGCGAACAAAAGCCCGCAGCACGGGAAATCGTTCTTGGCGAATTTCCTGACGAGACGGAGATTATGCATCGTGAGTTTATCGATGGCATCGTTGACCGATTGCGGGTCATCGCAATGATCGCGGATCTCCACGAGACGGATCATTTCCTCCTCGCTCATCACTTCATACTTGTCGATCTGCCTATTGTAGGACAACGATCTGTTACTGACGTAGGATTCTTCTTGTTCCGGGGCGCAAACGGCGACACGGGGGACCTGTTTCTTCATTTTCGAACCTCTCTCTCTTCTCTCTTCTCTCTCTTTTTTTCCCAACCGTCAAACGGCCACTGCGGCCTTGATCGACGGATGCGGCGTGTAAGCGTCCAGCTTCAAGTCGGCATAGGTCACCGCGAAGATATCGCGGACCCCCTCTGCCACGCTCAACCGGGGAAGCGCACGCGGCTCCCTCGATAATTGCTCTTCAACCTGGGCGAAATGGTTGTTTTGACATCCTCTCACGGCTGAAGCCGTGAAATTCCGGTATCACCGGCGGCTGCTGGTCTTCGACCAGTCTGACGCCGCCTCCTCCGCGAGTCGATGCCCCGACTCGAAAATGTTCCTTGCCGCGTTGCCGGTACGGTCTCCCTTGTTTTCACCTTTGTCGAGAATATGACGTAAAAGATCGAGATATTGCTTCATGGTGCATTCCTCTATCAATGGTTCCTATTCGCTTTTAACATCCCTACTCAGGACGGTCATGATCACGGCCTTGGTCGTGTCGAAAATACCCTTGCGCAATTCCGAAGGTGGATTTGGCATGCCGAGTATCCCGAGCGGTATCGTAGCACCTCCGGAACCGTATTTCGCACCTGCGAAATCGCCGAAATGGCGTTGCAGGAATTTGGACACTTCAACCGACACGTCCGAACTCCGCATCCTCAACTCGATCCTATCGTCCACCATCGCGAAGATGATCGAAGTCGCAATACCCTCCATATCGTTGACGACCTCGTCCGCAATGATCGGGACCGATGCCATCTTGGCCTGCGAGATATAACCGACGCAGCCGATGAACGTTGATCCATTCACGATTTCATAGTTTCCAGGCTTGATTATTTCCGACCGCAATTCGAAATGATAACGCGGAAACTTACACCGTTCGATCTGCTGGATGACGTCCATATTGACACCCGTGAAGAGGACCGTCGACGCTTCGTAATCGAGAGAGCATGTGTCCTCCCTACGGTACATGTCCGTATCGGACCTTACACCGGCCAACATGGCCGTAGCGATCACGGCATCCCGCTCAACAGGCGGAACGGGAATCTTCTCCATCTCCTGCATGATCTCGAAAATCAACGAGCAACAGGAACCGGCTTTACGGTTGACGACATAACCGAAGTCCGACGCATCCACGGTGACGCAATGATGGTCGATGATCGCGTCGATATGTTTGGATACACCATCGGGAAGACGTTTATGGGTACAGTCGACGGTGATGAAATATTGGTATGACGACGCATCATGTTTGAGAAAATCGCCGATCGGCTTCATCGAGATACCGAGAATATTGACCATGGCGGCATTCTGCCTCCTGGATGAATAGTCGCCTTCGAAGAAAATGTCGGCGTCGATATCCATCTTGGAAAGTAGCCATTTCATGCCGAGACACGATCCTATCGCATCCGGATCTGGATCTGGATGCGTGAAGATCGCAGCCTTGAAAGGACCTTCCCGTCCATCCATGGCTTTTCCGATATATTCCTTGAACGTGTTCATTTCAATCCAAATCCCGTATTCTTGCGTAATACCCCCCTCAGAAGGGCGGCTCTCCGGCGTCCGGCTGGAATTGCCAGATCAAACACTCCGGTCGCTTCATCCAGATGCCCGGGCATTACCTGTATCACGGCGTCACGCAACGCATTGACGATTTTTTTACGTCCGGCTCCGTCGTACAAACCGCATTTCACCGCGAGTACGGCATGCGAAATGGCCTTACCGGCCATATCGAAATCGACTGATTTCATATTCGTCAGAATTCCCCATGAAATACCGATATCGTTGTGCGCCTGTTCCATATCGGCGCAATCCGCCTTCAATATTTCACGGCACGACCTCTCCTTCTCGACTGCCAAATCTATTATGGATGCGAGACTCTTGACGCAGCCATTGATATGCGCTACGGACGGAGGGTCGACATGCACCTGTACCATGTTGCAGAAATATCCATTTCCTCCGGACGGACCAAAAGCCCTGCTTACGGCAACCCTCGACACGGCAGCCTTCAAGGAAAGCGGAAGGGCCATGGAGAGAAGATTGGTGGCCGGTAGATGGAGGATCGCCGAAATCCTCATCCCGCTACCGCTTTCCTCATAGTGGCTCGTAAGAAAACCGAATTCCCTCCTATACGCGAAGGACATTCCGCTATCGATCAATTCCTGCTCCTCCCCCTGAGCCTTCTCGACAGCCTCCCATAAGGTGCTTCCAACGGACCTGATCCTGACGTGGTCCCTGTCGTTCACGCAGGCCGAATTGCCGTTCGCGGGATTGTAGAAAATGCATGTGAAAGGTTGATTAGACGAAAAATCGGCGGAGGCCATCCTGTTTTCGATGATCACCTGACGCATGGTATCGTCGAAAACGGACGCGTCCAACATCTCCCTTTCACCCATCCCGGCATATGCCTGCTGGAAAAGCCCGCGTATCCTGTTGCGGTCATCGACCGAAGCATTGGTGGAGAACGGATTGAATTCCAGGTTCCTACTGAGCTTCGCCTCGCAACAGACGAGGATGTCGTCCTTGTTCCAGTCGCCGGAAAGCCATCGCGAACCACACGCCGCAATTTGCAGGTTGATCATCGGCAGTTCCTCGACTCCAGGATATCGCGCAATTCCGCGGCCTGCTCGTAATTCTCCTCCTCGATCGCCGTGTTCAACTTCGCCAAGATGTCCGATGATGCCTTATCCACGGCACCTTCCCGTATGGCGAATAGATACTCCTTGATGAAGTCGGCATACGATTCATAACACTTCTCACATCCGACCACCCCGGTGTTGATGAGGTCCATGATGGAGATTCCGCAATATTTACACTTCGGATCGCAAGTCACCTGCAACTCATTCGTTACCCTATCGCCCATATTGACGGGACTATGACGGTTGGATGCGCCATGATGCAGGAATAGCGAAAACACGCTTTCCATTTTCGACAGGTCGAAACCAGCCTCCTTCAGACACGCGGAACACGCGGAAAACTCGTTAGCGGACTCCGTTTCCTCGTCGAGAATGCCGGAGTCGAGGAAAAAGGTGTCGGGATGGTCCGAACCGCATAGGAAGCATGACATTTATCGAATCCTCCCGCGCGTTGCCGCGCCTGTATTTTCTCTCTCTCTTCATGCCGATGCCCCAAAGAACATCGACACTATCTTCAAGATACCCGACGGAAAACGTTTTTCAACACCATGATCAAGAATTTTCGAGAATGGTGTAGTCCCTGTGGTGCTTCTCGTCGGGTGATCTCTGCAACGTCACGAGCTTGGCCGGAACGACGAATGGAAATCCACTCATGTTGACCAGGAACGGACAACCGTCCGACACGAACGACGCGACCGCATGGAAGGTGGAACCGTCCGATACCGTCACGACCCCGCCGGTCTCGACGGTCGACATGAATTCGTCGAGCACGAAGGTGACATCCAATTCTGACTGGGCGGCATTGAGGACGGACTGCTCGTCGATGCATCCTCCCCATTTGGAACACTCCCCGATCTCGACCAGCCGCTTCAACAACTTGAAATTCAAGAAAGCCTTCGGAGCGCCAGCCCCGATGCAGGCGTTCAATACCGCCAACGGGAAACAAGTCGAAGAATCGGATTGCCTTATGAAGATGGATGACGACTCTATCTTACCGGCCTTCTCCCATAACGGGAGTACGAACGGGTCGTCGTAGATACTTCCTAAACGACGGTATTTCCTATCCTGGCTGCCATGCCATCCGAGAGACCACGATCCGGAATTGCGCTGGTTCGTCGGCTTCGCCTTGAAAGAAAAAGTTAAGGGGTCCCAATAAAAATAGACGACGACATCCTGGATCAGGCTGTCCGGATCGTGATACCAGGCGATATCGCCTTCGGAAATGTCCGTGCCGTCTTCATAAAGCAATCCAAAAGCAGCCTTCTTGAAATCCGTCGCCATTGTCCGATTCCTCCTGTTGGACTCATCTCGAATATATCTCGGAAAAGGACAATATCAATGCGGTGGAGAAACATGGTTGTTGAATATCCTTCCGTACGACAAGGAGACAAAACCGATGAAAAACTGGTTCGACAAAATGGTTTCAACCGTGAAAACCGCTCAGGCTGCCGCGCCTACGACACCGAAAAGCGGTAAACCAGGCTTTTCTGGTCAGTCGGGGAATCAAGGAAATGCCGGAAAACCGGCAGGGAATATTCCGGTAGCACAACCGCAACAGACAACTAATCCGCCCGGAAATCAACAGGAGCGACCGAATCAACAGAATCGACAACCCAACCAACAGCAAGTCGCTCAACCCAAAGGATTGCCGGAGCTATATCGGCAATATCCCGCAATCAAGGAACTCGTAGAATGGTTGCAAAGCGCCAGGAAGGTCGCGGCATACATACCGGCAAGTGAAGAATTGTTGAAAAACACGTTGGCTGACGACGCGCTTAAAAATCTATCGCAGGAACTGAAAAACCAGGTCGTCGCCGAAG
>Ga0172364_10001138_pt1 | contig 20206 bp, 19 predicted proteins | sample LakKivSesite10cm_FD_114545 | JGI IMG/M metagenome (GOLD analysis project Ga0172364, IMG submission 114545) | Sediment microbial communities from Lake Kivu, Rwanda - Sediment site 10cm | ecosystem: Environmental > Aquatic > Freshwater > Lake > Sediment | place: Rwanda: Western Province, Lake... | reverse complement strand
CGGTCCGCGTCGTCCCGGCCGGTGAGCGTGTAGGAGCCGAGGGGCTGGGCCGTGATGAGCAGCGGGTCGCTCAGGGCCAGGCCGATGTGGCGGTCGCCGTAATCGACCCCCAGCACCCGCATCAGCGGTCCCTTTCGACGCACGCCTTCCGGTCCCGGTGCCGCTCGAAGCCGAGCTCGATGAGCCGCTCCAGGAGCTTCGGGAAAGGCAGGCCGGAGACCGCCCAGAGCTTCGGATACATGCTGATCTCGGTGAAGCCGGGGATGGTGTTGAGCTCGTTGACGTAGAGGCGGCCCGTCCCCTTCTCGAGGAAGAAATCCACCCGGGCCAGGCCCGAAGCGGACAGGGCCCTGTAGGCGGCGACGGCGAGCGACCGGACCCGGGCCATCGTCCGCGGCGCGAGCTTGGCCGGGATCGCGAACCGGGTCCGCCCGTCGAGATACTTGTCGGCGTAGTCGTAGAACTCGCGGAACGGGATGACCTCGCCCGCGAGCGAGGCCTCCGGCGATTCGTTGCCGAGGACGCTGCACTCGAGCTCCCGGCCGGCGATGCCCTCCTCGACCAGGGCGGTCGCGTCATAGCGGAAGGCCAGCGCGAAGGCCGCCGCGAGACCCTCCGGCCCGGCGACCTTGCTGATCCCGACGCTCGAGCCGAGATTGGACGGCTTGACGAAGACGGGGAAGGGGAGGGCGCGGCGGACGCGGCGGAGGACCGCCCCCAGGTTCGCCCGCCATTCGGTTTCGGTCACGGCGACCCAAGGCACGACCGGCAGGCCCCGGTCGCGGAGGAGCGACTTGGCCACCGCCTTGTCCATGCCCACGGCCGAGCCCGTGACCCCGGCCCCGACATAAGGGACGCCGGCCATCTCGAGGAGCCCCTGGATCGTCCCGTCCTCGCCGAAGGGGCCGTGGAGGACCGGGAAATAGATGTCGGCCTCGGCCGCGGGGACGGGCGCCTCCGCCTTCCAGGGCAGGAAGGAATAGGCCGGACCGCGCTCGAGCGCGGCGATGTCCGTCGAGGGAGCCTCGACAGATTTCCATAGCCCGGCCCGGGTGATATAGATCGACCGGACGTCGAACCTGGAAGTGTCCAGATTCCGCGCGATGGCGCAGGCCGAGACCAGGGAGACCTCGTGCTCGGCCGAGCGGCCTCCGAAGATCAGGGCGATCACGATTTTTTTTGACATTCGGGCCTTCGGCACGACTAACCCTATGGTTTGAAGTATTTTAATCGAATCGCGGCGGGATGTCCATCGGGACGGGGTGCTAACTAGATGTTGACAGTCGCCGAAAATTCCCCCTATAATCCCGAATGGCGGAACCCCATCGGCCGAGAGGTGTGACCATGAGCCAAAAATCCATCTTCAAGGCGGCCTCGATCGTCCTCGTCATCGCCGGCCTCGCCCTCTCCGTCCCGGGGCGGCCCCAGGCCCAGGAGATCCAGGACCAGATCCAGAAGGCCAAGATCTTCGAGGAGACCTACCAGCTCATCAACGAGTCGGACCTCAACTGCTCGTTCTATATGCACGAGGAAGGCAAGCTCCTGCCCGACATCCGGATCATCGGGGCCGAGCGGATGAACGAGAAGAGCGTCTTCGAGGACGGGGACGTCATCTACATCGACAAGGGCGCCGCCGACGGCCTCGAGATCGGCCAGCTCTTCCTCACGGTCGGCCTCAGGGCCAAGGTCGGCAAGCTGGGCACTGTCATGGAGCGCCACGGCCGGGCCCGGATCTACCGCCTCGACGACAAGATGGCCTCGGCCAAGGTCGAGAAGGGCTGCGGCACGATCCTCATCGGCGACTTCCTCCTGCCGTTCGAGGAAGAGGCGGGCGAGATCGGCAAGGACCTCGGCTATGGCGACATGGACCCCAACGCCAGCAAGCGGGGCCACGTCATCTACATCGAGAACGATTTCCACATTTCGGGCTCCGGGCAGTGGGCCCTGATCGACCTGGGCCGCCAGCACTGCGTCCAGATCGGCGACCAGCTCAACGTCTTCCACCAGGCCGGGCCGAACCTGCCCCGCGAAGCCTTCGCCAGCGCCATCATCATCGACGTCCGCGGCGCGACCTCGACGGTCAAGATCCTCGGCGCCCGCGACGCCGTCGACATCGGCAGCGAAGTCCAGATCAACACCGTCCGCTAGGAACTCCCGGGGACATGTCCTCTTGGTACGTGTCCTCTTTTTTTTGTTAAGCCCCCGATCCCGGATTCTCGCTCAAAGGCAGTGAGGGACATTGCCTCGAAGATCCCCGTAGCGGAAGGGGGCCCGCGTAGCGGGGGAACCGCCGGGACTGGTTCCCAGGGGGCCCGGGGAGCGAGAGGCAATCCCCGAGCAAAGCCGGGGAGCGGGAAGCCCGGGATCGGTTGACAGCCCCAGGCGATTCTGTTAGTTTAGGGCGTGCCGTTCTCGGGAAAGAACGAGCGGGCGGGCGTAGTTCAGTGGTAGAACGTCTGCTTGCCATGCAGAAGGTCGTGGGTTCAAGTCCCATCGCCCGCTCCATGATCCCCCCGCAAAAATGACAGTTCCGGCGCGGTACCCAAGAGGCTAAGGGAGAGGTCTGCAAAACCTTTATTCGTCGGTTCGAGTCCGACCCGCGCCTCCACCGTCCCCTTCCCGCGGCCCTGGCCGCGTTGACACCCCGGAAAGGCCCGGAGTATGATGGCGCCGCTAGCAGGAGGCCCCATGGACATCGTCGCCCGCGTCCAGGCGATCCTCGTCAAGCCCAAGGACGAGTGGACCAAGATCAAGGCCGAGCCGGCGACCCCGGCCGGGCTGTTCACCTCGTACGCTATGATCCTGGCGGCCATCCCGCCCGGGTTCCAGTTCCTCCACCGGGTCCTCATCGAGCGGCTGCCCATGATCGGCCACTGGCCGGTCGGCCGGGCCCTGGCCAGCGCCGTCGTGGCCTACGTCCTGGGCCTCCTCACCGTCTATCTCTTCGCCCTGGTCGTCAACGCGCTGGCCCCCAATTTCGGCTCGACGAAGAGCCTGACGAACGCCCTCAAGCTGACGGTCACCAGCATGACCCCGGTCTGGCTGGCCGGGGTGTTCAACCTCTTCTCCGGCCTCTGGCCCCTCGCGGTCCTGGCCAGCCTCTACGGCTTCTTCATCCTCTATCTGGGGTTCGACGCGCCGCTGATGGGAACGCCCAAAGACAAGGTTCCCGGCTATCTCGGCCTCAGCGTCCTCGCCGGGATCGGGATCTACGTCGTCGTGAACTGGTTCCTCAGGATCATCTTCGCCGTGCGCTACGGCCGGCTTTAATCAAGTTCCTCGACGACCCGGAGGAAAGCTTCGTTCGGTGACGGGGCGCCGGTGATGGGGCGCCCGATGACGAGATAATCCGCGCCTTTGGCCACGGCCTCGGCCGGGGTCATGATCCGCTTCTGGTCCTGGGCGGCCGCCCACACCGGCCGGATCCCGGGCGTGACGATCACAAGCTCCCGCCCGTATTCCCGGCGCAGGACCTCGATCTCCTGGGGCGAGCAGACGACCCCGTCCAGGCCGGCGGCCTTGGCCAGCCCGGCCAGGCGCAGGACCTGGGCCGCGACGTCCGCCCCCAGGCCCACCTCCTCGAGGTCCGCGCCCTTGAGGCTGGTCAGGACCGTGACGCCGAGCAGGACGGGCTTGGGTCGCCCGGTCTCGGCCGCGGTCTGGCGCGCGACCTCGGCCGCCTTGGCCATCATCTCCCGGCCGCCCGACGTGTGGATGGTCATCATCTGGACGCCGTGCCTGAAGGCCGAGCGGACCGCCCCGGCCACGGTGTTGGGGATGTCGTGGAGCTTGAGGTCGAGGAAGATGTCCTTGCGCAGGGCCTTGAGCTTGCGGAAGAGCGCCGGGCCCTCGGCCGTGAAGAGCTCCAGCCCGACCTTGAAGGTCCGCGCGTCCTTGAGCCGGCTGACGAGGGCGATCCCCTCGTCCCTGGTCGGAACGTCGAGGGCGATGATGATGCGGTCGGCGTTGGTCATGACGATGTCCTTTCTCGGTCTCAGGCGGCGCGGAGGGTCCCGATGACGTCGCGGACGGCCGCGACGCCGTGGCCCCGGCACCAGCTCTCGATCTCGGCGACGATGCGGACCGCGGCGTCGGGGTCGACGAAGCTGGCCGTCCCGACCTCGACCGCGGCCGCGCCGGCGACGAGGAACTCGAGCGCGTCCGTCCCGGTCATGATCCCGCCCATGCCGACGACCGGCACCTTGAGGCGCGACGCGACCTGGTGGACCATGCGCAGGGCGATCGGCTTGATGGCCGGGCCGCTCAGCCCGCCGTAGACGTTGCCGAGCTTGGGCCGGCGCGTCTCGAGGTCCACGGCCAGGGCCAGGAAGGTGTTGACCAGGGCAACGGCGTCGGACCCGGCCTCCTCGGCCGCCAGGGCGATCTCGACGATGCTGGTGACGTTCGGCGACAGCTTGGTGATGACGGGGCGGCGGCTCGCGGCCTTGATCCTCTTCACCAGGTCGAAGGTCGTCCGGGGCGAAAGGGCGGGGCAGGCCCCTTCCTTCTTGACGTTCGGGCAGGAGATGTTGAGCTCGTAGGCGGCGATCCCGTCCTGGCGGTCCAGGAACTCGACGACCCGGACGTACTCGTCTTCGTCCGCGCCGCAGACGTTGACGATGACGGCCGTCGCGACGGCCCGGAGCTTGGGCAGGACCTTTTCGGCGAAGGCCTCGACGCCGACGCCCTGCAGGCCGATGGCGTTGATGAGTCCGCTCGGCGTCTCGACCAGGCGCGGCGGCGGATTGCCCTCGCGGGGGCCGTAGTAGAGCCCCTTGACAACGATGCCGCCGAGGCGGGCGAGGTCCATGTAGGGCGCGAATTCGAGGCCGTAGCCGAACGTGCCGCTGGCCGTGAGGACGGGGTTCCGCAGCTCCAGGGGCCCGACGGCGACGCGGAGGTCGACCGGCTTTTCGGCTACCATAGGATGCGCTCCCCCGGGAAGACCGGGCCTTCCTCGCAGATCTTGACCCAGCCGTCGCCGCTCTCGCTCTTGATCCGGTGGACGCAGCCCCAGCAGGCGCCGATGCCGCAGCCCATGATGGACTCGAGCGAGAACTCGGCGGCGACCCCGTGCTTGGCCGCGACCGCGGACAGGGCCTTCATCATCGGGTCCGGGCCGCAGGCGTAGATCATGGCCGGCTTTTCTTTCTCGAGCTCGGCCGCGGCGAGCTCGGTGACCAGACCCGCGTAACCGAAGCTGCCGTCGTCGGTCGAGCAGAGGACCGGGATGCCGGACGCCTCGAACCGCTCGCGCAGGGGGATGTCGGCCAGCGAGCGGCCGCCGTAAAGGACGAGCGGCCGCAGGCCGGCCCGGACGAGCTCGCGGGCCAGGAAATAGAGCGGGGCGATGCCCCGGCCGCCGCCGACGAGATAGGCGGTTCGGCCCCTGGCGTCGGCCGGGACCGTGAACCCCTTGCCGAGGGGGCCGATGAGGTCGATCCGGTCGCCTGTCTTCTTCCGCGCGAGGATCTCCGTCCCCAGGCCGGCGACCTTGAAGAAGAGCTCGAGGCCGTCCGCGTTCGCGTTGTGGATGCCGAGGGGGCGGCGGAGCAGGGGGGTGGTGCCCTCGGCGACCTTGACCATGACGAACTGGCCGGGTCTCGCCGCGCGGCCGATCTCCGGCGCCTCGACGGTGAAATGGAAGAAGTCGCCCCAGATCGCGAGATCGCGCAGACGGGCGTTGCGCTCGATGGTCATGGCGGTTCCGGGGCCTTTTTCGCCCCTTACCCTAGCAAAAAACCCCCCGCCAGGCAACCGGAATCTTGGCCGCTTGACGTGGGCGCGGGGAATCGCTTATATAGATTCGGCCATGAGGACCCCGCTTCGACGCCCGCTGTTGGCCCTTCTCTCGCTGGGGCTGGCCCTGCCCGCCCTGGCCCAGGACGCGCACTACTGGACGAACCAATATGGGACGCGGGCGACCCTTCTCGGCGGGGCGGTCATCGGCAGCGTCCTCGACCTCTCCGGCACCTACTACAACCCCGGCGGCATGAGCCTCGTCGAGAAGCCGCAGACGCTGATGGCCGCCAACATCATCCAGTATCCCCACCTGAGCCTGGTCGGAAGCCGCGCCGAGGCGGTTCCTCTGAACGCTCATAATCCCAGCCCGGCCCCGACACTCGTCGCCGGAACGTTCCGCGTCCGCGGCCTCGGCCCGAGGCACTGGTTCGGCTATTCCTACCTCGCCCGCCAGGCGGTCAAGCTCGGCGCTTCCGTCTCCGGGACCGGCGTCTGGGACATCATCCCGGGCGCGTTCGGGCCCGAGGACTTCGCCACCCAGTTCCGCCTGGACGAGAAGCTGGCCGAGAACTGGCTCGGCCTGACCTGGTCCTACCGGCTCGCGAAGCCGCTCGGATTCGGCGTCAGCCAGTATCTCGCGGTCCGGTCGCACTGGACCCAGGTCCAGGAACGCGTCGAGGTCCTGACCGGGGCCGGCGGCACGGCCGCGGCGCTGGGCGCCCGGCAGTACCGGTACAGCCATTTCCGGCTCCTCTGGAAGGTCGGCCTGGCCCTCGATCTCAAGGAGGTCACCTTGGGGTTGACCGTGACGACGCCGAGCGTGGCCATCTCCGGCCGGGGGATGACCGGCGTCGACACCTCCGTCGTCGGCCTCGACGTGGACGGCGACGGGACGGCCGACAACGACCTGGCCGCCAACTACCAGGACCGTCTGCCGGCCGTCTACCGCTCGCCCTTCTCCCTGGCCATGGGCGTGACCTTCAAGATCCAGAAGGTCCGCATCTACGCCAGCGGGGAGTGGTTCGAGCGGGTCCGCCCCTACACCGTCGTCGACGCCGAGGAGTTCGCCGCCCAGTCGTCCGGCGAGATGCTCTCGACCGACCTCACTCAGGAGCTCGAGGCCGTGCTGAACACGGGCTTCGGCCTCGAGTGGTTCTACTCCTCGCGGTTCAAAGGCTACGCCAGCTTCAGCACGGACTATTCGGCCAAGAGGCCAGGGACGGCGACGAATATCTCCGTGACGGACTGGGACAACTACCACTTCATGACCGGCGCCGAGTTCTTCGTCAAGCGAACGGCCCTGACCGTGGGCCTCGGCTACTCGTTCGGCAGCCGGAGGGTCGGCAACCGGCCGACCGTCCTCGAGCACGGCGGCGTCCTCGGCGCCTGGGACCCCTTCGAGGACCTGAAGTTCCGCTTCGCGACCTATAAGCTCATCCTCGGCATCGCCATCTAGATTTGCGCTCGCCGGCCGCGATTTCCTATAATACCCCCTCGCACCGAGCTCCGTCGCCAGGAGGATCCGCATGAACGTTTCCCGTCGCGGCCAGGACATCCAGGCCTCTCCGATCCGCAAGCTCAAGCCCTATGCCGACGCGGCCAAGGCCAAGGGCATCAAGGTCATCCACCTCAACATCGGCGACCCCGACATCCCGGCCCCCCAGCCGGTCATGGACACGTTCCACGCCTGGAGCCAGCCCGTCCTGGCCTACGGCCCGGCCCAGGGCTTCCTCGAGCTGCGCCAGGCCGTCACCCGCTACTTCGCCAAATACAGCATCCCCCTCGACCCGGACGAGGTCCTCATCACGACAGGCGGCTCCGAGGCCATCCACTTCACGTTCTCCGTCATCGGCGACGTCGGCGACGAGATCGTCATCCCCGAGCCCTATTACACGAACTACAACGGCTACGCCGCTTTCGCCGGGTTGAAGATCGTGCCGCTGCCGCTCTCGGTCGAGAACGGCTTCCGCCTGCCGCCGGTCGAGGCGATCGAAGCCCGCATCACCCCGAAGACCAAGGCCATCCTGCTCTGCTCGCCGAACAACCCGACCGGCACCGTCTACACGCCCGAGGAGCTCGGCCGGGTCGTCGCGCTGGTCAAGAAGCACGACCTCTTCCTCGTCGGCGACGAAGTCTACAAGGAGTTCATCTACGACGGGCTGAAGCACAAGAGCATCTTGGAGTACCCGGACATCAAGGACCGGGTCGTCGTCGTCGACAGCATCTCCAAGCGCTACAGCTGCTGCGGCGCCCGGATCGGCATGATCATCACCCGCAACAAGGCGGTCTACGCCGCCGCCTTGAAGTTCGCCCAGGCCCGCCTCTGCCCGCCTTCGGTCGAGCAGCACGCCGCCCTGGCCGCCTACAACATGCCCATGGAGTACTTCCAGGGCGTCCGGTCCGAATACGACAAGCGCCGCAACATCCTCTTCGAGGGGCTCAAGGACATCCCCGGCATCGTCATCCGCAAGCCGCAGGGGGCCTTCTATGTCATCGTCCGCCTGCCGGTCAAGGACATCGAGCACTTCGCCGTCTGGCTCCTCCAGGATTTCTCGCTCGACGGCAAGACGGTCATGATCGCCCCGGCCCCCGGCTTCTACTCGACGCCGAGCCTGGGCACGGACGAGGCCCGCATCGCCTACGTCGTCAACGAGCACGAGCTCAGCGAGGCCGTCCGCGTCTTCAAAGCGGGCCTCTCGAAGTACCTGGCCGTCCACGGCTGAGGGGTGGGCCCGAAATGAGCGAGGCCGGGCGGACCCTCCGTCAGGCGCTGGCCATCGCGGCCCTGAGCGTCGCCGTGGCCGCCGTCGTCCGCTTTCCCCTCATCCAGAGGTTCGCCCGCGGGGAGTTCCGGGAGACCTTTTTCGTCGCGGCGGATTTCCCCGGCCTCCGGATGATCACGTCGGCCGAGGCCGAGGACCTCTGGCGGGCGGGGGAGGCCTTCGTCGACGCCCGGACGGAGGACCTTTATCGCCAAGGCCACGTGCCGCGGGCCCTGAGCGCTCCGGCCAAGGACGCCGAGACCGGGCTTCCGTTGTTCTTCGAACGCCTGCCGCTCGAAGGGACCCTCGTCGTGTATTGCGAAGGCGGGGACTGCCAATCGAGCCTGGCCCTGGCCAAGCTCCTCCTAAAGAAGGGCTTCACGGACATCCGCATCTTCAGCGGGGGATGGGAGGAATGGGAGCGGGCCGGCCTGCCCGCGGAGAAGGGCGATGATCAGGAATAGGCCCCTCCTCCTCCTCTTCCGGGTCGTCCTCGGCGGGCTCTTCATTTACGCTGGTGTCGTCAAGATCGTCGATCCCCTCGGCTTCGCCCAGGACATCCGCAACTACCGGCTCGTCGGCCAATCCCTGTCGTTCATCGTCGCGGTCGTCCTGCCCTGGCTCGAGGTCCTGGCCGGTGTCTTCCTCATCGCCGGCATCCGGAAGCGCGGCGCGGCCCTGGTCATTACGGGCCTCCTCGTCTTCTTCATCGTCCTGACGCTCGTGACCATGGCCCGCGGCCTCGACGTCGACTGCGGCTGCTTCGGCTCCTTGAGCCGCAAGTCCGGCTGGGGCGTCGTCCTCGAGGACCTGGCGATGCTGGCCTTGGGGCTCTGCCTCCTCATGGGACCAAGGAAGCCGCGCGCGCTCCCTTGATTCCCCGGATCCCTGCGCAGTAGCTATCTAAGATACTGCCAAAGGTCGTTAAGGAGACCGTCATAGACCACGCCCGTGCCGTAACCGTAACCCCCGAATAGCCAGAAACGGCCTTGAGAATCCACCCATGAGACAGCCTCCCCTCTCGATCCGGGGATGTTAGCCGCGGCGGGAGCGCCCCGGACCCCATAGGTCCCGCCAGCGTTCGGGGTATTTGCGCCGCTCATCCATGTCCAGAGCCCCGATCCGGGGTCGTATCTCCAGAGGTCGCTGAGCGCTCCCTCCATGCCGGCCTCTCCGTTGCCCCCGCCGCCGAAGAGCCAGAGCGTGCCGTCGGAAGCGTTCCACGTCAGGGGACCCCGTCTGGCGCCGACGATGTTGAGAGGCGAGGCCGCCCCCCTGGTCCCATAGACGCCATCGGCGTCCACCACATCGCTGCCCCAGACCCAAGTCCATTGCCCGGTCGCGGGATCGAACGACCAGAGATCGTTAAGGAGGTAGACATTGCCCTCGATATTGGAGCCCCAGCCATCGCCTCCAAAGAGCCATAAGCGTCCTGTCATGTCGCGCCATGTCGCCGCGTTGACCCTGGCCCCGGGCACGTTGGCAGGGTCGGCGACCCCTTTCGTTCCATAGACGCCCAGCTGATCCGTGCTGCAATCTCCCGACACCCATGTCCATTCGAGCGTCGACTCGTCGAGCATCCAGAGGTCGTTGAGGACACTGGCTTCGCCTTCTTGACCGTTCCCCGAACCACCAAAGAGCCAGACGCGACCGGCGGGATCCCGCCAACAGACGGCCCCCTCGCGGGCCCCAGGCATGTTCGACGGCGAGGCCAGCCCCTTCGTGCCGTAGACTCCTGGCTCGGCCAGTTCATCGCTGCCGGCCATCCAGGTCCATTGACCGCTTGCGGGATCGTATCTCCAAAGGTCGTTCAAACGGCCGAAATTCCCGGGAGAGACGAATCCGAATCCCCCGAAGAGCCAAAGCCGGCCGGCGGCATCGATCCAGCTGGTGGCCTGATACCGGGCGCCCGGGGCGTTGGAGGGCGCGGCCACGCCCTTGATCCCATAGGAACCAGGATCGTCGATAAGGTTGCTGCCCGAGATCCAGGTCCACAACGAGGTTTCGGGATCGAACATCCAGAGGTCGTTCAGGATGTCATGCCACCCGTTCGAATCCCGGCCATCCCCCCCGAATAGCCAGAGCCGCCCCGACGCATCGATCCAGGATACGGCCCCGGCCCTGGCCCCGGGGACGTTGGAAGGAGACGCGATCCCCTTCGTCCCGTAGACGCCAGCCTCCCAGGTCGTTTCACTGCCGGCGATCCATGTCCATACGTTGGTTGGGTCCTGAGGATCCGGGGCCTCCTTACCGCCGCAGGCGGCCAGCAGAACCAGGCAGCAGATCAGGACGGAAACGGCGGAAACACGCGCCTCGATCGTCCGGCGTCTCCGGTGGCCGGTCATAATTCCCGAGTCTTCTTGAAGATGTAGACGGCCCCGCGGTCCTCGTCCGGACCATCCTCGCCCGGGGCGCCTGCGACGGCACAGTTCTCGCCGATCCCGACACAGGAGCCGAGGATGTCCCCATCCTCTGTATCGCTGCTCATGGCCTTGTTCGCTTCGCCCCAATTGTCTTCCCCTCCCCGATTCCGGGCATAGAAGTAGACGGCCCCCTGACTGTTGAAGAGATCGGCCGCGTACATGGCGCCGATGATCAGACTATCCCCATGAATGGCCACGTCGTACCCGAACTCATCCATATCGTGGGCGTCGCTGGCCGTCAGCCTGCGGACTTCTCCCCAAACGCCAGCGCCGCCCTGGTCGCGGGCAAAGACGTACGCGGCTCCGCGGTATTCGCCGCCACCCGGCCGGTAATGGGCCCCGACCACGGCGGTGCCTCCGCTGATGCTGACGGCATTCCCAAAGTCGTCAGCGTTCACGGTGTCCGAGCCGACGAGCTTCTTAACCTCTCCCCATTGATCCGCCGATGGTTGGTTCCGTCCGAACAGATGCGCCTCATTGGCCGCTCCCACGAGCACCAGATCGCCATCGATAGCCACGTCGCGCCCGAAATCAAGCAGCAAACGGGGATCGCTGGGCTCTATTTTCTTGACCTGACCCCAGTTGTTCTCACCACCCTTATGGCGGTAGAACACATAGACAGCCCCCGACTCATAATAATCCCCGCTCTTGTAGGGGGCCCCGACGACGATGTAGTCCCCGTCGATGGCGACGGACCGGCCGAACCCGTCCGACCAGTCCGGGTCCTCGGCAGCGAGCCTCTTCTGTTGGCCCCACTGATCCGTGCCGCCCTCGTTCCGGAAGAAGACGTACGCCGCCCCGCTGTCCTGAAAGCCCGAGTCCGCGTTCATCGCCCCGACCACAACGTAATCGCCGCTGATCGCGACGGAGCAGCCAAAGGAGTCCATGTTCGTCGTGTCGGCACCGCGGACCTTTCTCACCTGGCTCCAGCGACTCGAGTCGCGTTCGGTCCGGCGATAGATATAAACGAAACCCCGCTCAGAGGACCCGCCGAGCACGCCGCCCGCGATCAGGTGCTCCCCTTCAAGGGCCACGCTCATTCCGAAATGGTCCTCTTCTTGGCCGTCGGACGCGACGATCTTGCTCACCTCCACAAAGATCACGGAGGCGTCGCCCGAGTCGGAGCTGCATCCGGCGATGCTGAGCACAGAAAAGAGCACCAATCCGATCCAAGCCGGCGCCGGCCCTGGCCTCCTCCTCACGCGCTGCCGCGGCGTAGGAAGGCGATCGCTCGCCAACTCGATAGTCACACTTTCCCCTCTCGGTGAGCGTATTCCTTCAGCCGTTCCGTTGTCAAGCAGGTTCGATGGTCTGTAAACGCGACGCCGAGCTCCTCGAGGATCCTGAAATGTGGGACGATCCGCCCGGCCATGGGATCCGACCTCCCGCGCGGACAGTCCCTGCCGGCCAATTTGAATTCCCGCCGGAATCCGTGTATATTTCTCCGGATATTCCCCGCGTCAGGAGACGACAGAATGGCCAAGAAGCACGTGTATTTCTTCGGGGCCGGCGCCGCCGAAGGCAACATGAAGATGAAGGACATCCTCGGCGGCAAGGGCGCCAACCTGGCCGAAATGGCCGGGATCGGGCTGCCCGTGCCACCCGGGTTCACCATCTCGACCGAGGTCTGCGCCCTCTACTATAAGAGCCGGAAGAAGATCCCCGAGACGGTCCGGCTCGAGGTCGAAAAGAACCTCAAGAAGCTCGAAAAAGCCGTCGGCCAGGCCTTCGGCGACCCCAAGGACCCGCTCCTCGTCTCCGTCCGCTCCGGCGCCCGGGCCTCCATGCCGGGCATGATGGACACCATCCTCAACCTCGGCCTCAACGACAAGACCGCGGCCGCCCTCGTCGCCAAAACGGGGAACGAGCGCTTCGTCTTCGACTGCTACCGCCGCTTCGTCCAGATGTACGGCGATGTCGTCCTCGACCTCAAGCCCGTCCATAAGGACGCGATCGACCCCTTCGAGGAGATCATCGAGGCTAAAAAGCACGAGCGCGGGGTCAAGATCGACGCCGACCTCACCGCCGCCGACCTCAAGGACCTGGTCGTCCGGTTCAAGACCGCCATCAAAGAGAAGACGGGCCACGACTTCCCCGACGACGCGCGCAAACAGCTCTGGGGCGCGATCGGCGCCGTCTTCGGCTCCTGGATGAACGACCGGGCCATCGCCTACCGCAAGCTCTACGACATCCCCGAGGCCTGGGGCACGGCCGTCAACGTCCAGCTCATGGTCTTCGGCAACATGGGCAACGACTCCGGCACGGGCGTCGCCTTCACCCGCGACGCGGCCACCGGCGCGAACACCTTCTACGGCGAGTACCTCATGAACGCCCAGGGCGAGGACGTCGTGGCCGGCATACGTACCCCCAAGCCGATCGCTCAGCTCAAGACCGATGACGCCAAGGCCTACGCCGAGCTCGAGCGGATCCGCCACACGCTCGAGAAGCACTACACCGACATGATGGACATCGAGTTCACCATCCAGCAGGGCCAGCTCTACATGCTCCAGTGCCGGGTGGGCAAGCGCACGGCTTTCGCGGCGATCAAGATCGCCGTCGACATGGTCGGCGAGAAGCTCATCAGCGAGAAGGAGGCCCTCTCCCGCATCGAGCCCGACCAGCTCAACCAGCTCCTCCGGCCGATCTTCGACCCGGCCGAGAAACAGGCCCTGATCAAGGCCGGCCGGCTCCTGACCAAGGGCCTCAACGCCGGCCCCGGCGCGGCGACGGGCCGCATCGTCTTCAACTCCGTCGACGCCGAGGCCTGGGCGAAAGAAGGCGAAAAGGTCATCCTGACCCGCATCGAGACCTCGCCCGAGGACATCAAGGGCATGAGCGCGGCCGAGGGCATCCTGACCGCCCGCGGCGGCATGACCTCGCACGCCGCCCTGGTCGCCCGGCAGATGGGCCGCGTCTGTGTCGCCGGCTGCGGCGACCTCCTCATCGATTACGGCAGCCACACCATGACGGTCAAGGGCCGCGCGCTCAAGGAAGGCGACTGGGTCTCGATCGACGGCTCGACCGGCGAGGTCATCGAGGGCCGGATCAACACCAAGCCCTCGGAGGTCCTCCAGGTGCTGATCGAAAAGACGCTCGACCCGGCCAAGGCCCCCGTCTACCAGACCTTCGCCAAGGTCATGAGCTGGGCCGACAAGTTCCGGACCCTCAAGATCCGGACCAACGCCGACCAGCCCGACCAGTCCGCGAACGCCGTGGCCTTCGGGGCCGAAGGCATCGGCCTCTGCCGGACCGAGCACATGTTCTTCGGCGAGGGCAAGATCGGCCCGATGCGCGAGATGATCCTGGCCGACACCCTCGAGCAGCGGAGAACAGCCCTGGCCAAGCTCCTGCCGCTCCAGCGCAAGGACTTCGCGGGCATCTTCGAGGTCATGGCCGGGCGCCCGGTGACCATCCGGACGATCGACCCGCCGCTCCACGAGTTCCTGCCCCACGAGGAGAAGGGCCAGCGCGAGATCGCCGGCGAGATGGGCGTCCCCTACGAGAAGGTCAAGGCTCGGGTCGATTCGCTCCACGAGTTCAACCCCATGCTCGGCTTCCGCGGCTGCCGCCTGGGCATCATCTACCCCGAGATCACCGAGATGCAGGCCCGGGCCATCTTCGAGGCCGCCGCGGCCACGAAGAAGAAAAAGATCCCCGTCCTGCCCGAGGTCATGATCCCGCTCGTCGGCCACGTCAAGGAGCTCCGGGACCAGGAGACGATCGTCCGGGCCACGGCCGAGGCGGTCATGAAGGAGCAGGGTGTCAAGTTCGATTACCTCGTCGGGACGATGATCGAGATCCCGCGGGGGGCCATCACCGCGGACGAGATCGCGGCCGTGGCCGAGTTCTTCAGCTTCGGCACGAACGACCTGACCCAAACCTGCCTGGGGGTCAGCCGCGACGACGCCGGCCGCTTCCTCATCCCCTACGTCGAGAAGGAGATCTACGCCAAGGACCCGTTCGAGGTCATCGACCGGGACGGCGTTGGCCAGCTCATGCGCATGGGCGTCGAGAGGGGCCGGAAAACGCGGCCGACGCTCAAGATCGGCATCTGCGGCGAGCACGGCGGCGAGCCGTCGTCGGTCGAGTTCTGCCACCTCATCGGGCTGAACTACGTCAGCTGCTCGCCCTTCCGGGTGCCCATCGCCCGGCTGGCGGCGGCCCGCGCGGCCATTTTCAACGCCCCCAAGGCCGCCTCAAAGAAGAGCCGCAAGCGCTGAACTCGCCGGAAGGAGTGGCGTTCCTCCGGTCTGGAGAGAAGTCCGTCACGAGGCGGCGACGGATGTTACCCCGACGACCCCCCTAGCGGAGGGGGACCCGCCGCAGGCGGGGGAACCGCCGGGACGGGTTCCCGGGGGGCCGGGGGGGTAGGGGCAATATCCGTTGCGCAGCCGAGGACGGACTTGCCCTCTCATCGGGATTAGACCTGTTATCCGGCCGGGATTTCTGATATGGTGAGGTCCGCATGGGCGACCTTCTCGATCTCTTCAAGGTGCTCGTCGGCAAGCGCTTCCCCTTCCAGCTCATCTACAGCAACGAGTACTGGATGGTCGAGTCGGGCAAACACGTCTTCCCCCTCCAGAAATACCGCCTGGTCTACGAGAACCTCCTGGCCATGGGCGCCAAGAAGGAGAATCTCCTCCGGCCCCGCCCGGCCCCGGACGAGGACATCGAGCTTGTCCACTCCCACCGCTACCTCAAGCGGGTCAAGACCGGCGGCCTCAGTCCTGCGGAGCTTAAGGCCCTCGAGATCCGCTATTCGCCCGAGCTCGTCCGCTTCGCCCTGCTCTCGGTCGGGGGCACCGTCCTCGCGGCCCGCAAGGCCCTGGAGCAAGGGCTGGCGATCCACATCGGCGGCGGCTTCCACCACGCCTTTCCCGACCACGGCGAGGGCTTCTGCCTCCTCAACGACGTGGCCGTGGCCGCGCGCAAGGTCGTCCAGGACAACCTCGCCGACCGGGTCATGATCGTCGATTGCGACCTTCACCAGGGGAACGGAACGGCGGCGGCGCTCTCCGGCCACAAGGAGATCTTCACCCTGTCCATCCACCAGATGGACATCTACCCGAACGAGAAGCCCCGCAGCACGGTCGATATCGAGCTCTGGGCCGGCGACGGCGACGCCAAGTACCTCGATGAGCTCCGGGCCCGCATCCCCAAGATCTACAGGGAGTTCCGGCCGAACCTCGTCATCTACCTGGCCGGCGCGGATCCCTACGAGAAAGACCAGCTCGGCGGCCTGGCCCTGACCAAGGCCGGCCTCAAGGACCGGGACAGGCTGGTCATCGAGAGCGCCCGGCGGATGGGCCTTGCCGTGGCCGTCGTCCTCGCCGGGGGTTACGCGCTCGATATCAAGGACACGGTGGACATCCACCTCAACACGGTCCGCATCGCCCAGCGCGTCCAGAGGATCTACCCCGAGCCGCTGCGCTCGGCGGCGGCTGCCCGCCATCCTCTTTGAGGGACCGGCGGCCTCCTCGGGGGCCGCCCGGCCAGGGCCTCAGTCCTGCAGAAAAATGTGGCCGTAGACCTTGGCGTCTCCGACCATGTTGTCGATGATGCAGTACTCGTTCGGCTGGTGGGCGGTCTCGTCGAGCTTGGACCAGCAGGCCGCCGGGAAGCCGGCCCGGCGGAACACGGCCGCCACCGTCCCGCCGCCGATGCCCATGGCCTTCGCGTCCTTGCCGTAGACGGCCTTGATGCCCTTCTTGAGGGCCTGAACGACCGGGGCCTGGGGCGAGGTGGGCGGAGCGGCCGGGGCCTTCTGCTGGACCTCGCAGTGGATCTTGACCTTGAACTTGCGCTCGATCTTGTTGGCGATCGTCCGGATCGTCTTCTCGACGTCCTGGACCTTGTAATCGGGGAGGATCCGTGAATCGAGGTAGAAGATATCCTCGCCGGGGATGGTGTTGACGTTCGGAACGTTCGCTTCTTTCTTGGTCGGCTCGAAGGTCGAGATCGGCGGGTCGAAGAGCTTGTCCTTGGCCGGGCAGATCTTGTAGAGGTCGTTCAGGGCGGCGATGAAGAAGCTGGCGGCCTTGAAGCTGTTGATGCCCCTCTCGGGGGTCGAGCCGTGGGCCTGCTTGCCGAGCGTCGTGAACTTGAGCCAGAGCAAGCTCTTCTCCGCGACTTCGATCATCGTCCCGTGCTCGTTGCCGGCGTCGGGGACGAGGATGAGGTCCTGGCGCCGGAAGACCCTGTGGTTCTGGAGGACGTAATCGATGCCCTTGCGGCTGCCCGTCTCCTCGTCGGCGGCCAGGGCGATGCCGATGTCGCAGTTCGGGACGATGCCCTCGGCCCGGAGGGCCTTGACGGCGAAGAGGGAGGCAACCATGTCCTGCTGGTTGTCCTCGACGCCGCGGCCGATGATGCGGCCCTTCTCGACCCAGGCCTTGAACGGGTTCCCTTGCCAGAGCGACAGCTCGCCGGGCGGGACGACATCGGTGTGGGTCATGACCCAGACGGTCCGGGCCGAGCTCTTGCCCCGGAAGTAGGCCAGGATGTTGGGGCGATAGCCGTCCGGGGCGTCGAGGTCGGGGGCCTTGATGAGCGAGATGTCCACGAACCCGTTGGCTCCGAGCCAGTCGATGAGGAATGCGGCCTTCTTGGCCTCGCCTTCGCCGCCGCTCGACGGCGCGATGGCCGGGATGGCGCAGAGCTTCATCTGAAGATCGACCATCTCGTCGCGGAACTGCTCGATCCGGCGGAAAAGCTTGTCAAAGGTTCCGATGGGGTTCATACGGCGCTCCTACCGAGGACATGAGTACGGGATTCTATCACGCCCCCCGGAAAAATGAAATGCCTGTGCCGGGCTTGATCGCATAGTGCCTCCGGCGCAGGTTCCGCGACGGGCCTGAGTATGATATAATTACGTCAATGGGTGAGGAAGAGGACATCGGCCGGGATCTTTTTTGGGACACCGAGCCCGACCGCCTCGATTTTCAAAAGAACAAGGATTACATCGTCGCCAGGGTCCTGGAACTGGGAGACGACCGGGCCGTGAGATGGCTCTTCTCGAAGTACTCCCGGAGTGAGATCAAAGAGGTCCTGGCCGGGGACCCGAAGATCTCCCGGAAGAGCTCCCGGTACTGGTCGTTGATCCTAAACCCGTAGCCGATGTTCGAACATGTCCTGAGCCCCGATGCCGCCGCGACCTTCGCGGCTCTTTCCAGGCAGGATTCCCTGAGGCCGTTCTATCTCGCCGGAGGCACCGGTTGCGCCCTGCACATCGGGCACCGGCGGTCACAGGACTTCGATCTCTTTTCTTCAGAGGCGTTCGAGATCTTCCCCGTCCAAAACGTGCTCCGGAACCTGGGGCGTTTTGTCGCCGATTACTCGGACGCGGGGACGCTGGTCGGGCGGCTCGACGGTTCGAAGGTGGGCTTCTTCCACTATCCTTATCCGCTGCTCGAGGAAACGGCGGGTTTTCTGGGCGGCCGGGTCGCTTCGCTCGTGGACATCGGATGCATGAAGATCGACGCCATCTCCTCCCGGGGGACCAAGCGGGATTTCGTCGACCTTTTCTTCGTTCTCAAGGCGCTCGGACTCGATCTCTTAACATTCTTCCCTCGTTTTGAGGGAAAATACGGCCCCGGTGGCTTCAACCGGCACCATATCCTCAAGAGCCTCGTCTACTTCGAGGACGCCGATAAGGACCCCGAACCCGAGATGCTGGCGGATTTCTCCTGGAATGACGCAAAGCTCTTTTTCGTCGTGAACGTTAAAGCCTTCAAGATCTAGTTGGCGTCCTAAACGGGAGCGCGGCGGCGGCGTTAATGGAATGACTGTAATCGCTATCGACACGAGGGATGGCAAAGCAGAATACCTAACTTCAAACCCAAGTGGGAGAACTCCTAAGGGATTCGAGGCGACTTATATTGGCGATCTTGATAGGAAGTCGTTTGATCAGCTAAATTTGTACGTGTGCCGTGCCGCCAATCCTCGGGTGGAGGATAATGTGGCTAGAGTTTTTTTTGAAACTCAGGATGTCAAAACGGTGATGGCTTCACCGGGAGCCGTAAATTTTGTCGATCCGCTTGAACAACACTTCATGGCGACGTGCGGCAAAATGTATATGCCTTCATATTCGCCAAGTTACTTTACTATCTGGGTATATCTAAGAAGGGCCCCGTGAGAATCGCATTATTTGCGCCAGAGAGCCTAGCAGGGTAATTCATGGAGAAAGGAGCTGGTCGCGGCAGATTATGGTTTATCGTCTTCACGTTGTTTGTGGCATCCCTATATTATTTTCTGGCACCGCGCGGCGTGAAGCTTCTAGATGAGCAGGAAGTTCCCACAGGGCGCACAACGCTTGGTATGTTTTGGATCGTCATATCGAACGAGGAGGCTGGGATTCGCTTCAGCAACAGGTACAAATTCAATTTGCCGGAAAACGATTTTAGCAAATATAATCTGCTTGTATCAGATGGTCGCCGGATCCTGAAATTGGATTATCGTCTGATTAGCAAATACCTTTGGCGCTATCATTTCCCTAGAGGAAAGGAGGTTTTCGATAATCGGCATTATCCCCACAGCATGTTCGTTTATCGGATAAGGAAGATATACATCAAACAGGAGGGCGATTGAACCGACAGACTAGATATTAGCTTCGGCGGAGATAAGTAGACGATAATAAAAAGTTCTTCAATTAGACGCCTAAGAAGTGAACGAGTTTAGCGAACGCTTTAGCAGGCTGTTGATCGAACCCCTATGCGAGCGCTTATTGGGGGCGCCGCATTTCATGTTTGGCCGCCATAAGTCAACTCATTAACGTGCCCTGCGAGAATCTTCTGGCCTGGCCTCAAGCGGAGGCGCTCCGGCGGCCGAGCAGCTTGAGGCCGCGGACGAGGTACTGGATGAAGGACGCGGCGGCGAGCACGGCCGCGAGGTAGAAAAGCCAACGCAACGCGCCGTAGGTCTTTCCGGTCGCATTGAGGAAGAGCACCAGATAGATCATAAAGACCTGGCAGATCGTGCTGGCCTTGCCGACGAGGCCGGGCTTGAAGGTCTGCACGCCGCGCACGGCCATGATGATGAAGGCGCCCAGGGCGATGGCCACGTCGCGGCCGACGCAGAGGCAGGTCAGCCACAGCGGCAGCGTCGTCGGCTGGGCCAGGCCCGGGATGGTCAGGACGACGAAGGCCGCCGTCAGCAGGACCTTGTCGCCGATCGGGTCGAGCCAGAGGCCGAGCTCGGACCTCATCTTGAGCGCCCGGGCGGCCAGCCCGTCGAGCGCGTCGGTCGCCCCGGCCGCGAGAAAGACCCAGAAGGCCGGCCAGG